>ERZ777011.2254-NODE-2254-length-16134-cov-12.159525_pt1 | contig 16134 bp, 18 predicted proteins | sample MGYA00374964_ERZ777011 | MGnify/ENA primary metagenome ERZ777011 (study PRJEB29310, sample SAMD00008975) | mouse gut metagenome | study: EMG produced TPA metagenomics assembly of the Metagenome analysis of fecal microbiota from mouse which was promoted...
TCTGAAGAGAGTTTTGCGGACAACAGTAAGATTATCGCTGATATTTCACGTATCATTTATGAATATGTGATGCAGCATTAAGAGCAGCACAAAACACGTTCGGTACGATCAGGATTGAAACAAAGTAAAAAGTAACAGGAATAAAAAAACATTTATATGAAACTGCATCATATTGCCATTTGGACCTTCCGGCTGGAAGAATTAAAAGAGTTCTATGTCCGCTTCTTCGGAGGAAAAAGCAATGAGAAATACATTAATCCCAAGAAAGGATTTGAGTCATACTTTGTCTCTTTCGGAGAGGGAACTGACTTGGAACTCATGAGTCGTACAGACATACAAAACACCCCCATTGAAGAAAACAGAGTCGGACTGACACACTTTGCTTTCACCTTTCCCAGCCAAGAAGAAGTATTACGTTTCACCGAACAGATGCGTTCGGAAGGATATACCATCGCCGGTGAACCGCATACTTCGGGAGACGGATACTTTGAAAGTGTTGTGCTTGATCCTGATGGAAATCGGATTGAATGTGTATATCGGGAAATAACAGGAGGAGAAAGAAAAGCAGAAACAGCAATCGGAACTGAAACTGAAGTTGGACCGGAAGTTGAAGCTAGACCAAACACCGAAACAGAAAGTATTCATTCCGTAACACTTGATACAGAACGCTTGCTTCTCCGCCCTTTTGAGGAAAAAGATGCAGAAGCATTTTTCGCCTGTTGCCAAAACCCAAATTTGGGGAACAATGCCGGATGGCCGCCCCACCGGACATTGGAAGAGTCCCGCCGTATACTCCATTCCACATTTATTAATCAGGAAGGTATATGGGCAATGATACTAAAAGAAACGCAACAACTGATCGGTTCCGTAGGAATCATCCCCGATCCCAAACGGGAAAACCCACAAGTGAGAATGCTGGGTTATTGGCTCGACGAGACTTATTGGGGCAAAGGATATATGACTGAAGCAGTGCAAGGCGTTCTCAAATACGGTTTTGAAAAATTGAAACTAAGCCTCATCACTGCCACTTGTTATCCACATAATAAACGTTCACAGAAAGTCCTGAAAAAGAACGGTTTCATCTATGAAGGAACCCTCCATCAGGCAGAACTGACTTACAACGGAAATATCTACGATCACCAATGTTATTATCTCCCCGGCATCTCCCAACCTACTCCGGAAGATTATGAAGAAATCCTCCATGTATGGGAAACGTCCGTCCGTCACACGCATGATTTCCTGACGGAAGAAGATATCCAGTTTTACAAACCACTGATGCAGGAGCATTATCTACCAGTCGTTGAACTTTTTGTTATCCGCAATGCCAACGGAAAGATTGCCGCCTTCATGGGACTAAGTGACGAATTGATCGAAATGTTGTTTGTACACCCTGACGAGCAGGGAAAAGGATACGGCAAACGATTAATAGAATACGCAAGAGACAAAAAACAGATGGATAAAGTAGATGTCAACGAACAGAATGAAAAGGCACTCCAATTTTATCTCCATTTAGGATTCCAAATCATCGGCAGAGATGAAACGGACAACATGGGCAAACCTTTCCCCATTCTTCATTTACAACTGCCGGAAGCATAATGATAAAAGAAAAGATATATGAACCTACGTGCCAGATTATCCGAACGTGTACACATTGAAGATATCAGAGAAGTACTCCATTTCATACAAGACGACGAGCGTCTTAGAGAAGAAGTCTACCAGCTGATATTCGACGAAGACCACATTGTTTCCTATCAGGCACTGTGGGTATGTACTCATTTCTCCAAAGCAGATGTAGAATGGTTGAGCCGGAAACAAGAAGAATTGATCGACGCTGCCATGACCTGCCCACACTCGGGAAAACGGAGAATGATCCTGAACCTGATATGCCAGCAACCTGCCGCCAATCCGCCACGAGTGGATTTCCTCGATTTCTGCATGGAACGCATGATATCCCGCGAGGAACCACCGGGCGTACAATCGCTCTGCATGAAACTGGCTTATCAACTGACACGCTCCATCCCGGAACTACAACAGGAATTACGCACCATACTGGAAATCATGGAGCCCGACTTACTGGTTCCCGCTATCCGTTCCGTACGAAAAAACACCCTAAAAGCCATAAAAGCAAAGAAAAACTGATTATTTCTATCGCTTTTATCTCACCGTTCAGCTAGGGTATATTCAGATGGAATATCTGGGATATACCCGTCACCAAAATCTGACAAGCAGGTAGAATCTGTGTCTTTTCAGCTTATTATTAGTTGAAATAATAAAGGAACACAGCAATTCCTTCAAGTGCCTTTTTCGGTTGGTCTTTTATTTCGATAGCAAACTTGATTTCCGCTTTTGCCACACCACGCAGATTAGTCAGCGAGTGCAAAGTAGTCACTAGACGGATGCTCTGTCCTGACAGTACAGCCTGACCGAATTTCATTTTGTCCATACCGTAGTTAATCATCATTTTCAGGTTATTCACCTGGATAATCTGATTCCACAGATAAGGAAGCATGGATAATGTCAGGTAGCCGTGAGCAATCGTGCTATGATAAGGGCTGTCTACTTTCGCACGTTCCGTATCTACATGAATCCATTGATGATCCAGCGTTGCATCAGCAAAAAGATTGATACGTTCCTGCGAGAGTTCCACATAATCGGAAACACCTATCTGTTGGCCTACTAGTTTTTCGAATTCTTCGTACGAATTGATAATTACTTTTTCCATAAGTCTTATCGTTTTTATGGGGGTTATTTACTATTAAATTGGGGACAAAAATAGGAAAAATAAACTGATATGCCACCAAATTTATAAATAAAAGCAAGGAATGAAGTATTTAGGTATGCTTTACAAACCGGAAGCCCGTTTCAGTGCTTCTGTCAGAATACTGTAGCCCTTACCATTTAAATGTAAATCGTCGAGAGCAACTCCGGATTCAGCCTGCCATCCTGCAATAAACGATTGAATACGTCCAGATAGACAACATCTGTTCCCTGCAATTTTTCGTGTATCTTCCGGTTAAGGATCTGGATAAATTTATTCACAGCCGTACTGTAATCATCGTAATCATTACGCCATGTGACTGTTGCCAAGAAAGGCAAATTTTGGTTTTTCTTCTATCCTATCCATACAATTTCATTCAAACGTCCACGTTATCTCACTCAAACTCTCAAACAAATATAGAATAAAATTCGCGGATTTACGTTACTTTTGCAAAGGTAATCACATTCATTCATATATAAACCGATGATACATTTTTTCAAGAAACCCATTTCTCACCTTGCGTTGCCGGAGAAATTCACTTATCCTTTCCATTATACACCTCATCCATTGTGTGTATTGGCTGCGGAAGAAGTGAAAGAATATATTGCAAACCGGAAAGAATGGCAAGAGGAGTTGGCTTCCGGAAAGATGTTTGGAGTGTTGATTGTGCAAACGGACAATGGAATAACAAACAACGAAGAAAATCAGATTGGTTATCTTGCAGCTTTCTCCGGCAATCTGGCCGGAAAGAATCTGCATCCTTATTTCGTTCCTCCTGTTTATGACCTATTACAACCGGAGGGATTCTTCAAAATCGAAGAAGAACAGATTTCTGCCATTAATATCCGTATTCGTGAATTGGAAAACAGTAGTTCTTATCTCGGTTCAAAAGAGAAATGGAAGATAGAAACGAAACATGCTAAAGCTGTTTTGAATCAAGCAAAAGCGGAGCTTAAAATGGCAAAGAAGGCGAGAGAGATTCGCCGCCAGTCATCTCCGGAGCTTTCCGAAGAAGAACAAGCCTCCCTGATTCGGGAAAGCCAATACCAAAAGGCGGAATACAAACGACTGGAAAAGGAATGGAAGAAACGATTGGAAGAGCTCGAAACGGAAGTCAGGCACTTCGATATTGAAATAGAACGACTGAAAACCGAACGAAAAGAACGTTCGGCAGCTTTACAAAGAAAATTATTCGAGCAGTTCCGGATGCTAAACGCCCAAGGAGAAGTGAAAGACTTATATACTATTTTCGAGCAAACGGTTCAGAAAGTTCCTCCTGCCGGTGCGGGTGAATGTGCTTTGCCTAAGTTATTGCAATATGCGTATCTTCATCAATTAAAGCCATTGGCTATGGCTGAATTCTGGTGGGGCGACTCTCCTAAAAACGAAATCCGGCATCACGGATATTATTATCCTTCCTGCAAAGGAAAGTGCGAACCGATTCTGCAACACATGTTGCAAGGATTGGAGGTAAACGAAAATCCACTGCTGAATCCTGTTCATGAAGAGGAAGAACTGGAAATCGTGTTTGAGGATGAATGGTTGCTGGTAGTCAATAAACCGGCAGGAATGTTGTCCGTTCCGGGAAAAGCAGAGGACAGAGATTCAGTCTATCATCGTTTGAAGAAGAAGTATCCCGAAGCTACCGGTCCTATGATTGTACATCGGCTCGATATGGCTACTTCAGGATTATTGCTCGTTGCCAAAACAAAAGAGGTACATCAGGATTTACAGGCACAATTTGCAAACAGAAGTATCAAGAAACGCTATGTGGCTGTGCTGGATGGAATAGTACTACCAGAAAGAACAGGAAATACAGGAAGAATCGAACTCCCTCTTTGTCTGAATCCTCTCGACCGCCCTCGGCAAATGGTTAGTAGCGAACACGGGAAAGAAGCGATTACAGAATATCAGATCATCAGTGAGTCTGAAAGAATTACCAGTGCATCTGAAAACACTTTCAACGAATCAAACAGGATTGATGAATCAGAAAGGAGTATCAATGAGTCAAGAAAATACACCCGGATTATCTTCTATCCATTGACCGGACGCACACATCAGTTACGAGTACACGCCGCCCATCCGGAAGGCTTGGGATGCCCCATACTTGGAGACGAACTCTACGGAAAGAAAGCAGACAGACTATACCTCCATGCCGAATATATAGAGTTCCGCCATCCCATATACGGAGACATTCTCTGCATACAGAAAGAGGCCGATTTCTAAATTCAAACAAAGGAATATTCCTAGCCTGAAAAAAGACAATTATGCAACAGTCTGCTGTACAGTCGAATTCGTAAATACCTGCTTCTTCAACCTGCGATAAACGTAGATAAAGGCCGGCACGAGGAATAAGTCTGCCGCTATCCAAGCCATCGGATCACCGTAGCAGACAGCAATAAAACCGAATACCGGTACGGCATAAAGACTGACAAGGATACGTGCAATCATCTCTGCCACTCCGGAAAACATGGCAAGATTGGTAAAGCCTACTCCCTGAATGGTATAACGCAAGATGCACAACAAACCAAGCATCGGGAAGAACATACAGGAGACATGCAGGAACAACTCCGTATCCAGCAGAATTTCCGTTTCCGACGGGTCTACGAAGATCAACGCGAAATATTTAGCCCCTACCATCAGAAGAAGGAACGTGAAAGCCGCATAAATAATCATCATCAGAGCACTAGCCTTGATTCCCAACCAAATACGTTCCGGTTTACCCGCTCCGTAATTTTGTCCGCTATATGTAGCCATCGCAATACCCAAACTCTCGAACGTACAGATAAAGAACATCTTGATGCGCATAGCAGATGTAAAGGCTGCCACACACGCCGTTCCCAAGGCATTATTGGCACTCTGAAGCATGATACTGCCGATAGCCGTGATAGAAAATTGCAATCCCATAGGCACACCAATGTAGAGCAGCGTCTTAGCCAGTTTCGACTGGAACCGGCGTTCTTTCGGAGTACCCTGCAATATTTCAAACTTCCGGTACATATAAATATAGCAGAGAACAGCCGACAATCCTTGTGAAAAGACAGTAGCAATAGCAGCTCCCGCCACTCCCCAGTCAAGTGCCAGAATACAGAACAAGTCGAGAATGATATTCAGAACAGCCGCAAACAGCAGAAACCAGAAAGGTGTCTTACTGTCTCCCAACGCACGGATAATGCTCGAAAGAAGATTATAGAAAAACGTACACGGCACACCGATGAAAGTGACAAGCAGATAAGTATAAGCCCCTTCAAAAATATTCTCCGGCGTACGCATGATCCGAAGAATATCCTCACATAAAATACAGGTGAGAAGCGCAATCACCACCGACATTCCCGCAGCCAGTTTCAGACTGACAGCCACATAACTGCGCATCGTACTGTAATCCCGCGCCCCAAACTTCTGCGCAACGGGTATCCCGAACCCTCCGCAACATCCATTGCAGAACCCGAGAATGAGAAATACCACTGAAGTGCTGGCTCCAACAGAAGCTAACGCGTTTATTCCCAAGAAATTTCCCACAATTGCAGCATCAACAAGCGAATACGTTTGTTGCAACAGATTACCAAGTAAAAGCGGCAGTGTAAACTTTAAAATGAGAGGTAATGCCGGACCTGCCGTCATTTCTTTAGAAGTTGCCATACGTCTATGTTCTAAAATCGGGCGCAAAGATACATAAAATTCAACGAATTAATCCTTGTTTCTAGTCCCTCTTTTAGTTGACATAAATCAAGAAATAGTGATTAAACACTAAACAGTTAATCACTTAACAATTCGTTTAGGTGAACCATGCCACGAACAACCCAGGCAGAAAACCTCTGTCAGGTCGAACCCTTCCATCGACTCTTCCGGATATTTGGGAACGACTTCACCATTTTCGAGCACATAAACCAGTAGCCTTTCACCCAGTTCATTCTTCACATACATAGCTGCAATCTTGCATTGCGGACACAATAACTTTTTCATGCCGCAAAGATACAGATTGTTTCCATCACCTACAAGCTCTTCAGAAGATGTTTCAAAAAGCCTGTTCATGATTTACCATCAGAAAAGAAAATATCCACCAGAAAGATGCATTTTAGCAAAATACGCCTGTGATTCTGCATAATCTTCACTATCCTTGTCAATCCAAAGTGTAAGGAAACCAATAACGATAAAAGCTATTATCATATCAGTTCCGGGTGGCGTTCCAACCATCTCACTGCGTAAGAACAAGTGGCTTTCGGTTTCATTCCGTTGGCTGCAGCATAGGCATAAGCAGCTTTCACCAATGCAGCGGCTATTCCGCGACCTTCTATCGGGAGGGGTACAATGGTATGAGTGATGTCGAAAGAATCACCTAAGAGGCGATATTGCACAAAGGCAGTACGACCGTCTACTTCTGTCTTAAATAAATGCTGTTCGGGCTGATGAATAATTTCGTAATCCATAATCTATGTTGTTTTAAAATTGATTTATATCGTTCGTTATCTACTTTTGCAAAAGGGCAGTCTTGCAGATATCATAAGGGGAACTGCGCTTGCACCCACGGTTCTCTACACGAATCGTACCATCGGGACGAAGCATGTAAGTGGCCGTGACATCTACCAGTCCGTGTTCAAAACGATTCTCGTAGCGGGCTATTTCGTACCAAAGTCCCATATATCGGTTCAGGTCGAGAGAGGGGACCGTAGTGTGGTCCGTACCTTTAAAAAGACATTCGACAGTAGGGATGGAAAAAAGGAATCCGGCTTCTGTCAGACGTGTCGGGCGAATTTTCTGACCGGCTGTCAGGAAAGAGGCCGCTTCACCGTAAAATATACGGATAGCGGTAGCTACCTTCGTGGCCTGCAAAGGACGAAGCATCTGCTGCATTGCTCCCCCATCCGGAGAAAGCACTACGCCAAAGCGTGTAATGACGAACCGGGTAGGTTGGGGACAGCGTTTGGCTTCTTTCTCCCATGCATAGCAAAGGTCGGAAAGAAAACCGTCGCCGCGTGTACGTGTATACTCGTCCGCCTCCACTTCCGGAGGATAATAGCCCACAGCGGAAGCTGAAATCATCAGTTTCGGTTTTTTCTTGACAGCATTTAACGCACAGATAATACGATGCGTCACCACAATGCGGCTGTTGAACAATTCTTGTTTATACTCCGGTGTCCAACGCTTATTGATGGGTGCGCCAGCCAAATTGATGATTACGTCGCAATGCGTCAATGTCTGAATCAAATGTCCGGACATACCTTCGCGGAACATCGATCTTCCCAAGGGAATAATCCGGTGTCCGCCCTTTTCTGTGAGATAGTTGGAAAGATGTTTACCTATATATCCGGTAGCTCCGGTCATTGCTATATTCATTTTGATTCATTATTTATTTTAACTCTATTAGAAAAACGTATAAAATGCAAGAAAAGTTCTTTGAAAAAAAACAAAATGGGGCTATCTTTGCAAAGCAGACTTAAACTTTAAAGCATCCAAAAAGGTTATAAAATGAAAAGACGAATGAAAATCAACTATATTCTTACACTTATATCAGTATTTTGCATCGGCGCATCCATTCCTGTGTTGACAGGCAGCAGCCAGGTGACCGAACAACATTCCGCCAAATCGGAAGTTCCTTATTGCGTCACCCCGCCCACCGTTCCCACCCAGGTTACTTTTGACGGAAAAACCATTGACCTCCGCCGCTATGACCGTCGCGAACGGATGGATCGTGAAATGATGGCTTTCACCTATATGCACTCCACCACCATGCTACTGATAAAACGTGCCAACCGGTACTTCCCCATCATAGAACCGATACTGAAAGCCAACGGCATCCCCGACGACTTCAAATACCTGATGGTAATCGAAAGTAACCTGAACAACATTGCCCGCTCTCCGGCAGGAGCAGCAGGGCTGTGGCAGTTTATGCCCGCCACCGGACGAGAATTCGGACTGGAAGTGAACGATAACGTAGACGAACGCTACCACATTGAAAAAGCAACCGTAGCCGCCTGCAAATATTTTAAACAAGCGTATGCCAAATATGGAGATTGGATGGCTGTCTGCGCCGCCTATAATGCCGGACAGGGACGTATCTCCTCCCAACTTGACAAGCAACTGGCAAGTCATGCCATGGACTTATGGCTGGTAGAAGAAACTTCCCGCTATATGTTCCGCATATTGGCAGCCAAAGAGATATTCAACAACCCGCAACGTTACGGATTTCTGTTGAAGCGGGAACATCTGTATCCGCCTATTCCTTACAAAAAGATGACTGTCGCCACTTCCATCGATAATTTGAGTGATTATGCCAAATCACAAGGTATCACATACGCACAACTCCGTGATGCCAATCCCTGGTTGCGCGACATCTCATTAAAGAACAAGACCGGAAAGACATACACCCTCTATATTCCCACACAAGAAGGTATGTATTATGATCCGAAAAAAACAGAAGCTTACAATAAACAATGGGTCATCGACTGAGTCTGAACTGTTAGCATGAAACTAAAAGAAAGAATCCATCATTTTTTACATGACGAAAAACTGAAGCGAAAGTTGTACGTCATCATTTTCGAATCGGATACTCCCACCGGGAAACTGTTCGACGTGATTCTTATCGGCTGTATTCTGGCCAGCGTACTGCTTGTCATCATCGAAAGCCTAAAAGGGCTTCCCAGCTTTCTGACGACTCCGTTCGTCGTTATGGAATATCTTTTCACCGCTTTCTTCACTTTCGAGTACCTGACGAGAATCTACTGCTCGCCCCGTCCCCGGAAATACATATTCAGCTTCTTCGGAATCGTAGACTTGCTCGCCACCCTTCCGCTCTACATCGGCCTGCTCTTCCCCGGTGCACGCTATTTGCTCATCATCCGTGCTTTCCGCCTGATACGGGTATTCCGCGTCTTCAAGCTTTTCAACTTTCTAAATGAGGGCGAACGACTGCTCACCGCCTTACGCGAAAGCAGCAAGAAGATTGCGGTATTTTTCTTGTTTGTGGTTATCCTGGTGACTTCCATCGGCACACTGATGTATATGATTGAAGGAACAGAGCCCAACTCCCAGTTCAACAACATCCCGAACAGCATTTACTGGGCTATCGTCACCATGACTACCGTAGGCTATGGAGACATCACCCCTATCACCGGTTTCGGGAAGTTCCTTTCCGCCTGTGTCATGCTAATTGGTTACACAATCATTGCCGTACCGACAGGGATCGTATCTGCCTCCATGATGAAAGACTATAAACGCAAAAGAGACAAAGAATGTCCCAACTGCCATCGCTCCGGACACGAAGACAATGCCGAGTTTTGCAAATATTGCGGACATCATCTGAATCCGTCCGAAATAGATGTGGAAAAGAAATAAATGTTATGACTTATGCTGAAAGAAACGCTCGAATAAAACAATAAACACACATCCCACCGCATAACAAGCTATATCTGCCCAATCGAACGTAGAGCCTAATTACTCACTCAATCACAGGATTAAACATTCTTTCTGCTTTTCCGTCAGATACTTCCAATAACGTACAGGCATATCCTGCCTGTGCTTTCTTGGATTCATACGTTCTTTGATACAAATGGCCTTGAAATAAGTTTTCCAGAGTTGTTGGAAAAGTTTCTCATCCTTGTCCATCAGACTTTCATCCAGCATCCCCGTAATCAGATGGGATTCACGTCTGTCATCATCAAACGAGATGGTCGTCACCTCCTGCAAGTCATAATAAAAACCATAACGGCGTTTCATGTCGTAGATAATCCACTTCTGATCGGCAAAACGGTCTTTGAAATGGTGGACGGTAAGAGGAAGCGCATTATACTGCGGTTCGAAAGCTGCAAAGAATGTACCATCCGCAGCTTTCTGAAAACGGACAAACTGCATCAGGTGCACACGTTCGCCATCCACTTTCTTCCATATTTGCGCCAATCGCAAAACGTCCGGATCTCCAAAATTGGTTTCGATGGAACGAGGTGAATCAATCGCTTTACGGATATAACGGAAAATGAGCATCCCTACCTCCGGAAGCTCCGACAGCCAACTTTGCGTAAGGCACCCCAAAGCAGAAACCGAGACTTTCTTCTGCAATCCCCGCCACACACGCCCTGCCTTTTCTTCATCGGTGACTACGGTATGCAACTCATCATAAAATAAGGGCAAAGCATCTCCTTCCGACAATAAATCATCGGGAAAGGTCTTACGAAAATAGGCGTCGAACACGGCAGTCAGCAGACCATCAAAGCTTTTATCGTAAACAAAAATGTTCATGAGGGTATACTTAGTAATTCGTCTGATTAGAAATCAGAAATCAAATCGTAATTGGCGTTCATCCACTTTCTTTTTCGGCTTCGGGAGCAATAAGCTACGTACCCGTTGCGGAGAAAGTTCGTTCACAGTCTGCATTTGAAGAGATAGCTCTTTGCAGGTAATGAAATATTGCGCCTTCTTCATCACCACTCCTATCTTCTTCAGTTCATAAAAACCCAGTCGCGAAAAACGGCGGGAGGCGACAATCAGCTTAGCCGACTTCACTCCCACTCCCGGCACACGGAGCAACATTTCGTAGTCCGCTTTGTTGATGTCGACAGGAAACTGCTCGGGATGGCGCAAAGCCCACGATAGTTTCGGATCTATCTCGAGGTCGAGATCCGGATAGGCATCATCCACAATTTCGTCCACCTTGAATTGGTAAAAACGCAATAACCAGTCAGCCTGATAGAGCCGATTTTCACGTACCAAAGGCGGTTGCTTCAATGCCGGAAGACGTTTATCGTACGTATTCACAGAAACGTAGCCCGAATAGTAGACGCGTTTCATGGTCGGTCGTCCGTAAAGAGCTGACGAAAGGAAAAGAATATCTTTGTCCGACTCGGAGGTAGCGCCCACAATCACTTGGGTACTTTGTCCCGCAGGAGCGAAACGGGGTGCATGGCGAAACTTCTGCCGTTCTTCCTTACTCTCCAACACACCTTGCTGAATGTATTTCATCGGAGCGAATACACTTTGATGATCTTTCTCCGGTGCAAGGAGTTTCAGGTTTTCTTCTTTAGGAATTTCAACGTTGACACTCAAACGGTCGGCATACAGCCCCGCCTCATTCACCAATTCACGACTGGCGCCGGGAATACTCTTGAGATGAATATAACCGTTAAACCGATGCACCTGCCGCAAATCTTTGGCTACACGCACCAGTCTCTCCATCGTATAGTCCGGATTGCGGACCACTCCGGAACTAAGAAACAACCCTTCAATGTAGTTACGGCGATAGAATTCCATGGTCAGTTCCACCAATTCCGAAACAGAAAATGTAGCGCGGGGAAGATCGTTGCTACGCCGGTTGATACAGTAGGCACAGTCGTAGATACAATAATTGGTAAGCATGATTTTCAATAGCGATATACACCGCCCGTCTTCGGCAAAGCTATGGCAAATCCCCCATCCTCCGACAGTGTTTCCCAGCGTGCCCGGCTTATTGGAGCGCACCGTACCACTGGAAGAACAGGAAACGTCGTACTTGGCAGATTCCGCAAGTATCTTCAGTTTAGCCAGGACGTTTTCGTTCATAATTCACAATCTTGATTCTTTTCGCAAATATACGATTTAAAGACATTGCGCATTAAAATAGAAAGAGGACATATTGCTTCACAACATATCCTCTTTCTCGATATCTTTAAGTAGTCTTCCAAATTATTTCTTAGAAGCTTCCAAAGATGCTTTACGGAATTCTTTCATTGCTTTTTCGATTTCCAAAGAAGTCTTACGAGCACGAGTTCCTGCTGCTTTGTTACCGTTTTCGATCTGCGCGTTAGCATCTTTTGAGAAGTCAGCATACAGAGCTGCTACCTTTTCTACCAATTCTTTCATAATCCTTTTGTTTTTTCGTTAATAATGTGCCGCAAAAATACACTGTTTCCCGAAATAAAAGCATAAAATCAATATTTTTTTTTGAAATATTCTTCGAAAAATATCTAAAAAAAAGGCTTTTCATCATTTTTACCTACCTTTGTAGCCATGAAACTGCTTACAGATACCGATTATATACATGCATTGATTGCTGAAGGAGAGCATCAGCAACAGGATTTTAAATTCGAAATTTCCGACGCACGCAAAATAGCCAAAACACTCTCGGCTTTTGCCAATACGGACGGAGGAAGATTACTTATTGGTGTAAAAGACAATGGAAAAATCGCAGGAGTACGCTCCGAAGAAGAAAAATATATGATTGAAGCTGCCGCACAACTGTATTGCGTGCCGGAAGTGGAATACACCTTGCAGACATATATAGTGGAGGGACGACAAGTGTTAGTAGCGACCATCGAAGAAACTCCCCACAAACCTGTTTACGCCAAAGACGAAACCGGAAAACCTCTAGCCTATCTCCGTATCAAGGATGAAAATATTCTGGCAACCCCCATACATCTCCGCGTATGGCAACAAAGTGACAGCCCTCGTGGTGAACTGATCCGTTATACCGAACGTGAACAGCTCCTGCTCGAACAATTGGAGCATGGCACTTTACTCTCACTCAACCGCTACTGCCGCCAAACCGGACTTTCACGCCGTGCGGCCGAACATCTCCTCGCCAAATTTGTTCGTTATGATATTGTGGAACCCGTATTCGAAAATCATAAATTCTACTTCCGAATCAAAGATGAATGACCACGGACCGAAATTCATGCTTAATACCTGATAGGAAGATAATATCCGCTTTATCACTCACCGGAAATGAATGCTTCATGATTACAGGATAATACAATCCGCCTGTTAAATGATGACCGGGCGCAAAAGAAAGCCAGCATCCAAAGTCCTGTTTTAAGAAAGAGTCTATGCCAAACATCGAAAAGAACTTGGAATGTTGGTGAAAACCAACTGTTTTTGTACCTTTGCACGGAAATTGACAAGTGGTAGTTATATTATATACCTTCCACACACTCAAATAGTAAATAGTAAATTGTAAAATAGTAAATATAACAATGGGCTTATTTGGTTTATTCAAGAAAAAATCCGATGAAACGAAAGTCGGCAATGTAGAAGATTTCATTTCACTGACCCGGGTGTATTTCCAATCAGTGATCGCCACAAACCTTGGTATCACCAATATCCGATTCCTGCCGGACGTAGCTAACTTCAAACGTTTGTTTAAAGTGCCTACGCAAAACGGTAAACTGGGATTGGCAGAAAAGTCTGCCGCACGCAAAATGCTGATGCAGGATTATGGGTTGAATGAGAATTTCTTCAAAGAAATCGACGCTTCCGTGAGACGTAACTGCCGCACTCAAAATGATATCCAATCTTATTTATTCATGTATCAGGGATTTTCTAATGATCTGATGATGTTGATGGGAAATCTGATGCAGTGGAAGTTTCGTATGCCATCGATCTTTAAAAAGGCTTTGTATGGCATGACGCAGAAGACAGTACATGATGTTTGCACCAAAATGGTATGGAAAGCGGATGACGTGCACAAGACAGCTGCGGCTGTCCGCCAATACAAAGAGCGTCTGGGGTACTCGGAACAGTGGATGACGGATTATGTGTATAATATTGTTCTCCTTGCTAAAAAGGAAACGAAACGGAAGAATGACGACACGGATACGAAAAAATAAGTCGCGTTCAATATTAGAAAAGCATAAAGATTAATACGATAAAGAAAGCGGGGGTTTTGTACTTCCGCTTTTTTGTTATTGTTATCTTTATATACTTTTTTCGGATCAGTCTAAAAAAATCGGGGGACAGTTTGAAAGTCTGGATAATGTGCTTCAGGGCGGTCTATATCACAATAATTTATTCATATCTGCACGGAAATGAACTGTTTCAGCCTATTCAAACAAAGGTATATTCTCATAGGGATAAGTATAGTTGAGAATATTTGCGGATTTTTTTAAATTATAATACCTAATACTTATTCATCATTCTTTTACACGTATTACTTTACTATATTTGCAATAATTGCAGTTAGGCCTCCGGTGGTGATCCCTAAAGAAAAGATACTTCGAATTGCTTCCGGAGCTAGCATTTTTTCTCATTGATTTTGAAGGAAATAAACATTATCACTATTTTTGTACGAAATTAAAATGAACGATAACATGGAGATCGAAACACATCCGCTAGAACCATTTCTTCCTGCGAAATCAAAATTGCTTATGCTAGGCAGTTTCCCGCCACAGAAAAAAAGATGGTCTATGGACTTTTATTATCCAAACCTAAACAATGACATGTGGCGTATATATGGAATCTTATTCTTTAATGATAAGAATCACTTTCTGAATTCAACACTAAAATCGTTTTGCCGTGAGCAAATCATAGACTTTTTGAACGAAAAGAGAATTGCCCTGTTTGATACCGCTTCATCCATCCGCCGGTTGCAAGATAATGCATCGGATAAGTTTCTCGAAGTAGTGGAAGCTACCGATGTAGCAACATTGCTGCAACAACTTCCCGAATGTAAAGTCATCGTCACTACAGGACAAAAAGCAACGGACACTCTCCGACAGCAATTCGAAATAGAAGAGCCGAAAGTAGGCGATTACTCCGAATTCGTTTTTGAAGGACGTGCCATGCGGCTTTACCGGATGCCATCATCATCAAGAGCATATCCATTGGCGTTGGATAAGAAAGCAGCTGCTTACCGGATTATGTTTCAAGATTTGCAGATATTGAGGTGAGGTTAAGTATTAGGTATTTAGTATCAAGTGTTAGGTAATAAATAGCATGAATTAAATTATAAACGAATATGGCAACATTATTTTTGCAGTACCCGGCATGTAGCACATGCCAGAAAGCCAAGAAATGGTTAACAGAAAATAGCATTGAGTTTACCAACCGATTAATTGTAGAAGAAAATCCTACGGTTGAAGAATTAAAAGCATGGATTCCACGCAGCGGTCTGCCTATAAAGAAATTCTTCAACACGAGCGGATTAGTATATAAAGAGCTGAAACTAAGCGAGAAGCTGCCTGCTATGAGTGAGGAAGAACAGATAGCATTATTAGCAACGAATGGTAAATTGGTGAAACGCCCATTGGTAGTGACAGACAGCTTCGTTTTGGTCGATTTCAAGCCCGATGAGTGGGAAAAATTAAAATAATTCAAAACTTATTTACCCAAATGTTTGGAGATTCAGAAGTTTCTACTACCTTTGCAGCCGCAAACACGGGAGTAGCTCAGTTGGTAGAGCACCGGTCTCCAAAACCGGGTGTCGGGAGTTCGAGCCTCTCCTCCCGTGCTGAGTCAAATAGCTGTAAACGATAAGTTTATGGCTATTTCTCGTTTAAGGGTCGGACAAATGTCGGACGAAATCAATTATCTTTGTCGGATACAATAAGGAATATTGGGTCAGTCCGAAAACCCTGTGGGTATGTTAAATCTACACTGTTAGTTTGCATAATCTAAAAATAAAGAATGGTATATCT
>ERZ777011.2257-NODE-2257-length-16127-cov-4.510577_pt1 | contig 16127 bp, 14 predicted proteins | sample MGYA00374964_ERZ777011 | MGnify/ENA primary metagenome ERZ777011 (study PRJEB29310, sample SAMD00008975) | mouse gut metagenome | study: EMG produced TPA metagenomics assembly of the Metagenome analysis of fecal microbiota from mouse which was promoted...
AAAACAACGGCTACATGAAAGTGAGGGTGGTAGACATCTTCTCTGTATGTGACTTCTAAGGAACGGATACAGCCTTGAAATCCATACTGTAATAGGTCTACTCCCTTCACTTTTTTGTTGCCGTTTAGATACGTTACCAAAGTTTTAAAGCAGTAAGCCATATGCTGTATGGTTTCTCTCAATTCCTCGCCGTTACAGTCTGGAACGGTCAGCACCATATGATATAAAGAATCCTTATATTGTTCCATATAGGGCAGGAAACGGTTTTGCAGTAACATTTTCTTCACCTGATTACAATTACTGCAAAATTTATCCTTACATAAAAAGGTTCGCAGTAACACTCTTACATGGCTGGCTTCATAAGTTTCCATAGACCAGAATCGGTTACAGTTTTCCAGACGTTTCTTTCGTTCCCTTATTATATGGGCTTCATGAGGCGACAGGCGTTTTTTTACAATGCCGTTGGCAAGCAGTTTCAGATAGTTCAGTACCATTTCTTCATTCCGCTTTGCGTTCCCATGCACCTTTCCCATATGGCGTTTTGTTACTTCCTTTACTATGGGCGTATGTTCCATGCTTTCCATGTTTACAATCCCTCCATTTCCTTTTTCCATATCCTTTTTGTTTTAGTACGCTTAACTCTAATTAGAGAATAGATAATTATATAGGGGTTCGCCGCCTGTAATTTACAAGGTTTCTCAAACAGGCTTTGAACCCCTACCATCACCCCTAACCCCTTGACGCAATCTGGATTTTATGGTATATATTGAACTGGTAAAGTAGAAGAAATTCAACATAATGTGAAAGGACGGAATTGTATAGACATGGTGAAATTTCGGTTTATAGTGTTCCGCTTCAATGTCTAGCGAGGAAGGAAACCAAGCGACTGCGAAGCAGTCATTTGGTTTCACCCGAGCGTAGAGCGAGGAAATCAGAAGCCGCGGAAGCGGCGTCTCCGGCGAGAGCCGGAGGATTTACGAAGCAGGAAAGAGGAAGGAAACCAAGCGACTGCGAAGCAGTCATTTGGTTTCACCCGAGCGTAGAGCGAGGAAATCAGAAGCCGCGGAAGCGGCGTCTCCGGCGAGAGCCGGAGGATTTACGAAGCAGGGAAGAGGAAGGAAACCAAGCGACTGCGAAGCAGTCATAAAAAGAAAGGAATTCTATGAACGCAGGCGAAATCGCATTTCCCAATCTGGGGCTATATTTTCATAACGTACCCAGATCTTTCAGCATTTTTGGTTTTGAGATTGCGTTTTACGGGCTTTTGATCGGTATCGGAGTCCTTGCGGGGCTGGGCATGGCGTTGCATGTGGCGAAGAAGACCGGTCAGAATCCGGATGACTATTGGGACTTTGCCATTTGGGCAGTGCTCTTTTCCGTGATTGGGGCAAGAATTTATTACGTGATATTTTCCTGGGAGGATTATAAGGACAACCTGCTCAGCATTTTCAAGCTGCGCAGCGGCGGCCTGGCTATTTACGGCGGAGTGATAGCCGCTTTTATCACGCTGTTTGTCTGGTGCAGAATTAAGAAGAAAAAGCCATTGTTGATCGGCGATACGGCCATGCCGGGACTGATTCTGGGGCAGGCAATCGGACGCTGGGGAAATTTCATGAACAGGGAGGTCTTCGGAGATTATTACAACGGCCTGTTTTCCATGCAGATTCCCCTGGCGGATGTGAGGGATCCCGGCGACATAACGGAGCGGATTGCCGCCAATATTCCGGAGGGCGCGAATTACATTAATGTGCACCCCACCTTTTTGTATGAGAGTGTCTGGAATTTGTTGGTACTGGTACTTCTTCTGGCGTATCGGAAGCACAAACGGTTTGACGGCGAGCTTTGCCTGCTTTATCTCGGTGGATACGGTCTGGGGCGCTTCTGGATCGAAGGAATCAGGACGGATACCTTGTTTATTCCCGGAACCTCCGTCCCGGTGTCCCAGGTGCTGGCGCTGGTGATGGTGGTCTTTGCTGTGGCGGCGGATCTTTTCGTGCGGATCAGGCTGAGGGAGAAGAAGGGCAGAGAATAGCAGTACAGGCAGGGAATAAGGATGCAGGCAGGGAATAAGGATGCAGGCAGAGAAATAGCAGTACAGGCAGGGAATAAGGATGCAGGCAGAGAATAGCAGTACAGGCAGGGAATATGCACATGTCTGACGGTGCAGTCCCTTATAAGAAAAAGAGACCGGTAAACCAGCCGGTCTCTTTTTTAAAGAAGAATTCTTCCGCTTTTCAAAATGTTACTAATTGAGTCTAAATGGTATTGGACTTCCCGATATAAATAGGGAAGGTATCTGTGCCTTTCATTTCCTTGCCGGCGGTGATAAGTACATTCTTGTCCGCAATGAGATATTCGATATTTGCTCCGGCCTCTACCACGGTGCCCTGCATCAGAATACAGTTCTTGACCTTAGCACCTTTGGCAATCTTTACCCCTCTGAACAGGATGCTGTTCTCCACTTCGCCTTCGATCAGGCAGCCGTCGGCGACCATGATATTCTGTACCTTGGCACCTTCAATATACCTGGTGGGGGTATCGTCCCTGATCTTGGTGTAGATCGGGAATCCGGAGAAAAGGGAATCCAGATTGTAATCATCCAGCAGCTTCATATTTTCGTCGAAATAGCTCTTAAGATTGGTAATCCGGGCTACATAGCCGTCGTACTTATATGCCTGGACATTCAGTTTATTCAGATTGGGCAGCAGGACGTCCCGCTCGAAATAGGCCTGCCCGCGGACAAAAGCGGTATTGATCAGGTCGATCAGGAGTTCGCGATCCAGCAGGTAGATATTCATGCTGAAATTCTGCACGCCGGTTTCCCTGGGATTCACATAAATCTTGGTAATCCTTCCGTTCTCGATGCCAAAGGTGTAGTAAAAGCCCTTGTCATTAGACTTTGACTGTACAAGGCTTTCCGGAAGCTCCTGTTCATTGTAAGCCACGGTGACGTCAGCGCCGCTCTCAATATGAGATTTAATCATGGAATTGAAATCAAAGTTCATCACAATGTTTGTATCGGTGATGACCACATATTTTTCTTTTTGGTTGCGCAGAAAGCCCAGCAGGCTTGCCAGTGCGTCCACCCGTCCGCTGTAGGGCTTGTTCCCTTTTTCGGCGAAAGGAGGGAATATATTCAGGCCGCCGTTTTTGCGAACCAGGTCCCATTCACGGCCGGAGCCCAGGTGATCCATCAGGGAATGATAGTTGTTGTTTGCCATAACGCAGACATTGTCTATATCGCAGTGGGACATACTGGACAAGATGAAATCAATCAGGCGATAACGGCTGGCAAAAGGGATGGAGGCCATCATACGCACATTGACCAGGTCAGGAACCAGCGCGTCATAGCTGTTGGGGAAAATAATGCCAAGCGCGTTCATATTTGTGTTTAACATTGTACTTCACCGCCTTTCACGTCATCTCTGATCATGGCCTTAGGCCCGACTGTTGCGCCATCGCCAATGGTAATGCCGGTGCCCACCGTGGCAACGCCGTTTTCGGATTCGGTAGGCATCGCACCCACTATGGCATTTTCGCCGATGGTCACATTTTCCGCTATAATGCAATGTTTAACAACGGCTCCTGCCTTGATGACAGTGCCGCCCATTACCACTGCGTCCTCAACGACGGCGCCCTTTTCCACCTTCACGCCGGCGAACAGCACGGAATGCTTTACGGTACCCTTGATGCGGCAACCGTCGGTAATCATGGAATTCTCCACAATGGCTCCGGCGTTTATCTTGTGTCCGGTCATACCGCTGTTGCGGCTGTAGATTTTCCAATTCTTGTCAAACAGGTCGATTCCGCTGTGTTCCGGATCCAGCACTTCCATGTTGGCTTCCCACAGGGAGGAGATGGTACCCACATCCTTCCAGTAGCCGTTAAAGTGATACGCATACATTTTCCGGCCGTCCCGAAGGAGGTTGGGAATAATATTTTTGCCGAAGTCGTTCTCGGAATCGGAATCTGCCTCGTCCTCGCTCAGGTACTTTTTCAGAATATCCCAGTTAAAGATATAGATTCCCATGGAAGCAAGATTGGATTTGGGCTCCTTGGGTTTCTCCTGGAATTCCGTGATTCGATCGTCGTCATCCGCTACCATCAGTCCGAAGCGGGAAGCCTCCTCCCAGGGGACTTCCATGACGGCCACACTGAATTCCGCGTTCTTTTCCTTGTGGAACTGCAGGAAATCATTGTAATCCTGCTTGCAGATCTGGTCGCCGGACAGGATGATGACATACTGCGGATCGTAGCGCTCGATAAAGGAAATGTTCTGGTAAATCGCGTTGGCTGTTCCCTTATACCAGTCAGAGCCGCTTGCTTTCTGGTAAGGCGGCAGGACATGTACGCCGCCATAAAGACGGTCCAGATCCCAGGGCTGTCCGTTTCCGATGTATTCATTTAACACCAGAGGCTGGTACTGGGTCAGGATGCCCACTGTATCAATACCGGAATTGACACAATTGGACAGAGGGAAATCAATAATCCGATATTTTCCGCCAAACGGAACTGCCGGCTTTGCCAGCTTTTCGGTCAATGCGTACAGGCGGGAGCCTTGTCCCCCGGCGAGAAGCATTGCAATCATTTCTTTTGCCATAGTTTTACCTCCTACTTTAATACCTTACTTAAGATTATATAATTTTATTCTCAAAAAGGGTAGTAAATTATAAAATTTACGACCTGTAAAAAGTTACAAAAATTAGGGCCGCCGGCTGGTAAAAAGTGACAGAGGGTTGTTTCTTCGTGGCAAATAAATACCTGATTCACGCCAAAACAGGAAAGAAATATTTGTTTTATGACGATATTATACAGGAAGGTCCGGTATGGACCGTGGAGGCCTGCAAATAAGGAGTGGAAAGTATGAGCATGGTGGATACCAATTACGGAGTGGGAAATTACAGAGGATTAAACGGAAGCCGCAGGGCAGGTAGAGCGGTGTCCGGCAAAATATGTGAAGGGAGCAGGCCGGGGAAGCATGACAGGGCCGGGCTGGAATCCGGAAGAAGCCGTGGGAATGGAAGGGGGACGGAAACCGCATTTGCGCGGAGTATGGCCGATATGGAAGCGGAACTGTGCGGGGGAAATGGGAATGCCGGCGGCCCGGAACTGTGTGTGGGAAATGGGAATGCCGGCGGCCCGGAACTGTGCGTGGGGAATGGGAATGCCGGCGGCCCGGAACTGTGCGTGGGGAATGGGAATGCCGCTGGTTCGGAGAAGGCGGCGGAAGCGGCAGCATCCGCGATCTGGGGAGCCGATACCGAAACGAAGGATAAGAAAGATATGAGCCTGGCAGAATATACCTGGTATATTGACCGCCTGATTTCCCAGATGGCCCGGAGAGGCTACAGCAGGGGGAATTCCGTTTTCGTTTATATTTCGGAAGAGGGCTATCGGGCGATGCAGGCGGATCCGGAATATGAGGCGTGGGTCTTAAACAGCATCAGGGCTTCCTATCAGTTTTGCCGGGGCATGGGAGGGCACGACGGTTACCACAGCGCACACTTTTTCGGCGCGTCCAAAGAGGAGTACCGGGGGCAGAGCTGGCATTCCGGCTGCAGCAAGTGCGAGCAGGATAGACGGCAGGAACAGAAGCGTCTGCGGAAAAAGCGTCTGCAGGCCCTGCTCAAGAAGCGCCGGGAGCAGAAATGGCTGGAAAAACAGCGCCTGGAGAAACTGAGGCTGGAGAGGCTGCGTCTGGAAAAGGCGGTCTATAAAAGGCTCGTTATAAAGGACAGACAGAACCGGAAGCGGCTGGAGGAGGAATACCGGGAAGAGGCTCTGGCACGCAGGGAAGCGGCATCGGCATTCAGAATATACCAGGCTCTTGCGCGGTACAATGAGCAGTAGTAAATATCTGCATTTGGAAAATGCGGAAAGATGTGGTAAAATGCCTATAGCAGATAAGGCCGGCGGATAGGAGCTGCAGGGTGTACTTGCTGCAGGAATCAGGAAGGTATGTGAGGAAGTATGAGCAAGGTTCTGATAATAGAAGACAGTACCGATATAAACGAGTTGATCGGGGAAGCGCTGAAGAAGGCGGGATATGAGTACAGACAGGCATTTTCCGGTACGGAAGGGCTTCTGCGGGCAGAAACGGAGCAGTTTGACCTGGCGGTAATGGATCTGATGCTGCCCGGTATGAGCGGGGAGGAGCTTCTGCCCAGGCTTCGGGAAAAGCAGGGTATCCCGGTCATTATCCTTTCGGCTAAGGACAGTCTGGACAGCAAGCTGTCGCTGTTTGACCTTGGGGCGGAGGATTATATGACAAAGCCCTTTGAGGTGGAGGAGCTGATTGCCAGGATCGGGGTGAGGCTTAAGAAAGCGTCGGCAGGCCGGGGGCCGGAGGGGAAAAAGCTGGCACTGAAGGACCTGGTCCTGGACCCGGAAGGGTTTTGCGGAGAGCTTGGCGGAGTAAGGCTTTCTCTTACAAAACAGGAGTTTAAGATTCTGGAGCTCCTGCTCTCGAACCCCCAGAGAGTATTTTCCAAGCAGGATATATATGATTACGCCTGGGAAGAGTATTATATGGGCGAGGACAAGACCGTGAACATGCACATCAGTAATATCAGGAAAAAGCTGAAGGCCCTCTCGGAGGAGGAATATATTGAAACCGTCTGGGGAATCGGCTTTAAAGCGAAATGTTGAAATCTTGAAACATTCTTGAATCTTTTTTTGCGCTATCTTGAATTTCTGCCGGTATATTGAAAGCATGGCAGCTGCGGTAAATGTCTGATTCCGCAGGTTTCCTGCAGCAGATGAGGCAGAAACAAGAAAGGGTGTGAAAATTATGGATTATCTGCTTTCGACAGAAAATCTCACAAAGCAGTACAAGAGTAAAAAGGCGGTGGACAGAGTAAATATCCATGTCAGGCAGGGAGATATTTACGGGCTGATCGGCAGGAACGGCGCCGGGAAGACAACCCTGATGAAAATGATTTCAGGCCTGGCAGCGCCCAGTTCGGGCAGCTTTACCCTCTTCGGGGAGGCGGGGGTCGGTGCCGGAAAGATTATGAACAGGGTAGGGGCTCTGATCGAGGAGCCGGGTATCTATGGAGATATGTCGGCATACGGCAATCTTCACGCCAAATGTACCGCTCTGGGCGTAAGGGGCAGAGACACGGAGCGGAAGCTTCTGGAGACCGTGGGACTGGCGGATACGGGAAAGAAACCGGCGGGCAGGTTTTCCCTGGGTATGCGGCAGCGGCTGGGGATTGCCCTGGCGCTGGTAGGGGACCCGGATCTGTTGATCCTGGACGAACCCATTAACGGGCTGGATCCCCAGGGAATTGCGGAGGTAAGGGCGGCTGTTGAGCGCTTAAACAGAGAACGGCAGATTACCTTTATTATTTCCAGTCATATTCTGGGGGAACTCTCGAAATTTGCCACCCGCTATGGCATCATACACAACGGGGTGCTGCTGGAGGAGATTTCCGGGGAGGAGCTTGGCAAAAAGTGTTCCCGCAAGATTCTGCTTACCACCTCCGATGCGCCCGGGGCTTCCACGGTGCTGGAGAAAATGGGCATCCTGAACTATCGGGTCACGGGGAAGGATACGGTGGAAGTTTACGAGCGATTTGACCAGACTGCGGAAATCAATGCCGCTTTTGCCGCTGACGGGATTCCCATCAACGGTATCGCGGTGGTAAATCAGGATCTGGAGGATTATTATCTGGAAATGACGGGGGGAGCGGGAAATGTTTAATCTGGTGAAAATGAATTTTTACAGGCTGTTTCATCAAAAGTCCTTTTATGTATGTATAGGGGTAACGGCACTTATAGGCTGGTTCATGGTCTTTCTGGTCTGGATGACCCCTGTGATGGAGGAGAAGGCCCGGGAGGCAAGGGCGCTGGCCCAGGAAGGCCGGGATACGGCAGCCGGAGATTTTCAGACGGGATTTTTCGTGGGGTTTTCAGGCGGTGAGGATGACGAATATGCCGAGGCGGCGCCTGTATTGGAGGAGTTTAACGTTTCGGATTTTACCTGTGAATTCTGTTACAGTGGTTTCAACGTGATTCTGCTGTCCGTGGTGGTGTCCCTGTTTGTCAATTCAGAGCAGAAAAGGGGCTATATTAAGAATCTGGGAGGACAGATCAAGCCCCGGGGCATGTTCATTGCTGCAAAGCTGCCGGTGATACTGTTTGAGGTGATTGCCGTGTATGCAGCGGCTCTTCTGAGCTTTGCATTGTTCGGAAGAATCTATTATAATAAGTTCACATGGGGGGATGCTGCCGGCGCGGGGAAGATTCTGCTGCTGCAGATTTTGCTGGGAGTGGCCTTAGGGGCACTGGTCATGCTGTTCTGTACCATTGCCCGCAATGCAGCGGCAGGCATTCTCGTGGGGGTAGCGGTAAACATGACGTCCATACTTTACGACTTTATCAGCAGACTGGCAGTGGCATATCTGGGTGCACCGGAGGGCTTCAGCATATCCACGTATACTGTGGAGTACTATCTGATGAATGCAGTGGAAGCTTCTGATACCGCCAGGGCAGTGACGGTGGGGCTGGTATACCTGCTGGTGGCTGCCGGACTGGGGTGGCTTTTCATGGAAAAGAGGGACATAGCGTGAAAGAGAATCTAAGTCATTCTTCCTGCTCAATTTCACGGATTGTTCGTGCCGATTTTCTCGGCACTGCCGCCGTTAGCGGCATGACGGGAAGCACCGGCATTCTTTATCCTGGTTTGAGTGCCCGGGAGGCGGGCAGATGGGAGTTAGTATGATAATATGGGCGGTGGCGGCTACGCTGGTGTGTATTGCCTTAAGTCTGGCAATCATCATGATTCTGCGGCAGATCGGGGAGATCTGCCGCCGTCTGTCGTTTATCAGAAGCCACAGGACCAACATGAAGCTGGCGGCGGACACGCCGTTTCCGGCCATGAACGGATTGATAAACGAAATAAATTCCTTTCTGGAGGAAGCCGCCGAAAAGAGAATGAGGATGGAACGGGAGAGCAGGGGGCTGAAGGATTCCCTGACGGGTATATCCCATGACATCAGGACGCCGCTCACATCCCTCAGCGGTTATTTTCAGCTGCTTACCCGGGAGGAAGAGCCGGAGGAACGGGCGCGTTATTGCGCGGTCATCCGGGCGCGCATTGACAGTCTGGAATCCATGCTGGAGGAATTGTTCACATACACCAAGCTTCAGAACAGTGACTACCGCATCGAAATGGACTCCGTGAATTTCACCCGGTGCGTGATTGATACGATGCTGGCATTTTACGGGCAGTTTGCGGATAAAAATGCAGCCGGAGGTAACCGTGGAGGAAGAAGCGGCATATATTTACGGTAACCCGGAGGCGGTGCGCAGGATTTTACAGAATATATTAAAAAATGCGCTGGTACACGGTACCGGGGGGATGTCTGTCTCCCTGCACAGGGAGCAAGGCAGGGTGGTCTTCCGCTGTGCCAACAGATGCGAATCACCGGAAGAGATAAATGTGGAGGAGGTATTCTGCAGGTTTTATAAGGCAGATTCTGTGAGAAAGGATACTTCTACAGGCCTTGGGCTTACCATTGCCGCGGAGCTGGCCCGGCGAATGAGGGGCGGGCTTACGGCGGATCTGCAGAAAGATGTTTTCAGTATCACGGCGACGTTCCCACTGTTTGCGGGAGGGGGGAGTAATTGACTTTTGCCGTCTGATTGTTTATACTGGAATGGAATGAAATGAAAAAGGAACGGCGGAAACAAAAGAGGGGGCGTTATGGGAAGATATAGTAAGGATATACAGTTAGAACAGCCTATTGACGTGGTCAGCATGGTAATGGAGGATTTTATATATCATAATCGATTTTCCAGAACCGACTGGAACGGGGAGATGGTATATTATCTGAAGGACCGCCACAATAAGGAACGTTATATGAAATGGGTATATGTGGACGGGAGGTTTCATGTGGAGGCCTGGCTGAAGAATTCCTTTGGCGGAGAGACGGATCTGGACGGCCTGGGCGGAGGAGCCAGCCGGAAAGAGTTTCGGGCCAGCATAGACGGGTTGATCGAGACGCTTAAGAAAACCGCGGCGGGATCCCTGGCGGGCGGCCATATCGGTTCCGATCCCCTTCACCATGACAGCGGCCATGGGGCGAATCATGATGTATGGAAAGAAGATACCAGGTGGCAGCAGGCATCCGTCCCCCGGGGCAGCAGTACCGTGCAGACGGATAACACCAATAAACAGGGCGGGAGTTATCCGCCGCCGTCCCAGTCTGCGGGCCAGAGAGGGCCGGGGGCTTCCGGAGCGAACGCCGCCGGGACGACAGGCGGGAATTCAGCCAGGCCCTTCCGGGATCCGGAGGCTGCCGTATCGCTGATATTTGCCATTCTGGCGCTGATGTTCAGCTGGTCGTTTCCGATTCTTGGTATTATTTTCCTGGTGCTGGCAAGGAGGAAGATGGATTACAGCTCCAATCCCGGAGCGGTGAAGGTTCTCTGTGTTCTTGCCATTGCGGGAATTGTGCTGGGCTTTGCTTTTCATTTTGCAATTGCGATTATTTCGAATCTGTATTTCTGAATTTCCCGAACCGGTATCAATGGTGAACGGTCGCTGGCGTTTGGGGAGAGCCGCTGTCAGGCGGCGGAATGAGAGGAACTATGAAACTGATTAAAAATATTCTCTGCGTTATCGTGGCGATTTTGGTCGCCGGCAGTCTGGGAATACTGATATGTGCGTTGAATCCTTCCCTGACGGCTTCTCTGGCAGAAAAGGTGCAGCAGATGCAGGCGGGCCCGGCACAGCCGGACAGACAGATCAGCTCATTTGTTCCCGTGGTGAACAATGACGGGGACAAATATATTGTACCGGACAGCTACCCGCAGGAGATTCCGGCAGGTGTTGGCGGGCTTGTGGGCTATCAGCCGATTACTGCCAACAATGAGCAGATCGGTCAGGAGGAAGCGGACAATCTGGGAAGTATCCTTGCACCCGGTGAAACGGGCGAGGGCCTGGACTTTCCCGCAGAGTATTATCCTTATTATGCCATGCTGAATGACACATTAAAGACGCTGTACCGTCAGGTGTATGCCAATGCACTGGTACTGAATACGTCGTTTACGCCTGCCCAGGCGGTGACAACGGATCAGGCTACCGGCGTGGTGGAGGCTGTATACAACGATCATCCGGAGCTGTTCTGGCTGGATGCGGAGTTTTCCTGTAAATATCTCCGGACAGGGATCTGCGTGGAGATAACGTTAAAATACAATGAGACGGCAGATGACCTTGTCACGGCAATACAGGATTTTGAGGCCTCTGCTTCACAGATTCTGGCCGGTGCCCGGAGCCTTGGCACCGATTATGAGAAGGAACAGTATATACACGATGCACTGGTGCAGATCGTAGAGTACAGGGTATCCTCGCCCATCGATCAAAGTGCGTACAGCGCCCTGGTGATGGGACAGAGCGTATGTGCCGGTTATTCCAGGGCCTTCCAGTATTTGATGCAGCAGCTGGGGATTCCCTGTTATTACTGTACAGGATTTGCCGGAGAGGATCACGCGTGGAATATTGTAAAGATGGGGAGCCTTTACCGTAACGTGGATGTGACATGGGATGATACGGAGCCTTCCACCTATGACTATTATAATAAATCCGACCGGGAATTCGGTACTACCCATGTCCGTACCGAACTGGCCGTATATCTTCCCGCCTGCGTGGATGTGTCCACAGAGGCGCCCGTGGAGCCGGGGAGCAGTACCGTAGACCAATATATCAATCCGAATCCCATTGAGCCTCTGGTCTGGCAAAGCAAAGAAAACCCTTACGACAACATGGAAATAGAGGTGGATCCGGAGCAGGCCGAGGAGGAGAAACGCAGGGAAAATCTGGAGAAGGCCGGCATTACGGAGGACCAGGTACTGGACACGGTGGAGGAATATTATGAGGACTGCGGGAAACGTCTGGAAGAGGTGGGCACAGGAGAGCAGCAGTTTGTAAACGTGATTCCGGAATCTCTGTGGAGCTCCCTGGAGAGGGCGTACAGCAGCGGAACTTATAGGAAAGGGTATGTGGACGAGACCCTAAAGAAGCTGGGAGTGGAGAATTTCCTGATCCAGCTTCAGGTACAGCGCCTGGGCGGCGGATATTGCAGGCTGTACCATAATGTGTATACGTACTGAGTGAGGAAATGTTGGCAGATGCGGTGAAGGCATCTGCCAATAACTGTCTGGTTCGGATTTTCTTCTATATTAATTCTGGTTGATTAATTCTGGTTGACGGCGTCATGGGGTATCCGGCCAACGAGATATTTCACAGCGTTTCTGTTTATTTTGTTTCCCTGTAATCTTTCATCATTTTGAAATGAAAAAAAGCGCATGAATCGGGCATGCTGCTTTATTTGACATTCCGCTTTTTCTGACGGGGTGTGGAAAATACCTTAGTTAATTCCATACTCTCCAAATAGCCGGATGTACTGTCATGCTGTACAAAATATCCCGCCTGTTTCTGGCATTTATGCACAAAAGACAGCCAAAATTCAATAAGTAAAGAATAACCTTGAGAGGTAAGTTTGTCAAGAGAAAATTGGGAATTAACCAAGGTATTTTCCATGCCTGAAAAGGCAGGAACCCGCTGTTTCTGCAGCTTTCGGACGTTTTGCCTGTAAGAAGGCAGGAGTGGAAGGTGTCAGCCGGAATATGACCTTGTTTGGTGAGACGGCGGCAGGATAAGCAGCGGCGGCCAATTTCTGCAGTGTATGCGTTTCCTCAATGTAAGGAGGCTGGCGGCGATGTGGTGCGTGGTCTATGCCGGTGAAGGCAGGGAACAGAAGACAGAGGAATTTATAAGGGCCAGACTCCCGGGGGCAGCCTGCAGCCGGTGCTTCCATCTGGTGCAGCGTTTTGCCCGCAGGAAGCAGGGCAGGGTCGTGGAGATGGCCAGGGACTGCTTTCCGGGATATGTGTTTCTTGAAACCAAAGAGCCGGAGACGGTACAAAAGGCATTAAAGAATACCGGGACAAGCCTCCTGTTCAGCGACAGCAGCTTTGTTGCTTCCCTGGACAGGGAAGAAGAGGCATTGCTGGCAATGCTGTGTGATAAGGACGGAGAAATCGGGCTTTCTGTGGCACGGATGTCTGTAGACGGGGAAAGCGGCAGGAAGGAAGCGGAATTTCTGTCGGGGCCGTTGTCAAAGGTAGCTGACAAAGTAGTATCTGTAGATTTCCATAAACGCTTTGCCAGACTGGAGGGCTGCCTGTTGGAGGGGAAGACCCCGTTGAAGCTGGGATTCTGTTTTGAAGGCGAGGAGCCGGGCGGAGACCGATAGAAGCATATAACCTGACGGCAATCCGTTTGATTGGGAGATGAGCGCTTGGAAAGCAGGGAAGAGTTAAAAGAGAACAAAGAAGAATCTGAGGATTCCGTCTCCCGGAGAAAGGAATATCGCTATTGTGTTCTGTATACACAGGTGTTAAAGCAGTGGGAAGTGTATGAGGTGATTCGGAAGTCTTTGCCGGAGGGGCGGGGGACGGTATTTTACCCTTGTGTGGAGCTGTGGTGGAACGATAACGTGGACACGGTAATCAGGCCGCTGTTCCCTGGCTATGTGTTTATCCGCTCGGATATGGGGCGGGCAGAACTCCATGACCTGATCGTGAGGCGGAGGCGGGACATCCTGTCCTTTATGAAGGAACTGAAGCTGGCCGAGCAGAAAAATGCCGGCGGAGTGCCGGGAGATATGGATGACAGCCTGATGATTGACTTAAGCGAGGAGGAAGCGGAGTTTCTTGATTTCATGCTGAACTTCAGATATGAGGAGCCGGGAGAAGAAGCGGCGGGGAGTGATGCCGGCAGGGGGGAGCTTCCGGCAGGTGCTCCGGGGGAAAGCTCAGGACAGCGGAAAATCGGAAAGGTTTCCCGGGAAGGAGTCATCCGGATGTCCTACGGCTACTATGAGAACGGAAAGTGTGTGGTCATGGAAGGCCCGCTGAAGGGATATGAGGAGCGGATCGTAAGAGTTGACCGGCGTAAGAAGAAAGCGTACCTGGATCTGGAAGTCAACGGGCATGTGGCAAAAGCCGGGCTTGTACTTCTGGGGAAGGGATATTGGTATCCCAACGACAAAAGCGCTTCGGCAGTCTTAGAGGACGGGACGGAAATTGACCCGGCGGGGATTGCCAGGAAAATGATGTCGGGTAAGTGATTATTTGGAGGGTAAGGCATGACATAGCAAAAAGGATTTACAAACGGCTGACGGGCGGATACTTGCCATGGCGCGAGATCCGGCCCCGATTCCTGCCATAGTTTACGCATGAAGCCGTGGGAAGATACCGACCCATGGATGGCGAAGCATGCCCGGAAGGGGCGGGCTTCCTGTCCGGGACGGGGAACGATCCTGGGGACGGCGGAGCTATGGTCTGAAATCCGGCGGGCATGTTGAAATAAACATTATTTGTATCGGGCGCAGGCAGCCTTTGTGTTGCCGCGCTTATTTTATTCCCGCGAGCAATGAGCCGGGCGTCGTGCTTTGATACTTATTGCGGGATGTATCATATGGTCATTGATTTCCCGAATGGGAAACTCGAAGACATGACGAAGATCCATGACAATGGGATCGGGAATGCGGAGGTTATGGACCATTTTTAACAGGGATCAAATTCCCGGCAACGAAGCAGGGCAGCCGGCTGCCGGGATCTATGAGGAAGAAAGGAACTTCATAAACCAGGCTCTTGAGGCGGGGCTTGACGGAAGCCAGGGGGAAGAGCTGGGAAGGGAAGCCGCCCGGTATCTCGGCAGGAAATATGGAGTGCCGTTATGCTCCGGCACGGCAGCATTGCATCTGGCCTTAAGGCTTGCGGGAGAAAGGCTCTATGGCAGCGCCAGCGGTATTAGTACTCCGGAAGGATCCGGCAGAGGCGGAGCATTGTATGGAAAGCGGGTGTTCTGTCCTGATTTTGCTGCATTGGAGTCCGTGGCTCCGGTGGTTTATGAAGGCGGGGACCCGGTATTTATCGACTGTGGAGAAACGGACTGGTCCATGGATCCGGAGGTGCTGGAGATTGCCTTCCGAAAATATCCGCAGACAGGGATCGTCATTATGAATCATGCCTACGGATGCCCGGGGCAGGTTATAGAGATTCGGAGAATCTGCCAGGCATACGGAGCACTGCTGATTGAGGACTGCTCGGAGAGCCTTGGCGCGGAGGTATGGACAGGGCAGGAACAAAGTATCCGCCGGGGATTTGTCCTCTCAGAAACTCCCTGGCCCAGAGCCGGGGGATTCGGTGACTATGTGGTACTTGATTTCAGCCCGGGAAGGATCATTACCGGAGGAGCAGGAGGGATGCTTCTGACGGATGACAGGTACAGTGCAGAAAAAGCGCTTTACTGGGCAGGGGGGGCCAGGACGCCGGCGCCCTGGGACCAGCATGAGGAGCTGGGCTGCTGCTATCGGATGGGTGACCTGACAGCGGCGGCAGTCAGAGGCCAGCTCAGGCATCTGGATGAAATCATAGGAAAGAAGAGGGCAATTTATAAAAGGTATGCCGATAAGCTGGAGGGTGATCTTGCGGCCATGATGCCGACCGGGGAAGGAGTGAGGCCCAACTACTGGAAGAGCTGTATGACAGTGGAGAGCAGTATTGGGTTTCGGGAAAACAGGGGTGAGAGGGATTATACCTATGCAGGACAGCATGGAACCGCGGCACCGATGGAGATTATAGAGGCCCTGGCTGCGCTTTATGGGGAAGCAGGCTGGGATGGCAGGCGGCAAGGCAGCATTTCAGGGAAATGCAGTCCCCTGTATAAGCCCTTGAGCCTGCAGCCCCTTTTCAGGAGCTGTGAGGCGTTTACTCTGGATGGCGGCAGGAGGAGCTACAGGCATTTTTACGAGGAGGATTACCGGGTGAGATGCCACAGGGCCAAAGAATACTTTGAGAGAGGGCTTTGCCTGCCCTGTGATGCGGGAATGCTGGAAGCAGAGCAGGATAAGGTGATAGAGGTAATCTTGGCCTGCTATAGCAAGGCGGGTACATTGTAATAAAAAACGGATGTAAACAAAGAGTTGAAGAAATCTGGATAAAAATAGAGTGCGCAGCGTTCTATTTTACTGTGTGGTTTGGTGCGGAAGGAGAAGACTCGAAATGTCATACTTAATTGTTGCAGCCCATCCGGATGATGAAGTGCTGGGCGC
>ERZ777011.2258-NODE-2258-length-16122-cov-3.648472_pt1 | contig 16122 bp, 12 predicted proteins | sample MGYA00374964_ERZ777011 | MGnify/ENA primary metagenome ERZ777011 (study PRJEB29310, sample SAMD00008975) | mouse gut metagenome | study: EMG produced TPA metagenomics assembly of the Metagenome analysis of fecal microbiota from mouse which was promoted...
GTCAAAAATCTTTCACTCTTCCCGGCATGCCGCTTTGCGGCACAAACAATGTGTGAAGCTTTAGTTGTTCTTAGGCAGCGTTTTCTGACGCCTTGAAACTTTCCTTTACACTAAATTGCATTTTATCATAACTACTGTAAATCGTATATTAAATTTTTATGAATTTATAGATTTTTCCGGAAAATGATAGTAGAATAACAAAGAATTACTTTGCCCGTCGGCAAGAATGGGGGAATACCATGAGTGGAAATAAAAATATAGATGAGCCAAAGATAAAGCATCCTCATCCCGGACACATTGCTTTAAACTTAAATAAAATTGAAGAAGAAACAATCCAGGCTTTAGACGAAAGCGAGGACTCAGGCGAAGGCAATGCTTTCATTGAAGACGAAGCTATCGAAGACTTAGACGAGAGTGGGGGCTCAGGCGAAGGCGAAGTTTTCTTCGAAGACGAAACTATCGAAGACTTAGAGGAAGGCGGGGACTCAGGCGAAGGCGATGCTTTCATTGAAGACGGAAACACGGATATGGACAAAAACTTAGATGATTCTGACCTGCCGGACGACATAGAATATATGGAAAGCGAGGAAGATATCGAATTTCTTGACGATTTCGATCCGCCAAAAAAGAAACCCATCCGGAAAAACGCTAATCTTCACATAAATATGCATATTCTTCTGGTCACTGTCATTTTGCTGATTGCGGTAGTATCCGTCTACCGGCTGAATAAGTGGAACAAAGGCAGCTCTTTAGATGATGATACCCCGGACGTTGATCCTTCCCAATTTGATGTGGAGACTTTGGACATGCTTATCCCCATGGACTCCTCCTTGTTGGAAGGCAGGGAGGATGACGGCGTAACCACTATCTTATGCCTGGGCAACAATCCCTTCACGGACGACCATGACGAAAGCAGTCTTGCCTCACAGATTGCCCAAAAGACAAATGCAACCGTCTATGACTGCGCATTCCCGGATTCCTCCGTTGCCTGCAAATATCCCGTGTATAACCCGGAATATACCAGAGATCAATTTAACTTTTACTATGTGGTGGAATGTTTTCGAAACAATGAATTTACGGCCATCTCCTCTATCGCCAATGATGATCCGGATCCCAGATATGCAAATACGGTGGAGGTTATGAAGACGGTGGACATGGACAAGGTGGATGTGATTGTCATTATGTATGACAGCACCGACTATAACAGGGGCACCGTTGCGGACAACCCGAACAATCCTTACGATGTGACCGCCTACACCGGCGGCCTGCGCACCACCATCAACAACATCAAAAGCACCTGGCCCTATATCCGCATCCTTGTAATGTCCCACACCTACGCGCAGTACATGGATGACGACGGCGAGCTGTATAACGGCACCTTAAAAGATATCGGCAACGGCACCCTGCATCACTATCTGCTGATGGAGGCCAACGCCGCCATGGACTGCGGCGTGTCCTTTATCGACAATTATTTTGGAACCATCAACGAAGATAACTACGAACAGTATATGTCCAATTATATGCATTACAATGACGCGGGACGTGAAAAGTTAGCGGAGCGGGTTGCGGACGTTATCAATAATCATATGGGCATTGTTAGTTCCAGCAAAACGGAACAGTAATTGTCCGTTAAATGGGAAAATTTAACGCTGTCACGCCTGTTCAAATTTTTTAGCAGGGGAACTGCCATGATAAAGGAAAGCAGCGTCCCCTGCCGGCGGGCTCGTTGCCCGCGGAAATAGACATGTGTGTCAACCATGCCGGATTTCCTCTTTCCATGCCGCAATCTTTCCTGCTGCCGGAATACCTGTCACTAAGATACAATACATTTATACCCCCGCATACCGCAAGCTGTGCCTGGGGTGCTGCCACCAGTCAAAGGCCCTCGCGGCATTCGTAAAAACAGGGTTCCCCTATTTGCGCGAGAGCAGTTCCACAAAGTCAAATTCTTCCACTATCTTTCGCATGTGCAAAAGGTATTCCTCTATCTTTTTTCCTTCTTCCCCTTCCTTTGCCACCAGACATTCCCCGGATGCAAAGCACTCCGTCATGTAACGGTTGTACTTGGGATGATAATGGCTGTAATCCGCATAATGATTTAAATCGCAGATAATTTCCTCTCTGTCCGGGAAAAAATAAAGTTTCACATTTTCATAGGCGTTCAGCCTGTCCGCGATATACCGGTACTCCGCCAGTGTCGCCTCCAAATGATTTTCCCTAAGAACATCGTTCCAGAACAAAATACTGTAAGGCGGGAAAAACACCACAAATTCCGTCTCCGGATTATTTTCGATATAAGGGCAGATATTGACCGCAAGGTTTTTTTCCACAGATGCAAGATAGGCGTCGGGCGCGGTCTCTTCCGCTACCTGTTCGGGGGAAACATAATTGTGCAGCACCCACTGCTCACTGTAATATTCCTCCGTCCACCAGCTTGCATATACGTTTGATAAATCCGTTGGATCCGGATCCGCCATAGGACGCAGAATATAGTTCAAAACCACATCCTTATTGAGCAGATATTTGATATCGTTAAAATAATTATCATCATACAAATATTCCGGAACAGGATATTTCGTCTCGTCCACGCCGCCCGTATAAGTAATCACATCCACTCCCAGAAAAACCTTTTTGACCGGCTTTTTAACGCGCTTTTCAGCCTTATGGCCATCCCTGTAATCATTTTCAGGCGTATCGCCGGCATAAGAATTACCGTCAAAAATAATTTTCATAATATTGTCCTGATCCTTTGGGAAAGCTCCGCTGTAGCTGAGTTTGATCGTGTTTAAACCCATCAGCTCTTTAAACCAGGAAGTCTGAAAATTAACCGTCATGGAAGACCCAAGAATTACGCTGTCATATTCCATATGCGCCGCCATCCCCGGATTTTGCGACAGCTGGTTGTCTATCAAATAAGGAAATCCCTTTAGCGGACTGTGATAATGAAAAAAAGGATCCACATACACAACCAGCGCCGCCACCAAAGCGCACGCGGCGAGTGCCAGGGAAAGGGTAAGGACAATCCCCCTCTTAAAAGAGTTTTTCCCCTTTTCTCCACTATGAAATTTTCGATAAAAAAAATTATGATTTTTATTTCCCATACTGTTGCTTCCCACAGTTCTACCGCGTTCTCCCTTTTGCGCTCTTTAAATCTTATGCTCTTAAATCTTATACTCTTTATGTTTCGTGCTCTTTAAATTTCGCATTCTTTAAAACTTGCACCCTTTGAATCTATTACTCTTTCAATTTTACAATCTTTGAATTTCACGCTCATTGAATTTCGCACTCTTTATACTTCACAATCTTTGAGTCTCGCGCTCATTGAATTTCGTGCCTTTTGAACCTCGCGCTCTTATCATCCCATGCACGACGTTGGCCTCGGCGCCCATTCAGTTAAGCCTACTTTAAGCCGACAATTGACAAGCGTCAAAAATTCACATACAGGAAGGAACTGACGCCGGAAAAAGAAAGAACACACCACACCAACAAAACAGCCATAATCACGCTGTTTGCTACGCCGGGTTTTGCCTTTTTCGAGATAGCAAGCGCGTTTTTTCCGAAAAACACCAGCAAAAGCCCCCCTGTCACAATCACCGCCATCAAAATATAATGGGCGTTTTGCCAGCGGTCCAGTCCAAGAACCTTAATCACATACCAAAACTCATCCAAATTAAAGCTTCCCGCCAAATCCCAGCTCACTCTGCCAAACTGAAAGCTAATGATTCTTTTAATAAGCTCCACGGCCTCCCTTACGGAAGACGCCCTGAAAAAAATCCATGCCACATTCACATAAAGAAACGTCAAAAACACTTTTAGGACGCGCCCGGATACCTGCCATAACCTTTTATAGCATACGCTATCTTTCGTATCATTTTGTACGCTATTTTTCACAAAACCATTCTCCGACCGAACACCTTTTTCCGCCTGAACGCCATCCCTCGACCGAACACCGTTTCTCCCCTGAACGCCATTCCCCGCCTCAACGCTATTCCCCATCCGGACGCCGTTCCCTGTCCGGTTTCTCATCCGGCCGCCATCTCTCCCGTCTATGCTCCTGTCCTGCCACATCCGGGTGAGCACGTAAAGCGCCCCGTGCATCATTCCCCACACAACAAACTGTAACCCCACGCCGTGCCAGATTCCGCTTACCAGAAATACCAGCAGGTAATTGCAATAAGTCCTGCCCTTCCCCTTTCGGTTCCCCCCAAGAGGGATGTAAAGATATTTTGTGAAAAATCTGGTCAGGGTAATATGCCACCCCTTCCAAAATTCAATGATATTTGCCGCCTTATAAGGGGAGTCAAAATTAACCGGCAGATCAAATCCAAGCATTCCCGCTATCCCCATCGCCATATCTCAATATCCGCCGAAGTCAAAATAAAGCTGAAGGGTGTAGGAAAGCATCACAATGATCCCATCCCACGTATTTAAACCGGACAGATTGGCATAGCCAAAGTCCGCCGCTTTTCCAAAGGTATCCGCAAGCAAAACCTTTTTGGACAGTCCCAGAACAAACAGGTAAAAACTTTTGTAAATTTTCTCCCAGGACACCCTTGTGTCCCTTTTTTCAAACTGCGGTAACATTTCCCCCGGCAATGCAATCGGCCCCTGCATGATTTTAGGGAAAAAGCTTACATAAAGGCCGTAGGAAAGGATAGGAACCTTATGTAATTTTCCTCCGTATGCTTCCATCAGAAAAGCAATCTGGGTAAAGGTAAAAAAACTGATGCCCAAAGGCAGCGCGCTGACGCCTTTCGCATACTTAAAGTAAATAAGCGCTCCTAAGTTGATAATAAGCCCTGCGGCCAGCCACAGTTTTTTTCTCTTTGTTCCATGAGCAGAAAGATTCCATAATTCAACGCCATGCTGCCCACCAAAACCGGTAAGAAAGAAGGGCGCATCCACCCGTAGAAAACAAGGGACGCCGCCAGCAAAAGTCCGTTTGCAATCCTTACCTGATAAGGCTCCCATAAAGAGCTATGCCATATTTTTTTAAGAAAGCCATATCCCGCCAAAACAAGCGGAAAAAACAAAAACACAAAATCATATGAATTAAAAAGCATTCTTTCCCATCCTCACACTAAGGAACCCTCTTGCCGGCAGCCCTATGAAAAATTATTCTTCATAATAATCCCGCCACCCATTCACAATCTCCATAGTAACCGGATCTTCATAAATCAGATACCCGTCAATTTCATCCAAAAGCGTCAAACCGCAGTCCGTGGGATTTTGCTTTGTCTGCCGCTCTTTTGACAGAATAATATACTGACAGTATTCCTCCCTGGTTGCTTTAAGCAGCTCCTCCATATCCACCACCTCCGGCTTTTCCATTGCCTCGTAAACCGCATTGTAATAATCCCATGCGTTCACCAGCATTTCCCTGCCGTAAGGCATGTTGATGGAGGCGTCATACTGCCTGACAAAATGAATCAGCTCTGAGGGCATAACCGCCGACACCCTGCTATGGTCGTCCTTTGCCCCAATCAAGTCGCATATCTTCACCACCGTATTCGGAATATGATAGAGATTCTCCGCCTTTGAAATATACGTTCCCTTATACACATAGCTGCCGCACAGCACCGTCAAGGCAGCTCCAACGATAAGCCCAATTCTTCTGTGCCGCTCAAAAAGACGGCAAATACCATAAACAAAAATAATCCCAAGGGGAATCGTCCACAAAATCCGGTAATAAGTCTCCCCGTCCAGTCCCATAGCCACAAACCCTTTTCTGCTTACCGGAAATAAGAACAAAGCCACCACGATAATTGGCGCATATACCAGCAAAATCCGGATGCTTTTATTCTTTTCCGTCACAAGCAGATAGACCCATGCAAGGGCGGACAACAAAAGCAGCAGTTTCAGTCCCGTATACAATTTTAAAATGACGAAACTTTCCATAAAAATTCCAAACATATATTTTCTCCCTGATACCTGCCGACGAGTCAGGTTTCAATTGCCAACATCATGACATTGCTTCAGTTACTGTAAAACAGCAACATAAAATTCATGTGAAATTAAGGAACAAAAATTCCATGGGTAAGCGATAGATAAAGCAGCACATAAATGCCTCCCGGCACGCAGCTAAAACCGGTTTTTATTAAAATGCCAAACCGCCTTTCCCTGATGGCAAATAAAAGTCCAAGGCCCACCGTCATCATACAGCTAAGCAGAATCGCAAGAGAGCTGCTCGCCCCTCCTGCCAGATTCAGACAGGCCAGCAAAATCCAAAATCCCTTTTCCCCAATCCCTTTATGCTCCGGCCATTTACTCCAATTCTCCTTGTTTTTCATTCCCTTTGGCGCTATCAAAATTTCATCGGCATTTCCTTTAGAAGCAAACATGCATAAAAAGATCCACAGCACCGCCGGTATCACAAAATTACCTGCAAAGGATTTTCCCTGCCAGGTTCTCGTAAGGAAAAAAGTCTCCGTAGTATAAATTGATATATTTCCAAAAAGCTGCCAAAGGGCAATCAATATCATAAACACAGGCAGCAGCCTTTCTTTTCCATCTAAAAGAACTTTTCCAATCTGGTAATACAGCACATAGGTCAGTGGTATCAAAATGAAAGGCGCAATGCTGTGGGCGACTATTGTGGCATGAATCCCGCACATTCTGCCAATATAAGCTTCCCACACGGGAAAAAGCGCAAGAGCATGCCGAACGTCCAAAGGCGCGCTTCTCCCCGTATAGGGATTGACACGGTATAAGGCGTCCATCTGCTGGGCAATCACCGCCTGAACGCCATAATAAGCATCGTCCCCGTCAAAAGACGCCCTGGTAAAGGACATATACATCTGAAATCCCACCAGTATCAGAAACAGTACCATCATAAACTTTTCTTCCGGGGAAGCTTCCCTTAGCCTGCCAAAACCCTCCGGGAAAAGAACTTGTCCCCTTTTTTTCTCCCAAAGCATAACCAATACCCCTGTCACGGACAACGCAAGGATGATTGGCGTAAACCATCTTACAAAAGTTGTAAATCCATGGTAAACCGTAAAGAGCACTACCGGAATACCCACAATTTCCAGTGCCACAAAGAAAAGAATATATCCCGCTGCAAACACTGCCCCCGCGCTCTTAAAACGCTCCTTGAACAGGGGCATAAAATTAAGTCCCATACAAAAGGGAACCGCCGCCAGCCAAAAAATTAAACCAAGTATTTTAATTACTATCATTTATTATACCCCCGCATGCGGCAGGCTTTGCCTGCCGTACCGCACCAATAAGTAGTTTAAAAGGAACTTGAATGAAAATGCAATCGTCTCCACGCTTTCACACTTCCCGACATGCCGCCTTGCGGCACAAACAATACATGAATTATTTCAGAAGAATCGCCCAAGGCGATTCTTCGAGAGATGACTTAGATTTTCTTAGGCGGCGTCCTTTGACGCCTTAGAAAATCTTCATCTCTTCTTCACACTTTTGCGCCTGAACAGATAGTAAGTAAATTCCTGTTCCCCCTGATGCCAGGGCTCCTCCCCCGCCAGCTCGTACTTCTCCCATATCACATCCGGATAGGAATCTCTCGCCAGCACATAGTCGGTCTGTCCTTCCTCAATGTACCTTTCCTGCTCCTTTAACACATCGTCAATTCCAAGGGTCTGTGTCTGAAACCATCTGCAGGTAGGCACAATGTCGCAGACCGTATACAGTCCCGCATCCAGGCATCCTATGTTGAGCAGGGTAGGCTCCGGGGTCTGTTCCACAATTTCTTTGAATTTATATAAGAAAATATCCTCTTTCTTTTCTTTCATATGGGGAAGATTCATCGAGTTACACAAAATAATTCCCATGCTGAGAGCTATCGCAATCCCTCCTGCCGCGCTCCTTACTTTTGCGTTTTTCTCCTTTTCGCGCCCGATTCGCCGCCCCAGCTCCTCGGCCATCCGTCCGAGCAGCCCGAATCCCAGCGCCGTAAATACGGACAGCGGAAGGGCATAATAGGGGAGCTCCGATCCTCCCACGTAAATTCCCAAAAATAAAAAGAAACATAAGGCAAGCAGGTTAAATCTCTCCAGCCACTTTTTCTTCCTGCCAAGCAAATCCCACGCCACGCCCGGGATAAGGAAAACAAAGTAAATCATATTTTTCCTTACCACCCAGTAGAAAAGCTTGCTTAACGTATACGCTCTCTCAAACAGACTCGGCCCCTCTCCGTTTAAATTGCTGTATACAAACACATTAATATAAACATACCCCCAATACCACTCATATAGCCCATGATGGATACCGAAATAAATCACCCAGGGAACAAAGGGGACCGCCATCCCCAACAGAAAAACGGCGCAGCCCTTTACCGCCTCCAAAAAATCCTTTTGCACCAGAAAGGAAAAGGCAACGCACATCATCCATGCAAAGAAAAATCCAAGGGAGGTGAATTTGATATTCGCCACCATACCTGCCAGCAGGCCGTTTATCAAAATAACCTTCCATTCCATCTTTTCTAAGGGGTATTTATTTTGAAAGTAATCCAGAGAAAAATACAGCCCCCAAATCAAAAAAGGCAGCATAACCTCCTCCGCGCTTCCTCCCCAGTAAAAGCTAAAGGAGCTCACCGTCACGGCAAGGACCAAAGGACTTAACAAAAGCGCCGTACCCCTCTTTACATAGAGCTGCAAGATCCGGCAAATGCCAAATAAATCAAAAGCAGCCAAAATCACTTCCATAAAAAACACGCCGATAAAGGTGGTATGGGATATGAGATAGGCAAGTCCGTAAAAGAAATAAAGGTACATCCCCTTCTGGTCAAACACGTCCCTGTAGGGCATCTTTCCGTGAAAAAGCGCCTTCCCCACGGAAAAATAACTGTTGGCGTCATTCCAGTCATTACAGGGATAGAGAAAAGAAGAGCGAGTGGCCAGCATCATAAATAAAAATGCCGACGCCGTCAGAAACAGCGCCTCCGACGCCTTACTATTCCCTGTGACAGCCTTTCTTTGCCGTTCATCCGCCATACCAATCCTCCATACTTCCAACAGCCCGCAAATTGGGGCCGGGGCACAAATTTGTGATTTATCTGATCCTCCGCCCCTGCTTAGCTTTCCAAACTTGTGTCAGAATTTTACATCCCGTATTATACCGTATTTTTTCCCTGTTCTCAAGTGACTATTCCCCTGTATTTACTTCCGGCGTCCGAAGACGTTAACTTATAATGGCACTGGCCGTCAATAGTAACTTTCTTACACCCCCCACATCTTTACCGCAGTTTTATTGATTGACGCAAAAATACCCTGCTGTTATAATTTTAATATCACTTTCCATTATTGCTTTCTCAAAAGAAAGCTCCCATTTATCACCAAAAGAAAAGGGGAATTTTATGATGCTTGAACAGATTAAAATCCTGAGAGAACTCACCCTGCCCGCCATACTTCTGCGCATATTTCTTTCTATGCTTTTCAGCGGAATTTTGGGATTTGAAAGAGAAAAAAAGCACCGCCCGGCGGGCTTTAGAACTTATATCATTGTTTGTTTAGGTTCCACCTTAGCCATGATGACCGGCATTTATATTTCCGCCCTGACGGGCTCCTCTGACCCTGCCCGGATTCCCGCCCAGGCTATCAGCGGCATTGGCTTTTTAGGCGCCGGCACCATCCTTGTCACCAAGCAAAACCGGGTCAGGGGCCTTACAACCGCCGCCGGCCTTTGGGCGGTTGCCTGCCTTGGCCTTTCTCTGGGAGCCGGATTTTACACCGGCGCCCTGATTTTCTTTACCGCCATCTGGGTTTCCATCTGGATTCTCCGCTCCGTCGACAATCGTTTGATCGACCGCTCCAAAACCGTTCATTTGTATGTGGAATTTACCAGGATGGAATATTTAAGCAAATTTCTTTCTCTTGCCAAAGAAAGAAACTGTGTTGTCAATAATCTGGAAATATCCCGGACGGAGGATGGTAAAAGGGATGCCTCCCTTTCCGCCACCATGACCATGCATTTTCACGAGGCGGTCGCCTATTCCCAGATTATTGAAACCTACGGCTGCCTTGAAGGCGTTATTTTCATGAAAAAATACGACTAATACAGGGCCTTACCAGCCTAAAGAATTCTCTTTAGCTTTTGTTTAAAGCTTCCTCCTGAAGCTTATCAAAAGCTGCCATGCATTCGTCCACGGTAGCGCCGTTTAAAAGCTCCCGCACGATCAGACAGGTATTCCCCCACTGCTCCACATTCATGCCGGCATTTGAGCCCAGCACATACATATTTTCATTGATCCGCTCGTTCAGCGGTTTCAGCGCATCAATGCATTCCACCTCCACATTTTTTGAAGGGGAAATCACTTTATTGGTCTGCGCATATAGTTGAAGCGCTTCGTCGGAAAGAATGATATCAAGGACTGCCAGCGTATCGTCCATGTGCTCAGCCCCCGTACAAATTGCGTATCCGGTCATGGATACCACCGGCATCTGTCCAAGCTCGCTGGGAAATCCGATAACCTGGAGATTAAAATCAAGCTTACCATAGGCGGTTTCTGAATTTGCGGCACTCCAGTATGCCATCACGATAGGCGTCCTTTGGGCCATAAAATCAGGACCTTCTCCCTCTATTGCCTCATAGGTATAGGCAGCTTCCGCGTCTATATAGCCTTTATCAATCAGCTCCTTTAAAAATTCAAAACCAGGGCGCATATAATCGCTGTATTTGGCTTCCCCCTTATTAAGAGCTTCAATCAGGGTCTCCGTATTGCCTCCATTGTAAAGGCGTGCATAAGCCTGCGCAAAGACAAAGTTTTCCAGCCACCAGCGGTTTGCGCCAATGGGCGTCTCAATGCCATTTTCCTTAAATACCCTGCAGCATTCCATAAATTCCTCGGGCGTATTCGGAAGGGCAAGATCGTACTGGTCAAACATATCCTTGTTTACAAACAAGCCGTGGGCCACTACCTCCTGGGGGATTGCCACAAGCTTACCGTCAACCGTGTTTGCGGTTTTTACCACCTCCCGCAGATTTTTTGCACTGTCAAGTACGGACAAATCCATGAGCTTATCTTCTGAGCCCAGCGCCTGAATGGTGTCCGGATTAAGGAGGTATAAATCATCCATATCATTGCGTACCCTGTCGAGGCTTACCTCATCGTAGGTCTTTTCCTGATAGTTCTCCGCAGTATAAGTTCTGTAACGGACGGTCAGGCCAAGCTCCTCCTCCGCCATCTCAATTGTCCGGTCAAAAGCGGTTCTTGCAATATTACTCGTATTGGGCTTTGATTTTTCCATAGGTCCAAACAGATTGACGATCTTTTTATCATCATTGCCATCAAAGACAATATTTTCACCGGTATTTGAGCTGCCGCAGGCGGTTAATGCCAGCGCCATAACCTCAATTATACAGGCCGTCATTAATTTGTTGTATTTGCCTTTTACTTTCCTTTTCATAATAATCCTCCATGCTGCCGACACCTGCAAATTTGGGCGTCAGCACAAATTTGGTCTGTGAAAAATTTATTTTTCACAGTGATCCTCCCTATATGTGACTCTGACAAAGATTGAAAGCATGCATTTATTTTGTCGTTATATATTCCCGAATGGTTTTCTTTAATATATCCATATCAATCGGTTTTGCTACATGTGCGTTCATGCCGGCGTTTAAAGCATCCTTTACATCTTCCGCAAAGGCGTTTGCCGTCATGGCAATAATCGGTATGCTCTTTGCATCAGGCCGGTTTAGCGAACGGATTTTCCGGGAGGCCTCGTAACCGTTCATAACCGGCATCTGTACATCCATCAAAATGGCGTCAAATTCTCCTTCCCTCGCCCGTTCAAACCTTTCTAATACCTTTTGTCCATCTCCTTCTATTTCGCAGGCTGCGCCTTCCATATCCAAAAGCTCCGACAGAATTTCCGCATTAATATCATTGTCCTCCGCCACAAGAAAATGTAGTCCGCTGATCACGGTTTTGTCATCTTCTGTCTTTGTTTTACTGTTATCCTGCGCCGGCCGCAAGCTAATAAGAGCCTCCTTAAATGCGGATACAAAAAACGGCGTCGCAAGGAACCCCACATTTTCCATCGGAGAGGCTTCGGTTTGTTCATCTTTACCGTCGCAGGAGGTAAGCAGCAGAATCGGAACCGTGACCGGTATAACCTCCCGGAGCTTTTTCATCATATATCCGCCAGATTAAAATCCAGCAAGACCGCCTGGTAACCTGGCCCTCCATCTCCTGAATGACGGGCCATGTCCAAAGCTTTTTGACCGCTTAAGGCCGTATCCACGGATATACCGGTGCCCGACATAAGCGTATGGATGCTCCTGCAGACTTCCGGGTCGGTATCCGCCGCCAGAATACGGGTAATCCCACTGTCCTGCCAAAACTGTCTATCCGCCTGCTCAGTGGGTATGCGCAGCTCCAAATCAACCCTGAAAAGGGTCCCCTTATCGACTTCGCTGAAAACATCAATTGTCCCGCCCATCAGTTCCACAATATTTTTTGTAATCGCCATACCCAGACCGGCGCCCTGCACCTTGTTAGTGGTACTGTTTTCCGCTCTGGTGAACGCGTCGAAAATGGTCTTTAAGAATTCCGGCGTCATGCCGTATCCGTCGTCCTCCACCTCAATCCGAATGTGTTCATACTGGGCGGAGCGCTGCTTCTGCCCGATAATACGGAACCATATATTTCCCTTCTCAGGGGTATATTTTACGGAATTTGAGAGAAGATTAATCAATACCTGATTAATTCTGGTCTCGTCTCCAATCAAATATTCATGGTTGATGTCTATAACCGTAACATAGACGTTCTGTTCCTTTTTCCTTGCCATCGGGCGGATAATTGCATCCACCGAAGAGACAAGGTCATTTAATGTAAACTCCCCGATGGTAAGCACCATTTTTCCACTCTCGATTTTAGAGACGTCCAAAACATCATTGATAAGACTTAAAAGGTGTTGTCCTGATGCGGTAATTTTTTTCGTATATTCCCTTACCTTAACCGGATTATCAGCATCTTTGGACAGTAAAGTGGTAAATCCAAGGATGGCATTCATAGGCGTGCGGATATCGTGGGACATATTTGAAAGAAATGTTGTCTTGGAATTGCTTGCAATCTGCGCCGCATGCAATGCATCCGCCAATTGTTTGTTATAAATCTCCCTCTCCGCTTCCTGCTCCTTTCGTATTGCGTCCTGCTGTTTCCAACTGAAATAATATAAAACACAGCACAGGAAGAAGGCGATGAGCATCACAAGCACAACGATAAAAATACTCTGGTTTACGGAACGTCCTTCCTGCTGGATCGCTTCAATGGGCACATATCCAATCATATAAAACGTCCCGCCGTTTACCGCCCACATATAAATCAGAGAACTTTTCCCACGGATATCATGCTTAAACATGATATTGTTTCCGTCACCTATGGTTTTTGCAACCTCTTTTTGAATGGTTCCTTTCATGATATTGTTGGCACGGTAAAAGTCCGTCAGATTCAGATGGCCGGCGTCGCGCTCGCCCATCCCCGTAGGCTTTAATATAAGCCGCTCGCTCTTACTGTCCATAATATACAGCATAGCCTTCCCGTCATAAAGATTATCCGGAAGTATCATTTCAAAAGAGTCAAAAATATACTCGATATACAAAGTAGCAATTTTTTTATCGTCCTTCATGACAGGACATTTCATGGTATAGGCCCATGTTCCCATATCATTCAGATAAGATTGTGTGATCAACAGTTCGCCAACCTTTTTCCCTGTGGAAAAATCCAAGGTACTTTCCGAAAATATTTCCCCCGTATTGGAAATGCCTTCACTTTCCCCCTCCGGTACCAGGGATATCCTGGTAATCATCTGGTTTGTATTATAGGAACGGATAAATTCATAAGGGTCGTCTGAAACGGCAATTTCCCGGGCGATAAAATCCTGAAATTCCGCCTCTTTTATCAAGACAGCCTCTATCGTTCCTTTAACCAGGCCAAGGCTGTCCCTTAGGTTGTTAATCGCCGAATCAAACATCTCTGAGGATGTCTTTCTTGCCACTGAAAATACAATTGCCCCTAAAATACAAAAAACGAATATAATAGAAATAAGCAGAGAGCTTTTTATGTTTTTTCCTGACTTCTTTTTCATTGCAAACCCTATTCTTGAACTCTTGGTTGGAGATTTCGTTATTCTTCTCTATACATTCTTAATATATTGTATCAAACTTTGCTTTATCCGGCTACAAATTTTTACATCGCGCTGATTACACGCGTAACTATAAAGCCGAAGTCTGAATAATTACTTACACCCATGTAAATCAAAGGATACCCAAGGGCTGACGGGCAGCCGGCCCGTGAAAGATGAGTCTGCCGTTTTGCGACATCCCCCGCCGCGCGGCCCGTATACTGCCTTGGCAGCAAATTTCCGTATACGGGCCTGTACATAAAGCAGGCAGGAATCCTCAGATTCCTGCCTGCAAATATTTTTCAGATGTAACAGACGCCGGGACAATTTTTCATTCTTCCGCCGGTCTTTAAATCAAATCATACTTTACAACGTCCATCCTGACTTCCCCGTCTGCGCAGAAAGAAATGCCGTCCGCCGCTCTTTCCGTATACATGGTTGCCGTCATAACCTGTTCGCCGTCATTTACAAATATCTCCGCGCTGAACTGGTCTAATATCAGCCTCAGTTTCAGGCGGCCGTTCTCATGTTTTATCTTGCTTCTGCGCTGGTGGATCACCGCCCTCCTTGAGCCCGAGAACTTCCTGTCAATTTTAAGGACGCTCTCTTTTGGCCTGAAGCTTACGGAAGTCTGATACTGGGCGTTTTGGGCAAACCGAACGGAAAACTTATGGTAAACATTTTTCTCGTCCTCCGGCCATATGCTAAGCTCCATGTCCACCTTGCGCCCTTTTATACCTTCCAGGTTAACGGTGCCCGCAACCGGAACGGACTGGTATTCCACCCTTCCACTTCTCATATCCTCCAGCTCGCGGATTGGCTTCTGATAAAGCCTTCCGTTTTTGATGAAGATTTCTCTGGGCAGGCTCATCTGGCCAAACCATAAATGCTCCTGATCAGTATGTCCGCCGCAGGTATCCCAGTTCTGCATCCAGCCAATCATCACCCTGCGCCCGTCCGGGGTCAGAATCGTCTGGGGCGCATAAAAATCAATGCCATAGTCGATGGACTGGTTGTGCTGCTCCGTAAAGGTGTCCGTCTCCTCGTCGAAATCCCCTATCAGGCACAACGTTCCGTTTCCGTTATGGTATTCAAAGCCCTGAGGAAGCATATCCTGAGGACTGGTCAGCAGCACCGCTTTTCCGTCCAGCATAAAAAAGTCCGGGCATTCCCACATTTTCCCAAAACGGTTGTTGTTGGAAACCAGTATCTTCTTAAAGCGCCAGTGAAAACCGTCCTCACTGGTATAAAGCAAAATCTGCCCGCTGCCGTCCGCCGGGCGGCTTCCTATCACGCAGCAATAAGTCCCGTCCTCTTTTCTCCACATCTTGGGATCCCGGAAGTCAAACCGGCTGCTGCCCTCCGGCAGATCCTTTTCATCCAAAACCGGATTGTTCTCATATTTCTCATAATCCCGGCCGTCGCCAACTGCCAGGCACTGGGTCTGCACCTCGCAAAAGCCGCCGCTTTTCTGCCTTTCCTTGATCACCCCCGTGTACATCAAAAGCTGTCTTCCGTCCGGCAGCTCAATGGCGCTGCCCGAAAAGCATCCGTCCCTGTCATAATACTCATCCGGCGCAAGAGCAGCAGGCAAATACTCCCAGTGAAGGAGATCCTTGCTCACCGCATGTCCCCAGTGCATGGGGCCCCAGTGGGAATCGTAAGGGTGATACTGATAAAACATATGATATTCCCCTTTGTAATAAGAAAATCCGTTGGGGTCGTTTAACCATCCCGTCCGTGTGGACAGATGAAAATCCGGCCGGTCTTCTTTTTTGATAAATTTTTCCGAGGCTTCCTCGTATGTACGCGCTTCGCGCAGTGTCTGACTTGTCATATGAATAACCATGCTCCTTTCTACTCGGTCCGCAAATATATACCCTCAAGCACATATTTGTATATGAAAAATTTTTTTCATAATTTCCCATTTTTGCTACCCCCCATGTTGCCGCTCTGCGGCAGCACAAATATGTGGGGAGAATGCCTGTTTTTCAAGGCATTATTCTGAGTGTGAAGTTTTAATTGTTCTTAGGCG
>ERZ777011.2259-NODE-2259-length-16119-cov-5.121514_pt1 | contig 16119 bp, 13 predicted proteins | sample MGYA00374964_ERZ777011 | MGnify/ENA primary metagenome ERZ777011 (study PRJEB29310, sample SAMD00008975) | mouse gut metagenome | study: EMG produced TPA metagenomics assembly of the Metagenome analysis of fecal microbiota from mouse which was promoted...
AAAGAAAACATCAACAAGGGGTGTTTCTATGAAAAGATATGGCAATATCTACAAAGAAATTTTCACAATGGAAAATTTGAAACTGGCGCACAAAAACGCCAGGAAGGACAAAGCCTTCTACAAGGATGTGAAGAAGGTTGACAGTGATCCCGAATTCTATCTTGGGCAAATTCAAGAAATGCTGATGAACAAAACCTATACCGTCAGCGATTATTCGGTTTCAACAATAAACGACAAAGGCAAAGACCGTGAACTGATGAAACTGCCGTATTTTCCCGACAGAATAATCCAGTGGGCGATTTTGCTTCAAATCGAAAAGGTGTTCGTCAATACCCTTTGCGGTCACACCTGCGCTTCACTGAAAGGCAGGGGAATCAAAAGGGCAATGAAACTTGTCGATGAATTTATGACGGATGTTCCAGGGACGGAATTCTGTTTGAAAATCGACATTCGGAAGTTTTATCCGAACATCAACCACGCAGTTCTGAAACAGTTGCTGCGGAAGAAATTCAAGGATGCGGATTTGCTTGAACTGCTTGATAGAATCATCGATTCCTATCCTGGGGAAAAGGGTGTTCCGATTGGTTCATACCTTTCACAATACCTGGCGAATTATTATCTTGCATACTTTGACCACTGGTTGAAGGAAGAAATGCAAATCAAATATGTTGTCCGATATATGGATGACATTGTGATTTTTAGTTCGTCAAAAGCATTCTTGCATAGCCTTCGAAAGCAGATGGACGAATATCTTCGAATTCGGCTTGACCTTCAAATCAAACCGAATTGGCAGGTGTTTCCTGTCGATGCAAGGGGCGTTGACTTTGTGGGATATAGGTTTTTCCACGGTTACAAACTACTACGCAAAACCACCTGCAAAAAGTTCAAGAAGAAAATGGTGCAAATCCAAAGGAAACAGTGTGACGGCAATCTGATCAACTATTCTGAATGGTGCAGCGCAAATTCTTACAACGGATGGTTGAAGTGGTGCAATTCATATCGGTTACGACAAAAATACATCGAACCGATTCAACCTTCGTTGGATAGGTACTACAACGAAGTTGTCAAATCAAAATCTAAAAGGAAGGTGCAATCATGAAAGACATGGGAATTGTTCACGGCAACGGTGAACAGGCAAAAGCAGTGATTGTCGGCGTTGATACGGTATATGTTCACACCGACATTCAGAAGGTCGAAACAGACCACAACGGAAAGGCGGTGGAAGATTTGTTTTCCTATCACGAAGTGCAATATTCCAAAGACGAATACTTGGATTTGATGATGAAGGAAAACGCAGCCTTGAAGGAAAGCATCATCGACACGCAAATTGCGTTGTGTGAAATCTATGAATCGATGGGGGGTTAAAGCGATATGGCGAAGGTTTATGCAGATTTGATTCGCAAAGGCATCAAGACCATTGACGATGTTCCGGTCAAACTGAAAACAGCCGTTGAAGCGTTGTTGGCAGAACAGTGATTTGACCGCCCGAATCCTGCCCCACGCTCGGCAGGATAAGCGAATGGGGGTGCGGTTGAACATTCACCCTTGCGAAAATAAAAGCCGTCAGAAGGGCGATTTTGCGCCTTAAACGGCAATATTTCAAAAGGAAGGTAAACGACAACATGACAACAGAAATCATTGTGGCATTGATCACACTGGTCGGAACGCTCATCGGAACATTTTCGGGCATTGTGGTCGGGACAAAGTTGATCAATTATAGGATTGAACAACTTGAAAAGAAGGTTGACAAACACAATCAAGTAATTGACCGTGTTTATAAACTGGAAAAACAGGATGCAGTCCACAACGAAGAAATCAAAGTGGCAAATCACCGCATTGAAGATTTGGAAAGACTGCAAGAAAAATCAACATCTAAAAAATAAAAGGACGGTATTCAGAAATGAAAAAAATTGATTGGAAATCAAAACTGACAAGCAGAAAGTTTTGGGCAGCGATTGTTTCCGCTGCTGCTTCGATTGCAGTTGCATTCGGCGCAGGGGACGGCACGGTTGCCCAAATCACCGCCATCATTATGGCAGGCGCAACGGTGATCGCATACATAATCGGGGAAGGCTTGGTCGATGCAAGCAGGAACAAATCCGAAACAGACAAGACCGAAACCGACACTGCAAAGACCGATGCAGAGCAGAAGGAAGATGTGACCGGCAAGACTATTGACGAAAAATCCGACACGCCTTCCGAAACGGCAAGCACCCCCGAAAGTAAACAAAATTGTGATTGATACTAACTTGATACTATTTTGTTACTAACGCAGGGGTTTTTGCCCATTCTTGCAGGGTGAAAATCTTGAATTTTAGACCGAAAAATGTGCTTTTAACCCCCTATCAGGCACTTGAACTTTGAACTATTCTGTGATATAATAAAACAACCTTAAAAGGGTCAGTGTTTACATTGCTCGGCAAGCCTAAAAACGACAAGCATATTTATAAAAAGCACGTTAAAAAGATAAAATTTCTTTATTAATGATAAGGAGAAGATTATGAAACAAATGAAAAAAGGGAGTAAAACGTCAAAAGTCAAAAGCAGGGCAAGCGCGTTTTTGTGCGCTGTTTTTGCTGCGGTCATTGCGGGCGCAACGGTATTTTCCGCCTGCGCCGACAGTGCAAAAAGCTTTAATCATAAATCCCCTGCGGAGGATACTGCGCAAACAACTACGCAGGAAGCTTCAAACTCCCTCCGCTTTGTGGTAAACGGCGACTTTGAAAAAAATTGGAATAACGCCGTAAAGGTCAGTAAGGAAAAGGGCAAACAGGTCTGGTTTATCCTTGGCGCCGACTGGATAGCCCCCACGGCGGAAGCAAATCATCCGTTCGGCGCGGACGCCGACGGCTTCTCCTACGGAAGAATTACCGTGCCTGCGGGCGCGGATATCGTGCTGGATTTAAACGGTCATACCATTAACCGCGGCCTTACCACGTACACCCAGCTTGGCAGTGTTTTGTGCGTTGACGGCGGCAAGCTTACGTTAGAGGACGGCGCGGGCGGCGGTACCGTTACCGGCGGCTGGACGGGCGAATATCAGAACTGGCACCCTACTTTACCGGACGAGGATTACGGCGGCGGCGTAATAATGAAAAGCGGAGAATTTACGCTTAACGGCGGCTCTGTTACCGGCAACTATGCGGATTGCGGCGGCGGTGTCTACATTTTTGGCGGCAAGTTTATAATGAACGGCGGTTCTGTCACAAATAATACGGCAGACAGAGACGGTGCCGGAGTGGAAATTGACAACGGTGCCGACCATGAAATAAACGGAGGCGAAATTTCCTATAATACGGGTAAAAATTCTGTCGATACAAATGGAGGCGGAGGCTTGCAACTTTGGCAGAATGTTTCCCTTACCATGAACGGCGGTATTATTACCCATAATACAACTAAAGCCAACGGCGGAGGCGTTTTTGTTTATGCTAAAGCTACGTTTACGTTCAACGACGGCGAAATAAGCTATAATGAAGCCGCAAGGTATGAAGGTGGAATAAGTATGTCAACGCCGTCGACGGTAGAGCTTAACGGCGGCATAATCACAGGAAATACTCAAACCGAAGGAACTGCCGTATGCCCTGGCGGTACAAGCACTGTAAAAGTGGGCGGACCCGTTAAAATTTATAACAATTATACTAACGGAGCACAAGGTAATTTACAGATTGCCGCGGTGCGCCAGTTACAGGTTACAGGTCCGCTTATTACGGATAAAGGTACTGCATTTATAGGCATTTCACAAAAAATTTAGCTAGCGGCTCGGTTATGACGGCGGGACTTAGCGCCAACAGCGGATTTTCTGCTATTCCTGCATCTACTTTTGATATAGCTGCGTTTTTTTACAGCGACATTCTCACTAAAAGATTGACGTTAAATAGCAGTAAAGAGTTGACAGTATCAAATAACTCGACAGCCTATGCTGACCTCGAATGGGAATATCAGTTAAATAACGACAGTACCTGGGTATCTTCAAACAAAAGAAATTTGGATATAACTTACGGCGATAAGGTTACCGCCGTGCGGGTCAGTTTTAACGGAACCGTAATTGCGGACTGGAAGGACGGCGGTACAAATTCCGGCAGTAATTACAATTTTAAATTTTACGGCAATACAAGTACGCCTTATTCAAGCATTGAAAATGTGGGTTCGTATTCGTTTATGACGGATACATTAAATTCGATTTTTGCGGGGCTAATAACTACAGGCTATACGATACCTTTCCCTGCATCCTTTACCGTTAATATCAAGCCTAAGGGAATTAGGGTAAACCTTATAGATAAGGGCGGCGAGTACGGCACAGCCGTTAAGGATTTGTATGCCGAGGAGGACGTGCTGGACGGCGACGGTCAGCCCACGGGCGCTAAGGTCAAGCCGCAAATAGACCCTTCTACGCCGCTTGTGGGCGCGGACGCTTCGCTTAATTTAAGCGACCTTGTAACGCTTACCACCGAAGCGACGGGCACCTCTGATTTGGGCGTTTACACAATTAAAGGCGCGGCAAAGAGCAACGAGGTAAACAAAAATTATAAATACACCTTTAAAACGGCAAGCTATACTGTAAGCGCGGCAACCGTCACCGCGCAATTCAGCGGAAGCAAAACCTATAACGGAAGCGCGCAGAACGACGCGACGGTAACGTTTACCTATCCTACGGGTTTTGCGGGTACGAGAATGACAAGCGCGGATTACACGGTAACCTATCCTACGGCGGGCTGTTTAAACGCGAAAAAGTATACCAAGGACGATTTGGGCATAACGCTTGGCAAGACCGCCAACGCAAAACGCTTTGTAATTGCGGACAACGGAATTTCGGGCGAGTACGAAATTAAAAAAGCCAAGCTTATCTGTACGGCGGACGCTAAAACAATAGGCTACGGCGACCCTGCGCCTACGTACACGGCAACCTTTACGGGCTTTGTCGGCACGGACACGCAGGCGACGGTTATCAAAGGCTCGCTTACCTACACGTGCAGTTACACCCAGACAAGCGCGGCGGGAGAATACGACATTACGCCGAGCGGCGCGACTGCGGACAACTATGAGATAGAGTTTAAAAAGGGCAAACTGACCGTCGGCACGGGTACTGTCGCAAAGCCCTCTCTTTCCGTAACGGAAGTTACCTACGACGGAACGGAAAAGGCTTTCGCGGTGACGGGATTTAACTCCGCCGCGATAAAGACGGTTACGCTTTCGGACAGCACAAACTTTACCTGGGACGCGGCCAATGCGAAAATAAAGGCGACAAAGGCGGGCAAATGCACCGTAACGTTTACCCTCGATACGGACAAGTACACCTGGACGGACGGCACGCTTACGCCGCACACCGTGGATATAGAAGTTAAACCCAAGCCGCTTGTATTTTCGTTCACGCCCGCGGGCGGCGACAGCTGGAAATGGGAGCACGGCGCGGAGGGAAGCATAGCTTACGCGCAGACGGAAACCTTACCCGCAGGCAATAATATAGCTTATTACTTCTGTTACTATCCCGCAAACGACAGCTCTAAGGAGGTAAAGGTTGACGGAACGAGTATAGACGTTTCCAAGCTGAACGCAGGCAGCTACGTTGCGGAAGTAAAGCTTGTCGCGGCAGGCGAAACGGGTTACAGCACGGACAACAAAAACTACGTTATAAACGCGGACTCCAAGGCGACGCAGGCCTTTAAAATAGACGCGGGCGGCGCGGACGTAAGCGGACTCGAATGGAAGTTTACGAGGGGCGACGACCCCGCGGCGGCGCTGTTTGCCGACGGCAAGCAGGCGGAACTGCGCTATGAAAAGAAGGACGGCGAAGCTGTAATTTACAGGGTGGGACTGCCCGAAATACCTGCGTCGCATAACTATCTTTCGATAGATACGACCAAATTCGACGGCGGCGTAAAGACGGAAACGGACGACGGCACGCCCGTAACGGACTGCACCGCGCCCGGCACGTATAAGACGACCGTCGCGCTTAAAACCACTTCGAATTACCTTTTCGACGACCCGACGGCGGTTGACAATATTTCCGCCGACAAAATGTCGGGCGAGGTTACGATAACCTGGACGATAGGCAAGGGCAAGGTGGATATTTCCAAGGTAAAAGTGCAATACGGCTGGATTAACGACGACACCGGCGAGATTGACTGGTTCGACTTCGACGAGAAAAATCCCCCCGTATTCAACCCCGACAGCCCCGTTTCTATAAGAATCAAACCCGAAACTTATCCCGACGGAATAACCAAGGCGGAGATAACCGCGAACGATTACGCCGGCGACAGAGACGTGCCCGGCACACTTGCGGCAAACGTAAAATATACGCTTGACCCTAACTACGTATACATAAAGGACGGCACTACGGCGGAAATTTCCGGCACGTTTACCGACAATGTAAGCATAACGCTTGCCAAAAAGAAGATTAAGATAAACTGGACGCTTGACACCGTTAAGGACGCGGACGGAAACGAGGTTCTCGACGAGAACGGCGTGCCTTACCAGATTTACGTGCTCGACTTCGGCTCCGACCCCGACAATCTTAAAAAGTTTGTCAAGTACGAGTATCTGAAAGCCGACCCGTCCGACACGACCGACCCGACGCTGGCGACGCCCGTTCCCGAGCAGGCGAGCGGCACTACGACCAACGCGCAGCTTGATTATCTTATAGACGTGGACGGCGCGGGCAAGTTCAACGGCGGAAGCTCGACTAAGTCTATACCCATATTCGTCAAGGCGGTGCTCGATACCACCGTCGCCGGTTACGAGTATTACGAGTTTGAAATTCCCGACGGCAGTAACGCGGATTACCAGTTTACGAAGCTCGGACAAAAGAAGAACGCCGTTAAGGTAGAGCAGTTAAAGGACAAGCTTGTTTACGGCACTGCCGTCGCAAGCCCTGACGAGCTGTATTCGCTCACCAAAAACGGAAGCAAATATTCCGAAAGCGTGTACAACGCCGTTATATACAAAGGTTCGGACGATACAAACGCGGTTGCGGTCAAGGACTTCGACTTTTCGACGGCGGGCGTGGGCGTTTATACCGTAAAATTCTCGCTTAAACCCAGCGTTGCGGACAGCGACGCGCTTGGAAAGACAAGCCTTACGCTTGAAATAACCAAAAAGCCGATAGAGGTTCCTTCCGTTACCGGAAGAATAGAATTCAACGGCGAAGAGCTTGCGTTTGCGGATTATCTGGACGCGAAGTATAAGGAATATCTCGACGCGGGCATAATAAGCGCGGTCGGCGGCAGAACGGGCGCAAGAAACGTTTCCGCCAACGGCGCGTACGTTGCGACAATAGAGATAGTAAACGAAAATTACATGTGGAAGCTTCCCGAAGAAGCGGAAGCAACGCCGTCCAAGTCGATTGCAAGGGTAAGCCTTGCCGCGGACGAGGCTTCTTCCTCGGTAACTTTAAACGCGGCGGCAAGCGAGGCTTCTTACAGCTGGAACGTGGCGCCTTTCAGACTTACGTCCGACATCGTCACCACCTCCGGCAAAAACGGCGCGGCGATAAACCTTACCAAGCTTCCCGAATGGGCAAGACAGCTTATAACGGACGGCAGACTTACGGCGGGGCTTAAATACTACGTCGACGAAAACTGCACGGAAGAAGCCGCAACCGACGACAGCGGAAATTACATTCTCGAAAAGAAGATGTCGTATTACGTTAAACCGGTTATCGGCGCGGGCGAAAACGGCGACGACAGCGGAAACTTCACCTTCTCAACGGACGACAGCGTAACCAACACGCCCGAAAAGGCGGTAACGTACAAGGTACCGCAAAGCGGAGCGGCGGCGGCGCTGGGCAATATAAAAGACTTCGTAACCAAGACCTGGCTGGGGCTTCCCGTATGGGCATGGATGGCGATAGGTCTTGCAGTGCTTATACTTCTTATAATAATAATCGCGGTAGCGGTTAAACGCAGTAAAAACAAAGCTGCGCGTGAAGAAAAGAAGGCCGCCAAGGAAGCGGAGCGCGCGCGTCTGGAAAGCCAGCGCGAGATAGAAAAGATGAAAGCGGAAGCGGAGGCGGCGAAAGCCAAAGCGCAGGCGGAAGCGGAAATCGCAAAGATACGCGCCCAGGCCCAGGCGGCAATGCCCCAGGTTCAGCCCGCGCAGGTAATGCCCCAAATGCCCCAAATGCCGCAGATGCCGCAGGCAATGCCCCAACAGCAACCCGTGCAGGCTATGCCCGACGTTCGGCAGTATCCTCAGCAGGCGAATGTTGTTTCTCGGCAGTATGCTCCGCAACCGACGGCGGACGGCGGCGCTATTGCAAGGATCGAAGCGGAAATCGCGGCAATGCGCGCGGAACACAGGACCGAGCGCGAGTTTGCGGCAATGCGTGCGGAACAGCGTGCGGACAGAGAGCTTAACGCCATGAAAACAGAGCTTGAAATTTCCAAGCTCCGCGCAGAGCAGAGGGGGTATTCTTCTTCGCAGTCCGATAAGAGTTCTTTCGAGCAATCGCTTAACAATCCCGATATGTTGATGATAGGTCAGCTTGCCGTAGCTATCTGGAAAAGCATGAAGGAGGGCGCAAGTCTGCCTTCGCTCCAACAGCAGCCCGCGGAACAACCCGACCAGACGGTTAAGGAGGAGGTGTCGCAGCCCGTTTCTGCGGCGTATCCGCCCGACGCAGTAATAACCACCACCACGACCGTAGACACCACCAGAAGCGCAAAGACCAATCTGCGGGGCAGGGATAACCAGCGCGACGCGGCGGGCTTTGCCGACATAGACGGCTTTTACGACAGTTACGAGGAATAATATAATTTAAAGCTTTAAAAGGCGGTATCTTCGGGTACCGTCTTTTATTTATAACGGTTAAATTGAAGTTTTAAACGGCGGCATGTTCAAAATAACGATAATTTTCAAGCGGCAACGTCACTGCAGCAGAGGGGGGCAAGCCAAAACATTGCAATAGCGTAAAATTTGCTTGCAAACAAAATATTTAAAATTGTGGCGGTTTGAATAAATATTTTTCAAACTTTACAAGCGTCAAACGCATTAATGTTAAAATTTATCAAACGCGGCACGGCGCGGACGTGTTAAAAATTAACATGCAAAAAATTGTGGCGCCGCGCTTGACTTCGCGCCCCTCGGGTACTATACTTGAATTCACTGCCGCCAAGGTCCGGTATAATATTTTTGAATACCAAAACCACAATATATTGTGGTGTGTCTATTGACAAACCACTAAATGTATGGTATTCTTATACGCGATACCGCTTTTGGCGTGTTATTGGAGGAAGTTATGAAAGTCATTAAACGCGACGGTTCTACCGCAGAATTCGACAAGAAGAAAATCGTTCTCGCTATCGGCAAAGCGAATGAGGCGGTCGACTTCGAGGACAGGGTTACCGACGCACAGATTAACGACATTGTAGAGGATATCGCGTCGCGTCACAGAAGGCGCGTTCTCGTAGAGGACATTCAGGACATGGTAGAGGAGAAGCTTATGGAGCTTCAGAAGTACCAGCTCATGAAGGCGTATATGCTTTACCGCTACGAGCGTCAGCTTGTCCGCAAGGCTAACACCACGGACGAGAGCATACTTTCGCTTATCAAAAACTCCAATAAAGAGGTAATGGAAGAAAATTCCAATAAAAACGCGCGCACGGCTTCCACCCAGCGCGACTTAATCGCGGGCGAGGTTTCAAAAGACCTTACGCGCAGAATACTTCTTCCCAAAAACATATCCAAGGCGCATGACGAAGGCGCTATTCACTTCCACGACGCGGACTACTTTTTGCAGCCCATTTTCAATTGCTGCCTTATAAATATCAAGGACATGCTTGAAAAGGGTACCGTCATGAACGGGAAAATGATTGAAAGCCCCCGCTCCTTCCAGACTGCCTGTACCGTAACCACGCAGATAATCGCGTCTGTCGCGTCCAGTCAGTACGGCGGACAGTCCGTAAATATAGCGCACCTCGGTAAATATTTAAGACGCACCAAGGAAAAATATATAAAGCAGTGTAAGGAGCAGTTCGGCGACACCCTTGACGAAGCTACGCAAAAAAGCTTTGTGGAAATGCGCCTTAAAGAATCGCTTAAAGCCGGCGTGCAGACAATACAATATCAGATAAACACGCTTATGACCACAAACGGTCAGTCGCCTTTCGTGACGCTTTTCCTCTACGTCGACGAAAAAGACGAATATATCGAAGAAAACGCAATGATAATAGAGGAAATTTTAAAACAGCGTTACGAGGGCATCAAGAACGAAAAAGGCGTTTACGTTACGCCCGCGTTCCCCAAGCTCATATACGTTTTGGACGAAAACAACTGCCTGAAAGGCGGCAAGTACGACTATCTTACCCGTCTTGCGGTAAAGTGCTCCTCCAAGCGCCTCTATCCCGACTACATTTCGGCTAAGAAGATGCGCGAAAATTACGAGGGCAACGTGTTCTCGCCCATGGGCTGCCGCTCTTTCCTGTCCCCCTGGAAGGACGAAAACGGCAATTACAAGTTCGAGGGCAGGTTCAACCAAGGCGTTGTTTCCATAAATCTTCCCCAGTGCGGAATACTGGCAAACGGCGACGAAAAGAAGTTTTGGGAGCTGCTTGAAGAAAGACTTCAACTCTGCTACGAAGCTTTGATGTGCCGCCACAACGCGCTTATGGGCGTCACCAGCGACGTTTCCCCCGTACACTGGCAGTACGGCGCCATAGCCCGTTTGGAGCCGGGCGAAAAGATAGACAAGTATCTTTTAAACGGCTACTCTACCATTTCTTTGGGTTATATAGGACTTTACGAGGTAACAAAGCTTGTCAAGGGAGTTTCGCATACCGACCCCGAAGGAACGGAGTTTGCGCTTAAAGTTATGAATACCCTGCGCGAGCATTGCGAAAAATGGAAAAAGGAAACGGGGCTGGGCTTCGGACTGTACGGTACGCCTGCGGAATCGCTTTGCTACCGCTTCGCAAGGATTGATAAAGAGCGCTTCGGCGAGATACCCGACGTCACGGACAAGGGCTACTATACAAACAGTTATCATGTGGACGTGCGCGAGCATATCGACGCATTCTCCAAATTCACGTTTGAAAGCCAATTCCAGCAAATTTCCTCGGGCGGAGCTATTTCCTACGTCGAAATACCCAATATGCGCCACAACCTGACCGCCATGGAGGACGTTGTAAAATACATTTACGATAATATCCAGTATGCGGAGTTTAACACCAAGTCGGATTATTGCCACGTTTGCGGCTTCGACGGCGAAATAACGATAAACGACGACAACGAATGGGAATGCCCTGTCTGCCACAATAAAGACCAACGCAAAATGAACGTTACCCGCCGCACTTGCGGATACCTCGGCGAAAATTTCTGGAACGTCGGCAAGACCAAAGAAATTAAGGCGCGCGTGCTGCACCTGTAAAAGCTTACAAAAATTCGGGGCGCGACCCAAAAGCGTGATTTTGGGTCGCGCCGCCGATTTAACGGTATTTGGTTTGACGGGCGGGAAGGTCGTCTTACGCAAACGGAATAAATATACAAGGATTAAACGACGCGTTTATGAATTACGCTACTATTAAATGGTACGATATATCCAACGGACCCGGGGTCAGGGTGTCGCTTTACGTTTCGGGTTGCAGAAACCGCTGTAAAAACTGCTTCAACCCCGAAACCTGGGACTTTTGCTACGGCGAGCCGTTTACGCAGGATATCGAAGAAAAAATAATAAAAGGGCTTGCCCCCGACTACATAAAGGGCTTCACGCTTTTGGGCGGCGACCCGTTCGAGCCGGAGAACGCGCAGGCGATAGCGCCGTTTATTGAACGGCTCAGAAAAATTTATCCCGATAAATCCTTTTGGTGCTATACGGGTTACGATTACGAAGCCGACCTTTTAACGGGCAAAAAGGGCGACATAGACACGGTTATGCGCATTTTAAAGTGTCTGGACGTGCTTGTGGACGGCAGGTTTGTAGAAGATTTGAAGGATTTGAATCTCTTATTCCGCGGCTCGTCAAATCAGAGGATAATTCTCGTTCAGCCCTCGCTTGAAAGCGACGAAGTAGTTCTTTGGGACGAAAAAACCATAGTTTAAAAGAGGAAACGCAAATGAAAAACAGTGTGGAAATTTTAGGTTCGAAAATAAAAAAGGCTTCGGTCGGCATTAAAAAACTCAACGAAAAAGCAGTAATTCCTTCCTACGGCAGCGAATTTGCGGCAGGGGCGGATTTGTATGCGTGTACCGACGGCGTTACGGAAATCAAGCCGCATCAGACGGTGATGGTGCCTACGGGCATCGCGTTAGAGCTTCCGCTCGGCTATGCTGGGCTTATATACGCAAGAAGCGGACTTGCCAGCAAAAAGGGGCTTGCCCCCGCAAACAAAGTCGGCGTAGTGGACTGCGACTATCGCGGCGAAGTGAAGGTTGCGCTTCACAACCATTCAGAGCAAGCGCAAACCGTGGACCAGGGAGAGAGGATAGCGCAGCTTGTAATTACGCCCTATCTTATGGCGGAATTTATAGAAAAGGACGGACTTTCCGAAACGTCGCGCGGGGCGGGCGGCTTCGGTTCCACGGGCAGTAAATAAAGCCAACGCACGGTTCACCTGACGGACCGTGCGTTTTTAATCTTGACACGGACGGTATTAAATAGTATAATTAATAATATCCGAAAAATGTTTGAAAATACGTGCGGAGGGAATTTATCATGTCATTTTTTGTCGGTATCGACGTCGGCGGGACAAGCGTCAAAGGAATAGTTACGGACGCTTCGGGCAAGGCGTACGCGGAGGGAAGCACGCCCTTTAAAACGCAAACTCTTGCGGAAGATACGGCTGCGCTTTGTAAGCAGCTTATTTTAAAAAGCGGCTGCCCGACGGGTGAGGTCAAGGGCATAGGCATAGGCTGTGCGGGCATGATAGACTCCGGAAACGGGGCTGTGGTGTTTGCGGGCAACCTCGGGCTGAAAAATTATCCGCTTGCCAAGCTTGTGCGCGAGGCGACGGGTTTTCCCGTCAAAATCACCAACGACGCAAACGCCGCGGCGTTGGGCGAAGCGACGTTCGGCGCGGGTAAAAATTACACGGACAGTATTTTGGTAACCTTGGGTACCGGCGTGGGCGGCGGCATAATTATAGGCGGCAAGCTGTTTGAGGGTTACAAATCCGTCGGCGCGGAAATAGGTCACACCGTAATAGAGTACGGCGGCGAAAAATGCACCTGCGGCAGGAGAGGCTGTTTCGAGGCTTACGCTTCCGCAACCGCGCTTACAAAACAGACAAAACGGGCGATGGAGGAAGATACGGGCTCCGCAATGTGGAAATTATGCACTTCCGAAACCGCAACCGCAAAAACCGCGTTCGACTGTATGGACAGCGACGTTACGGCGCGCAGGGTGGTGGAGCGCTATATAAATTATCTTGCTTGCGGACTTGTCAATCTTGCAAATACGTTCCGTCCGCAGGTCATAATGTTGGGCGGCGGGATTTCCAATCAGGGTGAAAACCTCATTGCGCCGCTTCGTAAAAAATTCGATAAAGAGCTTTTCGGCGGCGTGCATTATGCTCCCGTGAAAATCGTGCGCGCGTCGCTTGGCGCGGCGGCGGGGGTTTACGGCGCGGCGGCTCTTGCAATGCAATAAAGGGGGGATTTTATATGAATAAGGATATACCCGTAATTTCTTTACAGCGGCTTCCCGTTTATCTCAATTATTTGAAGTCGCTTCCTTCGGACGCGGAATACGTTTCCTCCGGCGGCATAGCCGCAGCGCTCGGCATGGGCGAGGTGCTGGTCAGAAAGGATCTGGCTTATACCTCGGCAATAGGAAGACCGCGCGTCGGGTACGACCGGCAGGAGCTTATCGCCGCCATAGAGGAATATCTTTGCTGCGACGGCGAAAGAAGCGCCGTCCTCGTCGGCGCGGGGGCGCTGGGCAGGGCGATACTCAGTTACGGCGGCTTCAAAAATTACGGAATTGAAATAAAGGCGGCTTTCGACAGCGATCCGGACAAAATTTCGCGCGAAATTGCCGGTAAGCGAGTATACGGAATTTCGGACGCGGCGAAAAAAATAAAAGAGCTTGCCGCCGAGCTTGCGGTAATTTGCGTGCCTGCGCAGTTTGTGCAAAGCGTTGCGGATTTACTTATTTCCTGCGGGGTAAAGGCAATTTTGAATTTTGCGCCAGTGCTTATTTCCGCGCCGGAAAACGTGGTCGTGCGGCATATAGACGTAGCCGCAAACCTCGCCATACTTTCAAGCATGATTTAACGGAGTTATTATGAATTCTGAAGAAAAAGAACTTTATGCGCGCTTGCTTGCAGCGCGTGCCGAGCGGTCGGTAAAGGCTATAAAAATACTGTTTTTTGTGCTGATAGCGGTTGCGTCCGTTACGGTGATTTATGCCGTAACAATAGCGGCAACGGGCTTTATAAAGACGAACACCGCGGGCGCGCTGGGCGGGTTTGCCGCGCTTGTCGGCGTTGCCGTCGCGCTTTTTATTGCGGTTGCGGCGTGCTTTATAAACGCTAAAATAAGCTTGAACAAATTAAAAAATCTCAACTGATTATACGTCGCCGGAGGCGGCTGTAATTTCGTTATGTCCGACGTCGGGGCGTTGTCATAGGCAATGCGCAGTGTCGGGCTTTTTTCTTTTAACGTGAATTTTCAGTAAAGCGAACGAAGGTAAAAAAAGGCAGAACAAGGAAGATTTGCACTCTGTCGAAAAAAACGCGTAAGTGGTTGACAATTAAGATTATTTAATTTATAATTTCTACACTACACCATACCATCCGGAGAAAAACTTTATGCATACCTGTACTGACTGCGGGGCGGAGTTCGAAGGCAACTTCTGTCCCGAGTGCGGAGCTAAACGCGTGGACGTAGTCCTCTGCCCGAGATGCTTTTCCGAAATTAAGACCGCAGCCAATTATTGCACGGCTTGCGGGTTAAAGACCGCACGTGAAGAAGCGGACGAAGCCGTTCCCGACGGGGAAGCGCCTTTATCCGACGTCGACGCTTTGACGGAAGCGGACGAGCCTGCCGAAAGCGTGGAGCCTGCCGAACCGTCCGCGGAAGAACAAATTGCGGATGAACAGTCTGCCGACGAGCAAGCGGAAGAAAACGCGGAGGATTTACCTGATACGGAGCAAACCGACGCTTCCGAACAGAAAAAACCTAAGTTTGATAAATTTACGGTTATACGTAAAAGTCTGTACTTTGCGCCCGTCGCGCTGTTTTCGCTGTTTTCGATATTGCTTTGGGCATTTTTTGCCGCGCCCGCCGCAACCTACGACGGACAGAGTTACGGAAATATATATAATTTTGCGGGCGACGGAGAGTATCTTGTCAACCTGAACGCATGTGCGCGCGCTATGATAGCTTTTGCCGTAATAGCCGTTGCGTTTTCCGCTTTTGCGCTTTGCGCGCGGCTTTTGCTTCCGCTCGCTTCCAAAAAATTCGCAATTTCCTCGGCGCGGTTCCGCCTTACGTTTGCGGTTGATTGCGCGCAGTGTCTTATACTGTCAGTACTGTTTATAATAAGCGCGGTTCTTTGCGGAATGTCGGCGTCCGCCGTCAGCAAAACGGGCGCGGCGGGTCCGCTTGTGCTTTCGTTCTCGCTGTTTTTCCTTATATTGGTTGCAGGGGCGACGGTTGCGGATTTTGTTTTAAGAAAATACCTTCCCGCATACGCGGACGCGGCGCAAAAGCATGAGGACGAGATTGACTCCTGCGCCAAATTGCAGGCGGAAAGAATTGCCGAACAGCTTGCCGCGGCGCGTGACGGCGCGGAAAATATCCCCGTTTTCGGGAAGGAAAAGAATAAAAAACAGGCTGTCGGAATGTTTTGTCTCGAAAAGGGCAAAGCGTTTTTAAGGATGTACGTCTGGTTCGGACTTGTCCTCGCTTTTGCGCTTGTAATGTACAACTTCCATTACGACAGGACGACCGACGTCATGAACAACGCGTTTTTGGTTATGGCAAGGATTTGCGTCGCCGCGGTAATCGCGCTTGCGATAGGCATGCTGATACATATTTTCGTGCCCGCGCGCGTGCCCGATAAAAAGCGGCTTGCGTCGCTGAGGACGGGTTACGTCATACGTTTAATATGGTCAGTGCTGCTTGCTATGGGCATTCTCGCTTACGCGCTTATAGGTTCGCAGGCGATGGAAGGGTTAAACGCCGCTA
>ERZ777011.2260-NODE-2260-length-16117-cov-3.715228_pt1 | contig 16117 bp, 11 predicted proteins | sample MGYA00374964_ERZ777011 | MGnify/ENA primary metagenome ERZ777011 (study PRJEB29310, sample SAMD00008975) | mouse gut metagenome | study: EMG produced TPA metagenomics assembly of the Metagenome analysis of fecal microbiota from mouse which was promoted...
CCCTCCAGCGCATCTACGGCGTGGCCTTCCCCAAGAAGGACGAGCTGGACGAGTATCTGGCCAAGCAGGCCGAGGCCCTCAAGCGGGACCACAACAAGCTGGGCCGGGAGATGGAGTACTTCACCACCGTGGACGTGATCGGCCAGGGCCTTCCCATCCTCCTGCCCAAGGGCGCCCGGGTCATCCAGACCCTCCAGCGCTGGGTGGAGGATGAGGAGCAGAAGCGGGGCTACCTGCTGACCAAGACCCCCTACATGGCCAAGCGGGAGCTGTACAAGATTTCCGGCCACTGGGATCACTACCTGGACGGCATGTTCGTGCTGGGGGACCCCATGGACGAGACCGCCGAGTGCTTCGCCCTGCGCCCCATGACCTGCCCCTTCCAGTATCAGGTCTTTCTGAACCGGGGCCGCAGCTACCGGGATCTGCCCATGCGCCTGGGGGAGACCTCCACCCTCTTCCGCAACGAGGACTCCGGCGAGATGCACGGCCTCATCCGGGTCCGGCAGTTCACCATCTCCGAGGGCCATCTGGTCCTCCGCCCCGAGCAGCTGGAGGAGGAATTCAAGGGCTGCCTGGATCTAGCCAAGTACTGTCTGGGCACTGTGGGGCTGCTGGACAAGTGCACTTTCCGCTTTTCACAGTGGGACCCCGCCAACCCCAATAACAAGTATGAGGGCACGGCGGAGCAGTGGAACGAGGCCCAGACCGCTATGGGCAAGATTCTGGATGATCTGGATGTGCAGTACACGGTGGGCATTGACGAGGCCGCCTTCTACGGTCCCAAGCTGGACATCCAGTATAAGAATGTCTACGGCAAGGAGGACACTCTGGTCACCATCCAGATCGACATGCTCCTGGCCAAGCAGTTTGGTATGGAGTACGTAGACGCCGACGGCCAGAAGAAGACCCCCTATATTATCCACCGCACCTCCCTGGGCTGCTACGAGCGCACCCTGGCCTATCTCATTGAGGAGTACGCCGGAGCCCTGCCCACCTGGATGGCCCCGGAGCAGGTCCGGTTCCTGCCGGTAACGGACCGGGCGGCGGACTATGCCGCAGAGATGGCCGCCAAGCTGACCGCCCAGGGCTTCCGGGTGGAGGTGGACGGCCGGAACGAGAAGATCGGCAAGAAGATCCGGGAGGCCCAGCTGGAGAAGGTTCCCTATATGCTGGTGGTGGGAGACCGGGACATGGAGGCGGGCACCGTCTCCGTCCGCCACCGCGCGGAGGGCGATCTGGGGGCCATGAGCCTGGAGGATTTCGCGGCCATGCTGCACCAAGTGGTGGACAGCAAGGAGCGGAAGTAATCCCCCCCAACAGAAGAAGACAAGAAAGGCGCGGCGATGGAAAAAACCATCGCCGCGCCTCTGTCTATCCCAAAGTTAGCAAAAACGCCTGTCTGACCAGCCCGGCCGGTTTACTGAAATCGGGCAAGCGCGTCAGCCTCGGTCATGGCGAAATAGCGGTAGGCAATCGCGCCGGTCCTGTCGCCCCAGGTGACGTCGATGTGGTACTCCTGTCCGTCCAGGGTGGCCACGGTCCAGATGTGGTCCTCCGTGGACACGGTGGCGCAGTCGATCCCCTCCAGCTTCAGCAGCAGGTTGTAGGCCGCCGTGTAGCCGTCGCACACCGCCAGTCCCTCCGCAAAGGCACGGTAGCCGCTGTGGCTCATAGAGCTGTCGTCGCTGGCAAAGTCGTAGCGGCAGTTCTCGCACAGCCAGGTGAAATACGCCCTGGCCTTGTCGTACTCCGTCATATCCGCCGTGATGACCCCCTCCGCCCACAGCCGGTCATGGACCCCGCAGGCGTATTCCGCCGTGGCCCGCCGGTACTCCTCCAGCAGCTCGTCCCCATAGAGACTGCTGGAGAAGGTCATGGTCACCACGCCGGAGCGGGTGGAGTAGGCGCAGACGATGTTGTTGTAGGTCTGCTCCACGTACAGCCGGGCTCCGTAGAGAAAGGCCTGGGTCAGCTTGTCCACGGTCTCTCGGTTCAGCGTCTCCCGGGGGTAGTTGAGCACGATTCGCCGCTCCCCCCGGGAGAGCATGTAGCGCACGTCCGCGTCAATCTCCTCCTGGCTCTCCGGGGCGGGGAAGAAGGAGCCGTCGCTCCGGACCAGATCCTCCAGGGCCGTACCCGCCCGGCTGTAGGCGGAGGCGTAGTCCCAGCTCAGCCGGATGCGCAGCTCATTGTGGGCCAGCCGGGTGACCATGGCTGCCACCTGGCTGCGTGGGATGCTGTCCCCGGGGCGGAAGGAGCCTGTGTCATCCACGCCGTCCAGGACGCCCCAGGCGTACAGCCGGAGAATATCTGCGGCGTAGGGGGTGTCGGCGGTAACGTCTGTGATGTAGTTGCGGTTCAGGTGTCCGGCGGCGACAACGGCCCCGTTGACGGGCTCGAACAGATCCGCCGGCAGCGCCCCGGCCAGCACATGGGCCATCTCCGCCCGGTCCGCCGGCCGGCGGTAGGCCCCCTCAAACTCCTGCCCGATCACGCCCAGGGACTGCAAATAGCCCACATAGGGCGCATACCACGTCTCCCCGGCAAAGGCCGCCGGTCCGACCTCCCCGTCGCCCCAGTCGTAGAGGCTGCGCAGCCGGGCGGCCATGGCCAGCACCTCGGCCACGGTGATGTCCGAGGCCGGGGCAAAGCAGTCCTCCCGGCCGTGGCCGTTGGTGAGGCCCAGCTCATAGAGGGAGCGGACATTGTCATAGTACCACGCCCCGGCCGGCACGTCGGTAAACTGGCCCTGGTAGGTCCGCACAGGAGCGAGGGCGTGGGCGGTCCCTCCCGCCAGCAGCAGGATGGCCAGGATCAGGGGTAAAGCGCGGCGCTTCATAGGCAAGCTCCTCTCCTCGTGTCCCCCGTCAGGGGACCAGTATGTCCATGTCCTCCCGGGTCAGGGGCCGCTTGTAGGGGTTGAAATAGGCGTTCATCAGCTCCAGGGCGGCCTCCGGCTCCAGCACGTAGTAGGACCCGCCCTTGTAGTACCCCGCGCCGTCGCCGGGCAGGGTGTGGAAAGCGATGCTGTCGCTGCCCATGGCCAGGGCCTGCTCCCCGATCCAGATGAGGTTGGCCAGCTTCAGATCCGTCTCCACCCGCTTGGAGAAGATCTCTGCCATCTCTGGAATCTTGTCCACATTGGAGACCTGGAGTGTCTGCCTGGCCACGGCCGTGAGAAAGGCCTGCTGGGTGCCGATGCGGCCGATGTCCGCAGTGGCGTAGCCGGTGCCGTCGTTGTTCTGCCGCCAGCGGACCACCTCCAGGGCCTGCTGGCCGGTGAGGTGGCGGGGGCCCTGCTCAAAGTGGATGTGGAGGTCCTGCTCCGGGTCGTCGTAGTCCATGTCCACCGGGATGTCGAAGTCCACCCCGTCAATGGCGTCCACCAGCTCCACAAAGGCCCGCAGATCCACGGTGACATAGTAGTCCACCGGGATGCCCAGCAGGCGGGACACCTCCGCCCGGGTCTGGCTGATACCGCCGTGGTGGTAGGCGTTGTTGAGCTTCTTCACGGACCAGGACACGTTCAGGAGCGTGTCCCGGGGCAGGCTGACCACGTTGATGGTTCCGTTCTCCGCGTCCAGGGCCATCAGCAGGTTGGTGTCGCTGCCGCCGTTCTCATCGTCCAGCCCCGCCATCAGGACGGTGTAGAAGTGCTCCTTCCGCTCCTCGGAGGAGAGGGGGCGGGCGTCATCCTCCGGATTCTCCGGTTCCTGGGCGGCGGAGGGGTCCGGGGCCGGCGCAGCGGGGCCGCTGGGGCGGAGGGTAGGTTCCTGGGAAAAGCATTTGTAGAGGCCAAACAGCGCGGTGAGAACAAAGAGGGCGCTGATGGTGGTGACAGCCACTGCCTGGAGGGCAGAGGTCTTTCTTTTGTTGCGGCTCATGGGTTATGGCTCCTTGTTTCGCTGTCAGAATCGGGATAAACCGTCCTCCTATTATACCTGAGATAAAAATATAACACAAGAGCCCTGGAAAATTTGTCACCATTTGTTTTCTTTGTATCAAACCGCCATCAAGAGAGCGGCGGCCTGGGCCGGTCAGGGCGTGGTCCGTTCCGTCCGGCGCAGCAGTTCGTCCAGCTGGTCCGACTGGCGGGAGAGGGTCTCCAGTATATAGGAGAGGGTCTCCTCCGTGGAGCTGCGCTGGTTCGTCCGGGCGGTGGGGATGGGGTGGGCGTAGCGGTGCACGGGCGCGGCGGCCAGAGGGACGTCGCTGCTCTGGCCTGTGGGCCGGCGGGGCGGCATGTTCTGCTTGCGGCAATGTTTCATGGCTGCTCTCCTCCTGATCTGTTTTTCCATCGTCTGTTTTGGTGATTGATATATGCGCCCACAGCTCCGGACGCCGGGGCTATTGGCCTCTCCGGCGGGCGCGGACCGGCAAAGGCCGCGGCCCGCTGGAGGATTCCGTCACTCACGCGCCCTGCGGTACTTGCGCCGGGTGGCGATGCCGCCGCGGATGTGGCGCTGGGCCTTGTTCTCGTCAAGAACCTCCTTGACCTGGAGATAGAGGCTCCGGTTGTATAGGGGCAGTCGCTCCTGGATATCTTTATGTACGGTGCTCTTGCTGATCCCGAACCGCCTGGCGGCCTCCCGAACCGTGGTACGGTTCTCAATAATGTAGGTGGCCAGTTCGCAGGCCCGTTCCTCGATATTCCCTTTCAAGATCAACACTCTCCCTATCCCGATATGCTCCATGTATATGCGGGGAGGGAAGTTGTCATTCTTTTCTTTGCAGTGGAGAGCGTTTTTTTGACATTCCATTGTGCTTGACGGCGGATGGGGGACAGCGGCATTCATATCCGCGCTAATTTTCAGCTAGTATGCCTTGTTGTGCGCTTAAGCGGTGAGAGCTGCGTTGTCTCTCTTGCTAATTATTCCATTCTGTTGCAAATGTCATTGTATCTTGGTGCTCACAACCCAATGAAGCCCTGTTTAAGACTTGCCACAGCCGGAAATATATGGTATAATTCAAATCATCATCCAGCTATATCGGGTGCTTTTATCAATTCATACCAGCCAACAAGCATCAGAACTATCTGCGGTGGGGTATCCAGCAACTGCGTACACAAAAATTTTTGGATAGCGGCGTACAAGGCCGGGGCGCACTTTCCCCTGCCTATGCCTTGCATCGCAGCAGAAAGGCATGGTAAACAACATGAAGAAAGCAATGAACCAATCCACATTGACAATGATTTTGAATATCGGCTCTATCGCTGCGCTGCTATTCATGATGCTGCTCCTGATTGCGTACAGCAGTGTGAGCAGCCGTCTGAACACCGCAAATGCAAACCGCTTTGAGATGACCTACAACGCAAACCGTTTCATGAACGGCTCCTCCTATCTGACCAATGAGGTCCGGGCCTATGCCGCCACCGGCAGCCAGGAATTCTACGACAACTATTGGAATGAAGTCAACAATTTGAAAAACCGGGATATCGGTGTGGCGGCTATGCAGGAAATCGGCATTACCGCCGATGAGCAGGCCATGATCGACAGCATGTACGCCCTCTCCAACCAGCTGGTTCCCCTGGAGGAGCAGGCGATGGAGCAGGTTCAGGCCGGCCGGCAGGACGCTGCCATCAACTATGTCTATGGCGATGAATACAGCAATTCCATCGCCAAGATCAACACCCTGAAGGAGAGCTTTCTGGAAACCCTGAACGCCAGGACCCTCCGGGAGGTGGAGAGCCTTAACCGCACCAATCTGATAATCCGCATCCTGATGGCCTTTGCGCTGGTTATGGTGGGCACGTTCCAGGTCCTCAGCATGAAGGTCATCCGCAAGCGGATTCTGCGGCCTGTCATCGCCGTGCGGGACCAGATGGGCGAACTCTCTCAGGGCAACCTCTCCACGGAGTTCCCCTGGGAGCCTGACAGCTCTGAGATTGGTATGCTGATCGCCTCCATCCATGAGACCAAGCGGGAGCTGAAAAAATACATACAGGATATCGACAGCACCCTGTCCCAGATGGCCAAGGGCAATATGAATCTCGTCGTCAGCGACAGCTACCGTGGGGAATTTCTGCCCATCCAGCGTGCGCTGCGTCAAATTCTGGACGCGCTGAACGAGGCGCTGCGCCACATCCATCAGACCGCGCAGGATGTGTCCAATGAATCCGAACGGGTCTCCTCCGGGGCCCAGACCCTCTCGGAGGGCGCTGTCCGGCAGGCGTCCACGGTGGAGGAGCTGTCTGCGGGCATCCAGGATATTTCCGGCGAGGTGAAACACACCTCCGCAGACGCCAACAAGGCCCGGAAGTTCTCCATGGACGCGGAGGTCCAGCTGAAGGTTTGCTGCCAGAAGATGGACTCCCTCTCTACCGCGATTTCCGATATCTCCGAGTCCTCCCGCCAGATCAACGGCATTATCAAGACCATTGAGGACATCGCCTTCCAGACCAATATTCTGGCGCTGAACGCCTCCGTGGAGGCCGCCCGCGCCGGAGCCGCCGGCAAGGGCTTCGCGGTGGTGGCGGATGAGGTGCAGCGGCTGGCCAGCAAGAGCGCGGAGTCCGCGAAGAACATCACCGAGCTGATCGAGAGCTCGGTCCAGCTTGTGCAGTACGGAACGTCCCTGTCCAACGAGACCACGACGGCCCTCTCCATGGTGGTTGCCAGCGCCCAGCAGTCCTCGGCCCTGGTGGACAAGATCGCAGAGTCCGCCCAGCAGCAGTCCGAGTCTCTGCGGCAGCTGACGGAGGGGATGGAGAGCATCTCCGGGGTGGTTCAGACCAACGCCGCCACGGCGCAGGAGTCGGCCTCCTCCGCGGAGGAGCTGCATCAGCAGGCGGAAAAGCTGAAGATGTCCATTCAGCGGTTCCAGCTTCGGCGCTGAGCTGCAGCCGGTTGGGGGCTGCACACCGAGCGCTGAGCTGCGGCGCATCCAGCCCGTAAGAGGGAGAAGCCGATGAAATATGCAGACGTAAAAACAGCCGGGGGCACATCACTGTGCCCCCGGCTGTTTTTATTTTGCCCTTATTCAGTATTCTGCGGCGTATGGCCTCTCCTGCTATTCCCGCATTCGATGGATGTACATCCTGGACGGCTCCGTCTCCCCGTCCCCCTGGACCATACAGAAAAACGTCCAGCCGTACCGCTCATAAAAGGTCTCGTGGTCCGTCAGCAGATACAGCGTGTCCACGCCTCGGGCGGACATGTCCTCACAGACGTACCCCAGCAGCGCGCCGGCCACGCCCTGACCACGGCAGTCCTTCTCCGTGTATACCGCGCAGACGTTGGGGGTCAGATCCCGCTGCGGGTGGAAGTCGTTCTCAATCACGCCCATGCCGCCGATGATCCGTCCCGCCTCCACGGCCAGATACCACTGGGGGACAGCGCTCTCCCGCCGCAGACAGGCCTCCATGCTCTCCCGGTAGGCCTCCAGGGGGATCCCCCACTTCTCATGAAACCACCGGGCGGCCCGGTCCTTCCACGCCGGATGCTCCGCCAGGGAGAGGATCCGCCTCATCCTGCCAGAGCCGGCAGCCGCTCCAGACTGGCCGCCAGATCCCGGAAGCCGCCGTGGGGGTAGTCCTCAATGGGCGCTCCGTCGGGATTCTCCAGATAGTCCGTCACCAGATAGACCGATATCCCCGCCTGGAGGGCCGCCATGTCGTCCACCGGGTTGTTGCCCGCCATCAGGCATCGCTCCCCCCGGCGGCCGATGTGGGCCAGAATATCCCGGTAGTAGTCCGGATTGGGCTTGCTGCGGCGGCTGTTCTCATAGGTGGTGACGTAGTCAAAGTCCTCCGGCCGCAGGCCCACCCAGCCCAGCCGTGTCTCCACGGCCACCGCCGGGAAGATGGGGTTGGTGGCCAGAACCAGACCGTACCCCTTCTCCCGCAGGCCCCGGAGCAGGGGCCCCCGGTCCACCGTCTCCCCCAGCACCGTGCGCACGCTGTCAAACTCCCGGGCATAGAAGTCGTTCAGGATGTTCTCCAGGGCCATGGCCTGGATGCCCAGCTTCTGGGTGAAGCTCTCCCAGAAGATCTGGCGGTTGGTGCGGCCGCCGTCGTTGCCGATCATGGCGGACACGCCCTGCCACAGCGCGTCAATCATGACGTCCGGCTTGTAGCCCATGGGCTCCACCCGGCTCACCAAGGCCTTGAAATACACCTGGATGAACGCGTCCTGGGCAAAGGGGGCCAGGGTTCCATCCAGATCAAAGAGGATCGTGTCCAGCATGTTCTCAACTCCTTTTTGCTGAGTATATCAAAAATCCGGCCCCATGGCAAGGGAAACTTGCCGAGGGCAGGGGCTTACTCCAGCCCCATGTCGTCCCGCAGCCGGAATCTGGCCACCAGCTCCCGCAGCATGGCCGCCTGACCGGACAGCTCCTCGCTGGCGGCGGCACTCCCCTCCGCCGTGGCCACGTTGGTCTGCACCACCGTGGAGATCTGCTCGATGCCCTGGGTGATCTCCGAGGCGTTGGCGTCCTGCTGCTTGGTGTAGCCCGCGATGTCCTCGATGAGCCTGCTCATCTCGTCGGCGCGGCTCACCACCTTCAGCATGGAGGCCGCCGTGTCCTGGGCCGCCCGCACGCCCTCCTCCATGGAGTCCACAGTCTGGCTCAGCAGGACGGTGGTCTCCTGGGCCGCCTCGGAGGACTTGCCCGCCAGGGCCCGCACCTCGTCGGCCACCACGGCGAAGCCCTTGCCCGCCTCCCCGGCCCGGGCGGCCTCCACAGCCGCGTTCAGGGCCAGGATGTTGGTCTGGAAGGCGATGTCCTCGATGGTCTTCACGATCTTGTGGATCTCCGAGGATTTGTTGCTGATCTGCTGGATCACCACAGTCATATTCTGCATCTTGTCGTTGCTGGTCAGAAGACCGGCCTTCACCTCCTGGGAGATGCGGCTGGCCTCCTGGGCCCCCTCGGCCACCTTGTGGACGCTGTCGGAGACGGAGCCGATGTGGCCCGCCAGCACGTCCACCTCCGCCGCCTGCTCCGTGGACCCCTGGGACAGGGCCGCCGCGCCGTTGGCCACCAGCTCCGCCCCCGCCGCCACGTCCCGGGAGGCGGTGTGGAGCTGCCCCATGGTGTCGTTCATGGAGCTGGAGATCTCGTCCAGGGCAATCTTGATCTTCTCAAACTCGCCGGTGTACTGGTTCTCCAGGGTGAAGGCCAGATTCCCCGCCGCGATCTCCCGCAGCTTCTCGGAGATCTCCTTGATGTAGATCACATAGTCCCGGAGCCGCAGGGTCACCTGGTTGAAGTTGTGGGCCAGCACCCCCAGCTCGTCCCTGGACCGATAGTGGATCTCCTGGTCCAGCTCGCCTCCGGCGATCCGCGTGGCCACAAGGCTCAGCTCCTTCACCGGACGCCCGATCACCCGCCGGACCTGGATCACCACCAGGAGGATCAGCACCAGAATGGCCAGCGCCGCCACCAGCAGCATGTTCCCCGTCAGCTGGCCCAGCTCCTCCAGCACCTCCCCCCTGGAGACGTAGGCCACGGCCATCCAGTCGCTGCCCGGGACCTTTTCGATCTGGAGGTAGGTGTTCTCATAGAGGGACAGTCCCGTCCGTCCGGCGCGGATCTGCCCGCTGGCATAGGCGTACATGCCGTCGCTCAGCCCGTTCAGCCGCTGCCCGGTGATCTCCCTGTCCCGGTGGCCGATGATGGTGTCCGTCCGGGTGTCCACCAGGAAGATGCCCCCCGTGTCCTCCACCCGCACCTGACTGACAATGGTGGAGATGGAATCCAGGGACACGTCCGCCGCGGCCACGCCCCGCACCTCCCCGCTCTTCGTGCGCAGCACGCCGGAGGCGCCCACCACGTAGGTCCCCGTGTCCTCGTCAACGTACACGTCCCCCAGAATGAACTGCTCCGACTGGAGGCCGTCCTGATACCAGCTCTTGACTGTGGGGTCATAGTCCGGCCCCGGCACAAAGGAGGCGTGGCAGAAGGAGCCGTTCGTCAGGGCGGCGTAGATCCCCGCAGGGTAGGCCGCGTTCTGATTGGCCGTGTGCCGGACGTACGCCATCATGGCGGGCACGTCCATATCCTCGTACTCCATGGTATCCCGCTGGGTCTCCAGCATGGTCAGGGTGTTGTTCATCCAGGCCCTGGTCTCCTGGATTGTCCGGTCTGTGGTGGTGGCCAGCAGGTCCTCGCTCTTCTCCAGCAGCGCGTGGGACATCTGGAAGTACACCACGCCGAACAGGATGGCCACCGCGATCATCACGCTTACCACAATGGACGACGCCAGCTTCCCAGTAATTCCCCAGCCTCTCCGGATCTCCCCCTTCTCTTTTCCTCTCTCCATGATCGTTTTCCTCCTCCAAATGATTTGAACCCGTATGCACAGCCGGGGATGCGGACTTGGCGGAATCCATGACAAAGCGCGGCGGCAAGAGAGCCGCCAAGGCCCGTCCAACGGCTGTGCATACAGGTTTTTTACGAAATATCTCTCTCCTACCCCTGATTCAGAAGGTTCTCCACGTCCTCCTCCCGTCCCAGGAAGTGGTCCTCAATGAGCTCCCAGCGCTCGTCGTCGCTGAGATCGATGGTGAAAAAGTCCTGGAGCAGCTTCTGGCTGGCCCGGTGGCGGCGCACCACCTCCTGCAGAATGGCGTTGCTGTAGTTCCCCTCCGCCAGACGGCGGAGCTTGCTGGGATCGTTGATGCGGATGAAGATCTCCGCCTTCTCCCCGCCCCGGAGCTCATAGGAGGCCAGCTCCAGGATCTCCAGCAGCTTGAGGATGGGGAGAATGGAGATGGCGTCCGTCTGCCCGATGGGGACAAAGGCCTGATAGCGGTCCTCATAGTTGGGGGTGCACTGGTGGAGCAGGCGCAGGAGATAGTCCTTCATCAGCGTGCCCCGGATGATATACTCGTGTCCCCCCTCGCCGGGCTTGCTGCGCAGCTGGAGGATCTTGACCAGCCGGCGGGAGGTGGTGTATTTGGCCTTCTCGCTGGCGGTCAGGGTGAACATATCCAGGAGAAGGTCCGTCTGGGTCTTGCCCAGCTCCCGGCCGGGCCGGAGGGCGTTGAGGCTGTCCCGGAAGGACTTCTCGTCAAAGCTCTTTTTCTCCGCCTGCTCAAAGCCGTCCAGCACGGTCTGGATGTTCTCCAGGAGCCCCGTGACCAGCTCCACGATCTCCTGGAAGGGCCCGTGGTAGTTGACCGCGGCCCGGATGCGGGGGGAGAGGCGGCTGTCGGAGCCCCCCTTGAGAATCCCCTCCTGGAAGAAGCGGAATTTGAAGGCGGCAAAGGTCTGATCGGCAAACCGGCTCTGCCACAGATCCCCGATCCGTACCCGATAGATGGAGCCCACGTTATGTACCCGGGTGTCGGACGCGCCCTGCCGCCGGCTGGAGATGACCCGGTCCGGCACCGTGCCCATGGGCTGGGCATAGTCCCCGAACTGCCGGAGAAACTCCTTCTCCAGGGCCGGTGGGACGTTGACATAGTTGGTGGTCAGCATGGCCTGGGGCCGGACGATGAGCACCGGGAAGCCGTATTTGTACTTCAGGTCCTTGGCCAGCATCAGCAGGCCGTTTTTCACCTTGTTGTCCAGGTCCTGCTCCTTGAAGAGGTAGGCGAAGGACTCGGAGGACACCAGCAGGTTTCTCTTTCTGCGCACGTCGTAGAGGTCGCACAGCTTCTTGAGCATCCCCTTGAGCTGGTACTGCTTGGTCTCGCTTATGCTGCTCAGGGCCCGGGCGTAGCGGATGTCCCCGAAGTAGAAGTCCATGTGGGCCACGCCCACCAGGGTCTGGTCCCGGGCGGCGCGTCCGATCTCCTGGACATAGTCCGCCAGGGACCCGGAGGGGGCGAAGTGGATGACGTGCTGGATGTCGCTGACGTCCACCCCCATGCCGAAGGCCTTGGTGCATACCAGGCCCAGGGCCCGGCCGCAGCGGTAGTCCGCCTCGGCCAGCTTCCGCTCCGCGTCGCTGATCCGGTCCCCGGAGTAGTAGCGGCGGACCCAGTTCTTGGTCTGGGCGGGCAGGGCGGCGTACACCGCGTCCACGTGGGGCTTGAAGGGGCAGTACACCAGAAACCGCTGCCGCTTGGCCACATAGGTCTGGATCCGGCGGACAATGGCCTCGATCTTCAGCTCCTCGGAGGTCCGCTCCTGGTCCGCCCGCTCCCGGAGGTTGATGTCAAAGAGGATGTTCTCCCGTTTCACGCAGCCCAGGTGGAGCGCCGGGTGGTGGAGGCCCAGCTCGGAGATGGTCTCGTTGACCACGTCGTCCGCGCCGGTGTACACCGCCGTGGCGGTGAGGCACAGCACGGGGAAGCAGCGGCCCTCCCGCTTGGCGGAGCGGAGGAAGTCCCCCAAAAACCAGTAGTCCGGCCGGAAATCCCTGCCCCAGGTGGTGACGGTGTGGGCCTCGTCGATGACCATCAGGCCCACCGGCCGGTCCCCGATGATGGGGCGGAGGCCGGTGGCCAGCAGCAGCTCCGGGGCCAGGTACAGGATGGACTTCTCCCCGGCGCGGATCTGCTCAATGCGGCGCTGCCGCTCCTCAAAGGTGAGCTTGGAGTCCAGGTAGGTGGCGCAGGTGACGCCCCGCTCCGACTCAAGCTGGGCCACCTGATCGTGCATCAGGGCGATGAGGGGCGTGACCACGATGGTGACCAGAGCGTACTTCTCCGCCAGATACAGGGCGGGCAGCTGGAAGAGCAGGGACTTGCCCGCGCCGGTGGGGGCGGTGATAAAGATATCCCGGAAGCCGGTCTCCCCCTCCATAGCCTGCTCGCACTGGTCCACGATCTCCCCGATGAGGGAGCCCTGGGACACGGGGACCGTCTCCTTGGAGAGGCTGGGGTTGTCGTAGAACTGGAGCTCCCGGAAGTCCGCCGACGCGCCCCAGTGCTCCCGCAGCAGGGGAAGGAACTGACCGGGGGCATAGTCCATATCCGGGGCCAGGGTGTCGGTGAGGCTGCGGGAGAAGGGCACGCCCAGGGCGGACAGGGCGCGGCACAGGCCGTCGGCGGCGTGCTCCTGGTTCCGGTCAATGGACAGCTCCACGCCCCGGCCGCCGCCGCGCATCAGCTCCAGACGGAAGAGAAGGTCCTCCGCGGACCCCGCCAGCAGCGGCTCCCCCGCCGGCTCCTCCTGGCCCGGGGTCTCGGCCTCCGGGAAGAGGCTCCGCCAGAGGAAGGGCTGGTCCTGGTGGATATTCCGGGGGGTGAGAAGGGCCCGCTCCCCGTCCAGAATCACTGCGTCGCAGTAGTACTGGGGAACAATGGGGTCCGCCGGGCCCTCGTCGGACTGCATCCCGTCAAAGAGGTCCGCCGCCGCCCCGTGGGTCAGGCAGTTGGGGACATTCTGGTCAAAGAGATCGTTGTTCACCACCACGATCTCCCCGTCGTAGAGCAGGGTCAGATCATTGGCCGCCGCGTCCAGGGCGATCAGCTCCTCGTAGAACCCCACCACGCTGCCCTGGGCCTGGGAGAGGGCGCGGGCCAGGGCCCGCCGGTTCTCCTCCAGGGCCGCCAGATCCAGGGTCCCGTTGGAGAGGAGGCTGTCACAGGGCAGGAGGCTGCTGGGGTGGCCGATCAGGTACTGGAGCTGTTCGGGCAGAAGGCCGCGAAAGAAAAACGCCGTATGGGCGGCAGCGGATGAGAGGAGCTCCTCCACCCGCTGCTGGAAATAGATCTGAAATGACTGCATAAAACTTTCCCCTTCCCGCGCTTTCGCGCAACAAACACTTAGAACCTGACGGACGTGTCTCCCCGGGCCTTTTTCCGCTCCAGGCCCTCCGGGGTGAGGCTGTCGGAGTAGATGCCGTCCACCCCGTTCTCCAGCAGAGCGCGGGCCTTTTCCTTGTCGTTGACCGTGTGGACGTAGATACGGACGCCGTACTCCCGGGCGATGTCCCCATAGGCGCTTTTGTACAGGCTGCTCTCCATGGTGATGCCCTCGATGCCCCACTGGGCGCAGAAGGCGGCCCGCTCCCGCAGGGCGTTCTCCGTGCGGTTGAAGTCGTCCTGGTAGAGGGTGTAGATATAGTGGGGGAAACGGTAGATGTTATTCAGGGCAGAGAGCATGTTGGTGTTGTAGATCTGCACCGCGATGCGGTCAAAGAGATAGGTGAGGCCCAGCTCCCGGGCGTCGGCCAGCATGGCGTCAAACTGTATGGTGAACACGTCCGAGTCCGTGAACTTGGTGTCCGTGATGATGCAGATATCCGGGTACTCCTCCATGAGCAGCAGCAGGTCCCGGAAGGACAGGGGGGTATATCTGCCCAGGATGGGGGAATTGACGAATTTCTCCCGGGTGGGGATCCTGGCCCAGCTGATGCCCTCCTGCCAGTCGGCGTGCCACCAGTCGTGGCGCAGCACCACCTGGCAGTCCCGGGTCAGGCGCAGATCCGCCTCGAACACCCGCACCCCCGCCTCGTACTGGGTGAGAAAGCCCTCCAGACAGTTGAGGGTGTTCAGGTTCCCCACCGCCCCCATGCCGTGGGCGATTAACGTGGTGTTGGAGAGGATGTCCGGGGCGGACAGGGCCCCCTCCGGGGGCTGCTTCTCCTCCACCGGCGCGGGCTCCTCGGCGGACTCCTCGTCCCCGGCGGGCTCCTCATCCCTGCCGTCGGAGGTCTGGAGGGCGAGGCGGACAGGGGGCCGCTCCGCAGAGGCGGCGGCGGCCGGCGCGGGAAGCGCCAGAGCCCAAAATGTGCAGAAAGCCAGCAGCGCGGCCTTGGATGCCTGTGACATGGGGTACCTCCTGTGGATAAACAATACTTTCTTTCATTTTACCCCGTAAACAGGCAAAAGTCCACCCTTTTTTTGGCAGAATACGACATAAGGACAAATCAGGGCCCAGGCATTCCCCTGCCCGGCGGAGAGCCGGAGCCGGACGCAAAATCCCCCCAACGCGGCTCACTGTCCGCGTCGGGGGGATCGTCCTTATTCACAGCGCGCCCCTGGGGGCGGCGCTCTTACAGCAGGTGGATCTGGCCCAGCACGGGCACTTCCTTCTCCACGCCCTGAATGGCGTTGACGATGCCGATGAACCAGCACACGGCGCAGAACACGCCGCCCACGGCTCCGATGATCCAGCCGAAGAGGGGCACCCGGGCCACAAAGCCGATGACCGTGCCCGCCACCCAGATCACCAGGGACTGGTTGAGGTGGAACCGGCTGGCGTCCCGGTCCCCGGCCACCAGGGCGATAATCAGTCCCACCCAGGTGAGGTAGGCGACAATGTCAGTGGTCTGTTTGTTCATGTCCTCTCCCTCCTTTCCCTCAGTTCTGACGCAGGGAGATGTCCCCGCTGATGCTGTTAATGCGATAGCTGCGCCCGCCGCCGTCCAGATACACGGCCTCGCCGGACCGGGCCCCCACCGGGCCCACCAGCTCAAATTCCGTGTCCAGATCGCCGCTGACCGTGCTGAACTGGAGGGCGAACCCCTCCCCGGCGGGCAGGTACAGCCGGCAGTCCCCGGACTTGGTGGAAACCTCCAGCTTTTCAGGCAGGATCTGGGTGCGCACCTTGGCGTCCCCGCTGGCGCTGGAGCACCGGAGCTCCCGGACGCTGCCCTGCATCTCCACGTCGCCGCTGGCCGTGGCGGCCCGCACCGCGCCGAAGCTGCCGGAGAGGGTTACGTCTCCGCTGGCGGTCTCCGCCTGGATGGAGCCGATCTCCCCGCTGGCGTCCAGGTCTCCGCTGGCGGACTTGAAGCACACCTCCCCGCACCGGGCCTCCCGGAACCGCACGTCCCCGCTGGTGGCCTTCACCGCCAGCCGGCCGGCCTCCAGGCCGTCGTCCAGCTCCAGATCGCCGTTGACTGTGGAGAGCTGGATAAACTCCCAGTACCGCCGGGGCAGGGTCAGCTCCACGTCCGCCGCCGCCAGTCCCCGCAGGAAGAAGAAGGCGCTGCTGGCGGTGTTGCCCTGGCGGATGGAGAGCACGCCCTCCTCGCTCATGCGCACCTCCAGGTGGTCCACGTCCCCGTCCAGGAGGATGTCCCCCTGGGGATCGTCGGAGAGATGGACCGTCACGTCGCCGTTGACCACCTGCACGTCCACGCCCTTCACCTCCTGGGAGGGCAGGGTGGTGCCGGTGACCCGGCGGCTGGCGGCGCGGCCGGAATTGGAGCCGCAGAAGAAGCCCCGCTCCTTGTCGTAGCCGACGGCAAAGGACCAGCCCGCCTTCTCCT
>ERZ777011.2261-NODE-2261-length-16115-cov-5.808842_pt1 | contig 16115 bp, 13 predicted proteins | sample MGYA00374964_ERZ777011 | MGnify/ENA primary metagenome ERZ777011 (study PRJEB29310, sample SAMD00008975) | mouse gut metagenome | study: EMG produced TPA metagenomics assembly of the Metagenome analysis of fecal microbiota from mouse which was promoted...
CCTTTCTCTTAAACCTCTTATAAATAAAGAGGTTATAAAAGACTTCCAGAATTACAAAAAATCTCTGGAATGTCGAATAAAAAGACGTAAAAGTCTACAAAAGGCTTATTAATAAAGTATTTGCGGTTATATGGGAGGATGAGGGAAAAACGGGGTAATTGTTAATAATGATAGCAGGGAAAAGGACGGAATGCTTGGCGGATAAAATTGAGAAGGGTGTGTGCCAAAGATCATACTCATTTCCCTTTCAAGAGAAGAAACAGATGACTTTTTGGCGCACACCCTTTTTGTGATTAGTATCGCATTGATTAGTGGACTAACATTTCCGGGGTGATCTTGACGAACCTATCGGTGTCGGCTTTGCGGAGTTTCACGCTGCCGTCGTTCCAGTTTGAAGGCCAACCGCCGATGACATGTCCCAAGAATACCACCTTGATCTCGTGCAAGCCTTTCGACAATGCTGCTGAACTGTCGTGGCGGGAGAAGCGTTTCACTTCGCCGCTGTTGTTCACTAACAATTTGCCGTCGATCCATACTTCTTCGTTGTCAGAAGAGATATAGTAAACGCCGTCTTCAGGGATGTTGACGTAGCCTGTTGCTATCGCAGCATATTGCTTGACACCACGCATGGATTCGCTTGTTTTCACCACGCGGGTGATTTCGCGTAAATCTTTGATAACCGATTTCTTCCATTCTTTTACGTCTTTTAGTCCGGAGGAATTCAGGAACATGCCGTTGGTTACTTGCATTTCCAATCCCGGAGCAGGCTTGGCAACTTCTTTGGCAGGAGCTAAGGCTTGCTTTTCAACAGTGATTGTACGAGTCTTGCTCATTTTACCGGAAGGTAATACGGAACGGATCTTCAGGACGCCGGATTCCGTGAATTCGATCGGAGCGGAATAGATCGTTGATTCTGGTGTCGGTTCGGTCCCGTCGATCGTATAAACCACTTTGATTGGGCGGGTAGTCTTGAACTCCAGAGAAGCCTTGTCGGTGAAAGCAACAAAATTACATGAACCGTTCGGTTGTTCCGGTTGCGGAATATGATAGTTGATATTTAGTTCGTCCAAGCGAACCAAAGCATTATCCAAGCGACGTTCGAAATCTTTATGATCCTTACGTGCCAATGGAGTCCAACCGATCTCAGCCAATGCCAGCACACGGGGGTAAGCACGATATTCCAGCAGGTCTGTGTTGTACATGTATTCGGACCACAGGTTTGTTTGTACACCTTTGATCAAGTTCGCCTTTCCGATCGCGACTAAGGTATCGGGGGTCGGGTTGTAGGCGTATACCTTTGACAGCGGATCGTAACCTCCGATAGAAACCGGCTCGATTTTCGGATCGCCTTGGAACTGGTCGATATACATACCGCCGCTTCCCGGAGTCATAATTACTTCATGATCCATGCTTGCAGCTGCGATGCCTCCTTCCTCACCACGCCATGACATAACGGTCGCAGTAGGGGCGAGACCGCCTTCGAGGATTTCGTCCCAGCCGATGATCTTCTTGCCATGCTTTTCAGCTAAATACTTTTCCATGCGTTGGATGAAATAACTTTGGAGTTTTTCTTCGGCTGTATGGTTTTTATCGGCTTTCAAGCCTTCTTCGCGGATGCGTTTCTGGCAGAGTGGGCATTCTTTCCAGCTTGATTTTGGGCATTCGTCGCCACCGATGTGGATATATTCTCCGGGGAAGAGAGGGATGACTTCGTCGAATACATTTTGCAAGAACTCGAAGGTCTCTTCTTTTCCGGCACATAAGACGATGTCTTCTACACCCCAGATAATACGCGGAGTGATCGGCTCGCCTTTACAGGACAATTCCGGATATGCGGAGATTGCTGCCAATTCGTGTCCTGGAAGTTCGATTTCAGGAACAATCGTGATAAAACGGTCTGTCGCATATTTTACCACTTCTTTTATCTGGTCTTGTGTATAGAAACCGCCATATTCCGTTCCTTCGCCATCAATACGCTTGGAACCTACTTCGGTAAGTTTCGGGTATTTTTTGATTTCAATGCGCCAACCTTGGTCTTCCGTCAGATGCCAGTGCATACGGTTGATCTTGAACAAAGCCAGTACGTCGAGGTGTTTCTTTACGTTTTCTACCGGGATGAAATGGCGACAGGGATCCAGCATGATGCCGCGATATTCGAAACGCGGTTCGTCTTTCACCGTTACGCAGGGAACAACCCATGCAATACCGTTCACGACTGTCGGGCTTTCGATTTCGGCCGGAAGCAATTGCATGAATGTTTGCATGCCATAGAACAAGCCTTGCGGAGTTTTAGCTTTAACTGTCACGCCTTGCGGGGTTACATCCAACGTGTAGCCTTCGTCGTTTACATCCAGTGCTCCGTCGATTGCCAGTGTAATTCCGTTTGAGGCCGCCTTGTCACTGACTGTTATCTGATAGCCGGTGGCAAGATTCATTTGGGCGGCAAAATATTCGGCAACTGTTTCAGCTTCCGGGCAGGAAGTGGAGAATGCTGTGTTTTTGCTTAGTTTAAAACTGCCCTCGTTTTGAACGAGGCTGGCAGGTGCCGGAATTACGTTGATTCCCTGATTATAGGGCATCTGTTTTGTAGGTCCTTCGCTGCACGACGCAAGAATACAAAGTGCTGCGCCTGCACACATTGAAAAGAGTTTCATCATGTTTGTTTAGGTGTTTTTTGTATGAATGAAGAGGCGGCTGTGTGAAGGCCGCCCTTTTTATTTACCAAGCGAAGATAGGATATTCCTTCATGATGCTGTTTACTTTTTCGCGAACAGCAGTGATAGTCTTGTCGCATTCAGGTGCAGCCAATACAGTATCGATCAATTCGACGATCTCGGCCATCAGCGGTTCTTTAGCGCCGCGAGTCGTGATAGCCGGGGTTCCGACACGAATACCGGAAGTCTGGAAAGCTGAACGGCTGTCGAACGGAACCATATTCTTGTTTACGGTAATATCGGCAGCAACAAGTGCTTTTTCTGCCACTTTGCCGGTCAGTTCAGGGAACTTCTTGCGCAGGTCGATCAACATGCTGTGGTTGTCCGTACCATCGGAAATGATCTTGTAGCCTTTTTCCATGAATGCTTTTGCCATAGCAGCCGCATTTGCTTTTACTTGGGTCTGGTAGGTCTTATATTCCGGTTCCAATGCTTCGCCAAAGGCTACGGCTTTTGCCGCGATCACATGTTCCAGCGGACCTCCTTGGATACCGGGGAATACGGCCGAATCCAACAATTGAGACATCTTTTTGATCTCTCCCTTCGGCGTTTTCTTTCCCCAAGGATTTTCAAAATCCTTGCCCAACAGGATGATACCACCACGCGGACCACGCAAAGTCTTATGAGTCGTGGAAGTTACGATATGAGCATATTCCAATGGGTTATTCAATAGTCCGGCTGCGATCAGACCGGCAGGGTGAGCCATATCGATCATTAAAAGAGCGCCAACCTTGTCGGCAATCTCACGCATCCGTTTATAGTCCCATTCGCGGGAATAAGCGGAGCCGCCGCCTACGATCAATTTCGGTTTTTCACGTAAAGCGACTTCTTCCATCTGGTCGTAATCTACACGGCCGGTATCTTCTTTTACGTTATATTCTGTAGCGTGGTATAGAATACCGGAACTGTTTACGGGAGAACCGTGAGAAAGGTGGCCGCCATGTGCCAGATTCAGGCCGAGGAATGTATCGCCGGGGTTCAGGACTGCCAAAAATACGGCTGCATTAGCCTGTGCACCTGAATGTGGCTGTACGTTGGCCCATTCTGCATTGAAGATCTGTTTCAATCGTTCGATGGCGATGATTTCGCTTTGGTCTACTACTTCGCAGCCTCCATAATAGCGCTTGCCGGGATATCCTTCAGCGTATTTGTTGGTCAAACAACTGCCCATGGCTTGCATCACCTGGTCGCTTACAAAGTTTTCGGAAGCAATCAGTTCAATGCCTTTCAACTGGCGCTGATGTTCCTTCTCAATGATGTCGAAAATGATATTGTCTTTTTTCATTACATGTAAAATTGGTTATTGCAATGAGTCCCCTTTACTTTTAAGAGGATACACCGCAAATTTACGATAAAAAATCATACAGGAAGGTAAAATAGGATCTAAATTAGGGCATTTGGAAGTTTATGCTTGTATTCTTGGAATATAATATGATGAATGGATTATTTATGTTGAACGTAAAGATGAAAAAAAGACCTTATTTTTGCAAATAAGGTCTCATCATGGAGTCTGTTGGAACAGCATTTCCTTTCATCAAAAACCGAAGTCATCAACCTCGACTTCCTTAATTTCTTCCTCCTTGGGCTTCTCGACAAATTTATGTTGTATGTTCGGTTTGACGATGATGGCACGCATCGGACGTACCGGGCAGATCGATTCGCATCCACCGCATCCGATACAAAGGTCGGGGTTGACATGCGGGATTGTCAGTGTTCCTTTGTAAGGGACCATGTGGACTGCTTGCGTGGGACAATGTTCGGCGCAAGCACCGCAATCTTGTTCTTCTGTGTTTACGACGCAACGGCCTTTGAAGAAAGTAGCGATACCGACCTGGGTCGTTTTCTTTGTTTCGACAGTCAATGGCTTGATCGCTCCAGTGGGGCATACATCGGAACAGACCGTACATTCGTAATTGCAATAACTGTTGATATAGGCTAAACGTGGTTTCAGTAGATACCCCAAACCGTATTCCAGCCCCGTTGGACGCAAGACTTGGCTCGGGCAGCGAACGACACAGAGTTGGCATCCCGTACATTTGTCTTTGAAACGTTGTAAACTGATGGAGCCCGGAGGGGTGAGGGGAGAGGGAGGTGTTTCGTTTTTCCAATGTCCGTCTCCTTTTCCACATCTGTTGCCTCTTTTGGCTATCGCGGATATGATTGGCAACGAAGCTGCGACTGTCGTGCTTGTGGCCAGAAACACCCGGCGACTGTTGGTGGCAGTTTGGTCGGAATGTAATGCTTGTGCCGTTTTGATGTTTGCTGTTGTATTCTCTTGTTTTTTACTTGAAAATTGCAAACGATATTGCAGGCCGCCTTTGGCACAGGAAGAAACACAATTGAAGCAATCTATGCAACGGGACGTATCGACTGTCAGGTTTTTGCTGTCGATCGCTTCAGCTTTGCATGTATGTTCGCAATTTCCGCAATGCGTACAGGTTTCTTTATCGAAGGTTATGTGGAAGAACGAGTAGCGCGAGAAAAGGCTCAACAAGGTTCCGACGGGGCAGATCGTATTGCAAAACAACCGTCCGTGGAAAATGGTCATGACAATGAAAACAAGCAATGCGACGATTGCCGCAATCAGGCCGGAAACCGTCACGGTACTGATCGTTACGTGGAACAACGAGTAGTTGTCTATTTTCATTAACAGGTCGGCGAATATATTATTCCCCCACATAACAACCGGCCGGAACAAACTTGCCATGATACGTCCGAAGTTACTGTACGGATCCAAAAGTAGACACAACCCGCTAAAACCGAAAATGGCTGTGAGTGCCGTAATCGCCAACAGCACGTAGCGTAGCCGGTTCATCGGTTTGTGATAAATAAAACGGCGGCTTCCTTTCTTCTTTTTCTTGCCGATGCAAAACAGACGGTTGATGATATCTTGGAATACGCCTGCCGGGCATATCGTGGAACAATAAATACGTCCGAAAACAAGCGCCAATAAGAACTGGAACACAACTATGCCAACCATTCCACCCAATATGGCCGGCATCAGTTGCAGATGCAGCAAACGGTGTATATTGTTCGGTAAAATTCCCGAAAAGTCTACGAAAAATAAAAGTATGGGTACAAAAAAGAGGATTGCGAGCAAAACTCTCAATCCCTTTAGATAATTCCGTTTCTTCATTAGATCTTAATACGTTTGATGTTTATTTTTTTCAGATCGGTGGAGCCTAATTTAAGCGCTTCTCCTTTGCTCAGATGCCCGACGGCTGCCATATCTAATTTTTTTACTTGGTTGAACAAAGCAAGGGCGGCCGTATCGACGGCAACGATATTGGGAGAAACGATCATCGACTTCAACGTAGCCACGTCGGCTGCACTTTTACCCTGCGGACCGTTCTGGTGCATCATACGGTAGGCATCTACGATGTTCAGTACCGGTTTCTTTTGCCAGGTACAGATATCGGCGATACATTGCTGCAAGTCGTTTTGGTGGAAGAAGCGACGGTCCCAGACGATTCCCATCATGTTTTTCATCGCGCATGACAACTTGGCTCCCCCGTGGTTTTTCAGGATGGGGACGTTGATCCAAGCATCCGCTTCGATCAGTGACTCGTGTATCTTGGCTTTTTTCAGTGCCACACCGTCAGGGATGGCTACTTCTTTGAAGTATTTCTCGTCGTTACCCGGCATGATGATACCGCCCGCTTCTTTTACGGCAGCGGCGATACCGCTCGTCTCGTAGCATTTCTGCCAGTTGTCACACGTATGGTCGAATACCGTCACCTTCTCGGCTCCAGCTTCCAGACATTTCTTGACTAAAGCTTTTATTAATTCCGGATTCGTGTTCCCTGCCAGTTCCGGCGTACGGTCCCATCCGATATTGGGCTTGATAACGACTTTTTGTCCTTTCTTGATATATTTGCCAAGGCCGCCAAGTGCATCTAATGCTTTGTCGAGCATAATTCCCGGTTCACCACCCATTACCGCTACCAAATCGGGTACTTGTTCTATTGTTACTGTATTCGAAGTGAGAGCAGCTTGTAATCCTTTAAAGTTCAGAGATAAGGTTGCACCTGCTACAACACTGGTCTTTAGGAAATCACGACGTTTCATCTTGTTCAATTGGTTTTATGTAGTTTATTAATTTTTTAACAAAGATAGAGAATCTCTAATATAAAATGTATATTTGCCTCAAAAAAAATCATAATAAAGTATGAATTTATATTCCTATGTTTCAATAGAATCTTTTGTTCGCGGATGTAAAGAGTCGAAGACTCCGGAGGCGTTTATCTTGCGTGTTCCAAATTTCTTGTATGTCCAGCCAGAGGAAGTAACCGGATATGGCTTGTCCCTACTTCGCCGTTCGATCGTGCTGCATGAAGAGCGAGAGGGTATCGAACCGGAGTTTAGTAAACAAAATATTCCTTTTTTTCGAGAAAACCGGCGGATGCTTGTCGGGCCAGAGATGGAAATGTATGTTCTTTCTTTTTATCAGAATCCGGAAATCCCTTTTGGCCTGAGGGAAAGGGAGGTTCCCTGTTTGCGGCTGACTTTTGATTATGGGGCACTGGGTGAGTATGGTTTGTCGGAAAATAAGTACTTGTTGCGCTGCAAATACAATGAGGAGGAGAATCTGGATGCGTTTGTCTCGCAGATGGGACAAGAATATGACAAATTCTTTTATGATGAAGAGCATACCGGATTCAAGCGGGATTCATGTTTCTTCTCAATGCTTTGCAATGCCTGCCTGGAAGTGCGGGAATCTCGTTGGGCTTCCGAGAAGGAATGGCGACTTGTGCAATTCTGTGATCCGGTAGATGCCAAGTATGATTTTATAGGAGGGAACCTGGTCCCTTATGTGGATTATGTGATCCCGTTTGAATGTGTGCGTCGGATCGCTTTGGTGGATTGGGCGGAGAATAAGTTGACATATAGTGCCTTAGCTGGCTTTCTCCAAAGCATAGGCTTGTCTCCCGACTGTTATCTGGAAGGGATGCTGGAAGAGTAAGTGGGAATGCCGACATTTTCTTTTAAATAAAATGGAAAGTCTGGCAATCGTGTTATAATTACTTTTCGTATCTTCACCGAAAAATAATTTTGGTTTTACATTATTAATTGCAGTAAATATGGTAATAGCTTATTTAAGAGTAGGAACTTCAAATGAAAGGTTTTTAGAAGAGCAGAAAGATGAGATCAAACGCTATGCTTTGGATCATAATATGAATGTCGATAAGTGGGTTACGGATGTCATTGCCGGCAAAGAGAGAGGAATTGGGCATAATCTTGCTATGGTATTGGATTGTATGCAAGAAGGTGATAAACTGGTCTTGTCGGATATTTCCCGTTTGGGACGAACTTTGTCGGAAGTCATGAGGATTATGCGTCGTTGCATGGAAAAAGGGGTTCAGATCTATAGCATAAAGGATCGGTATGCCCTGGATAATACTTTGGATCTGTCGGTTATGGGGTATGTGTTTAAGCTGGTGAGAGAGATCGAACATAGTTTGATGTCTACCTGTTCCAAAGAGTCGTTGCGTTGTAAGAAGAGTGTGAGTCCGTTGGGGCGCCCGAAGGGATCGACAGCTAAACAGTCTTTTTTGGATGCGAATAAGGAAGAGGTGATCAGTATGCTCGAACGTGGGAATACCGTTTTCGAAATTTGTAAACGTTTTAATGTTTCCAGGAATACCTATTATGCGTTCAAACGGAACTACGGACTTTAGAACCAATCCTTTTTCCGCATGTATAACCAAGTCGAGATTGCTGTGACCAGCATGAGTGACCAAGCTATGCCATAACCGTATCGCCAGTCTAATTCGGGCATCATCTTGAAGTTCATCCCCCATATCCCTGCCAGGAATGTAAGCGGGATGAAGATCGTGGATACGATTGTCAGACGTTTCATGATCGTATTCATGCGTAAATCGTTGTTGGATATATAAAGGTCAACCAAGGAGGATATGATTTCCCGGCAACTTTCGATTGTCTGGATGATGAACTGCAACTGATCGGACAAGTCGTTATAGATGGGAAGCATGTCGGTACTTATGATTCCGTTCTCGGTACGCAGCAGTTTGGTAAATTGTTCTTTCAGCGGTTGGCAGTTCTTGCGGATAACCATATATTCTTTCCGGCGTTGCTGGATAAGTAGTCCCATATTGCCCTGGTCGTTTTTGATGTCGAGCAGAGTCTCTTCTATATCCTCAAGCATTTCCTCTACTTTGGTGGCTGATTCCACTAAATTGGCAATGATCGTATTCAGAAGAAATGCGAGAAGCAGCCCGCTGTTTTTCCGGCGGATATTCAGCATGTTTGATTCGATCGCTTTGTAGGCGTTTTCGAAAACCGGATTATTGCTTTCCGTAAAACTGATGACCACGTTCTCCGTGATCAAGATGCTGATGTGTTCGGAACTGATTTCCATATGGGTGTCGTAGCTGGAAGAATTGAGCACGATAAGCATATGTTTGTCATATTCTTCTATTTTGACTACGTGCCGGGGGGTTAGGATGTCTTTGGCATCCAGGTTGTGCATTCCGAATTCGTTGACGATGCGCGTGACCGCGTCCGAATCTGTCAGACCGCTAACCTGGAACCAATTGATGCTGTTCTTGTCGACAAATTTTTTGAAAGACGTTTCACTTGTCTTGATCTCTCGCGTCTGCAGGTTGTCGGTATTGTACTGCGTGAGACTGATCTTCGTAATGGTATCATGTTCGCCGGCATAGAAATACCGGTCAGCAAGATGCCGGTTCGAAATATGTCTACGCTTGTGTGGATGCACATATTCTCTTCGTCTCATATCTGTTTGTTTTTATTCGAGTTCCACTACCGTAATTCCAGCCCCTCCGAACTGGACATGTTCGTCATGATACTGGCGGACGCCCGGCACGGTATGCAGGTAATCGCGTATCAGTTGGCGAAGTATGCCTGTCCCGGTTCCGTGCAGGATGCGGATACGGGAGGCTCCGACCTGTATGGCATCATCAACAAAGTAAGTAACGGCTTGTAAAGCTTCGTCCCCTCTCATGCCTCTCACATCTATTTCTTGCTTGAAGTTCAATTTCTTTTCATGCATATCGTCGGCTGTTTGGACGCTGACGAAGGTACTTTTCTGGATCTCTTTCTTGATCTGGCCTTTGCTGACCTTTTCCAATTGTTCCAACTTGACGGTACTTTTGATCATGCCGAATGCTACGACCGCTTGCTTTCCTTGAACCTCCATGACGGTTCCGGCTGAGACCTGCCCTTTGAGACGGACATTGTCGCCCGCTTCTATGACATCGCGGTTGAAGATTTGTTTGGAGGCCGGTGCGTTTTGCTTCTGCTTTTTACGTTCTTTGCGTTCCTGCAACTTCGCCATTTTGCGGGCGATCTTGTCGTCTTCTTCTTCGGCTGCAATCACAGAAGCCTTGAATTCTTCCAGGGCTTTGCGGGCGAGTTTGGTCTGTTCTTTTTCCGCCTGCGCCTCTTTGATTTCGCGGATCGTGTTTTCGATCTTCGCGTTGGCTTCGGAGAGGATGCGCTGTGCTTCTTCCTTGGCGTTACGCATGATCTCTTTCCGTTGTTTGTTTACGGCTTCCAGGTCCTGCTCGTAGCGGGCGGTAATATCTTCCAGCTTCTTTTCTTGCTGGCGGATATTTTGCCGCTTGCTTTCCCAATAGCGTTTGTCACGGACGATATCCTGGAGATATTTATCCATATTGATATAGTCGGAGCCGACATTGGCCGACGCATCGGCAATGACATCTTCCGGCAGGCCGATCTTCCGGGCGATCTCGACGGCGAACGAACTTCCCGGATTGCCGATCGACAGCTTAAAAAGCGGTTGCATCAGGTGGCGGTCGTAGAGCATGGCGCCGTTGACGATCCCTTCCGTGTCTTCCGCGAAATGCTTCAGGTTCTGGTAGTGGGTCGTGATAACGCCATAGCTGTGATTCCGGTTAAAGCGGTCCAGCAGGGCTTCGGCGATCGCGCCGCCGATCTGGGGCTCTGTACCGCTACCGAACTCATCGATCAGGATTAAAGTCTTACTATTGCAGTTCTTGACGAAAAACTTCATGTTCGTCAGGTGTGAACTGTAGGTACTCAGGTCGTTTTCGATGCTTTGTTCATCTCCGATGTCGATAAACAGGTTCTCGAACAATCCGGTTTTCGAACTTTCATACACCGGAATCAACAGGCCGCATTGCAACATGTATTGCAGCAATCCGACCGTTTTCAGGCAAACGGATTTACCGCCGGCATTCGGTCCGGAGATGATCAGCAAACGTTTTTTCTCTTCCAGAAGAATATCCAGCGGGACGATCTGTTTGTTTTGTTTCTGCAACGAGAGGAAGAGCAGGGGGTGTGCGGCTCGTATCCAGTCGATCTGTTGTTTGTCTTCGACAACCGGCTTGATTCCGTTTATCTGCTCGGCAAACAATGCTTTGGCGCGGATGAAGTCGATCTCGGCCAGGAACTCGTAGGATTGCAGGATGTCGGGGATTAACGGACGGACGAAGTTTGTAAATTCCGTCAGGATCTTCATGATCTCCCGGCGTTCGTCGCCTTCCAGTTCGCGGATGCGGTTGTTTGCCTCCACGACGACTTCCGGCTCGATGAAAACGGTCTTGCCGCTGGCCGACTCATCGTGCACGATTCCTTTGATCTTTCGTTTGAAAGCCGGAGCGACCGGGATCATCAGGCGCCCGTCGCGCATGGTGGGAGTAATATCTTTATCTACTACGCCTTCCGATTGGGCGGCGCGTAATATCGACTGCAAGCTGCGGGAGATGCCGCTCATGGTGGCCGTGATCTCTTTTCGTATCTGCGCCAGGGTGGGAGAGGCATTGTCTTTCACCCGCCCGAATTTGTCGAGTATCGCGTCGATCTTTCCGATCAGTTGCGGGAATACCAGGATATCGCCGGCAAGGGCGGTCAATGCCGGGTACTTGATCTCTTCGCCCTCTTCCCGGGATGGGCGGAAGAAGCGGATAATATCGTTGATCGTCTGGAGCGAACGTTTCAGGTCGAACAGCTCTTTTTCATCCAGCCAGGTTCCTTCGGGGCGTATCCGCTTCAAAGAATAACGCACATCGAAAAAATAACTGGCGGGAAACTCCTCTTCTCCATGCAGGATACGGACAAACTCGTCGGTCTGTTCCAGACGTCGGGCTACGGTTTGATAATCGGCAGAGAATCCCATCTCTGCTACCCGCTCTTCTCCGAGCGGGCTTAAACATTTTTCTGAAATTAAACGGCGGACTTTATCGAAGCCCGTTTTCTGTTCAAAGTTTTGCGGGTATATCACGTTCTTGTAAATGCTTTATTTTACTTCGACCGTCACAGACCGGCGAATGGTCGGACGAACGATGATTTCCATTTTGTTCTTCCCCCTTTTGATCTCGAACGTACAGGCATTGTTGCCGGATGGGTTGATATAGGGGGCATAATAATATAAATAAGAATAGGCTGCCCTATTTCCGGATTTCTGGATCGCATCGGCTACTTGCGGGTATTTGAACGTATCCCAGAACATACAACGCTTGAAACCGTTGGCATCCGTAAACCGGGTTTTCGGGTCGCGGTATTTTATCGTGTTGGTTATAAATCCTTTGTAAGCGGCGGAGAACTCTTCCGCCGTGTAATTCATATTCTGGTTGTTGATCTTCTCTACAATGTCGCGTGGACGCAATCCGGCCGTGTAGGCAGGTGAGTTCTTATCGACGTCGGCAACCTGCTCCATGCGGTCGATGTCGTAACTTAGTCCTGTATAGTTGTAAGTTTTTTGATTGACTTCGAACGGTACGTTGCGCTGGTATTTGACATACGGATATTGCATGCACATCAATGGGGCATGGATACGGGCATATTCATCCAGGCGGTATGAGTCTTCCAGCAATTCGTTTGCTTCGCATTCCCACAGGATACGCCCCGGCACTTCACACTGGTCGATCAGGCGGAAACCGAACTGGAGCAGGTACTCTGCTTCTGCTTCCGCAGACATCGGATTCAGGAACGGGAATGCTTCCATCTTGCTGTGATTGAAGTTGTAGCGATAGATTGGATCTTTTTCGACCAGGATCTTGTTTGTACCTTTGTAGTTCGGATTCTTATCGAAAAAATAGAAGGTCTGTACTATGATGTCGGGACGGTCTGTGTCCACTGCCATCCCTTTCTTGGTCAACTCCTTTTCGATGCTTTCGTTGATGGCCGTTTCCAGTTTGCTGTTATTCTCGTCTATGGCAGAGAAGGCGAAAGTCTTGAATTTGCCGAAATCTACAGGATCGGCTGTCACGGTTGTCTTGAAAGGACAGACAAATTCCCGTTCGCTGGTTGTCTCGAGGCTGTACATGGAAAAAGCGGTGGCCAGTTGTTCTTCGGTGATCGCGTTTCCTTTTTTGCATTCTTTTTTGACAAGCACTTGCTTAGCCGGGTTTGCCAGATTGCCAATGGTCAGCAACACCTCGTTTTTTCCGGCGGGATTCAGCATTTCGCCGATCTCTTCCGATGAAATATCTGCCGTCTGCACACCGTCGATTGCCATAATGATATCATTCACCTTTATTCCTGCAAGTTCTGCCGGAGAGTAAGGGATGATACTGGTTATGACCGGTTTGTTTTTCCCCCAGTGATCGTTTTGACTAATATCGTATGTAATTCCTAATCGACAGATATTCCGGTTTTGGGCAAAACCGGTAAGAAATGCAAATAGCAGTAGAACTGGCAAAATCGCTCTCTTCATAATTAATTTTTTCTTGTTTATTAACCTTTCATTTATTCAGCACGCACCTCCGGACTGCAAAGGCGATCCGATGGCATGCTTACTTACTTATATGGCAACAAAAGTAGCAATAAAAAATTAGACTTTCATCCCATTCCGTCCTATTTTTCGGCTTATAGCTCGCCGTTGATGTAGAACCCTGCCGGTAATGCATCCATCATGTTTTTTACATGGCTATTCGTTTATATGGCTGATGATGTACTGTTTATATTTGCATAGGCAAAAATCGCCATCGGCGAAAAAGATGCAAAAACGGGGCATAAAAGAGCCTCCAACACGGTGGATAAACATCCCCGCACCCCCGCGAAGGCCTCACGCAGACCCGGGTCTGCGCCTCTCCCGCACCCGGGTCTGTGTGGTGGGTACACCCGGGTCTCAAGCGGCTTTAAAAGCTGTTTTTGACAAAAGAAAAGCCTGTCTTGATGAAAAAAGAAGCCGTTTTAACATGTTTCGCACCTGTTTCCGGACGGTCCCTGTTTTTATCGTATAATTGATACACAGGACATTATCGTTTTTGACCATGATAGTTGTGATAGATGAATGATAGTTAAAAATGATAACTATCATGGTGTAACATATTAGTTTATAATAATATACAGACAAATATGATAGTATGATAGTTGTTTTTGCAAAAACATTTGTATGATGGTTGGTCTGTGTAGTCTTTTTGTTCGATTGAGGCAGCTTGGCAATATATTTGATGTTATAAGGGTAGTTATGGTAGATATAACGGGTGTCGGTATGAAGTCTAATGGACGTTCGGTGGAATGACATCTGTTTGACAATCAGATAATAATAAAAATATATAAGGTTTTATGAATAAGATGAATTTTAATAGCGAGAAGGAAACTGTTGACAAAAAAGAATGTCAGGAGGCTGGTGAAGCGACAAAATTGCAGGATGAACAAGTAAATGCGGCAGAGGAAAATGTCGAACCTGACAATGTGGCGGATGAAAGTTCGGAACAGAAGGAACTTATAAAAAAGTATGACGAACTGAATGATTCTCACTTGCGCCTGATGGCTGAGTTCGACAACTACCGTAAACGTACATTGCGCGAAAAGTCGGAGTTGATCAAAAACGGAGGTGAAAGTGTCTTGACTCACCTGCTTCCTGTCGTTGATGACTTCGAACGTGCTTTGCAAAATATTCGTTCGGCTGAAGACATAAAGGCTGTTACGGAAGGAGTGGAACTCATCTATTCGAAATTCATGTCTTATCTGTCCCATCAGAATGTAAAACCGATCGAAACTGTCGGCGAACCGTTTGATGCTGAAACGTCTGAGGCCGTCGCCATGATTCCTGCACCGGAACCCGATATGAAGGGCAAGGTTCTGGATTGTGTACAGACCGGTTATACTTTGAACGATAAGGTGATTCGCCATGCTAAAGTAGTGGTGGGCGAGTGATTGTGACAGGATGACAAGCAAATAATAACAGAAAGATACGAAGATGGCTAAAAGAGATTATTACGAAGTGCTGGGCGTAGAAAAGACTGCCTCGGCAGAAGAAATAAAGAAAGCTTACCGTAAAAAGGCGATTCAGTTCCACCCGGACAAGAATCCGGGTGACAAGCAGGCTGAAGAAAATTTCAAGGAGGCTGCTGAAGCGTACGACGTACTGAGTGATCCTCAGAAACGTCAGCGTTATGATCAGTTTGGTCATGCCGGAGTGGGAGGTGCTTCTCAAAGCGGTGGCTTTGGTGGAGGAATGTCTATGGATGATATTTTCTCCCAGTTTGGAGATATCTTTGGCGGACATTTCGGTGGCTTTGGCGGCTTTGGTGGTTTTGGCGGCGGTTCACATGGCGGTCGCCGGGTGAACCGTGGTTCGGATTTGCGTGTGAAAGTAAAGTTGAACTTGAAGGATATTGCCACCGGCGTCGAGAAGAAGATCAAGGTCAAGAAATATGTGGCCTGCTCCAAATGCCACGGTAGCGGTGCGGAGGACGATCACAGTTCCAAGACCTGTGAAACCTGTCACGGTAGCGGTGTGGTCACCCGTGTGGCCAATACGATTTTAGGGCAGATGCAGACACAGACGACTTGTCCGACCTGTGGGGGTGAAGGAAGGATTATCACTAAGAAATGTAGTGAATGTAATGGTGAAGGAATCGTGCGCGACGACGAGGTGATCACGATCAATATTCCGGCCGGTGTGGCGGAAGGCATGCAGCTTTCCATGAGTGGAAAGGGCAATGCGGCCCGTCATGGTGGAATTAACGGTGATTTGTTGATCTTGATCGAAGAAGAACCGCATCCTGAACTGATACGTGATGAGAACGACATTCTGTATAATTTGTTGCTGAGCGTTCCCCAGGCAGCTTTGGGCGGCACGGTTGAAGTTCCGACCATTGACGGCAAGGCCAAAGTCAAGATCGAACCGGGAACCCAGCCAGGCAAAGTGCTTCGTTTGCGGAACAAAGGACTGCCGTCTATCAATAGCTACGGAACGGGAGACTTACTTGTAAACGTAAGCGTTTATATTCCGGAAACGTTGTCTGCATCGGAGAAGGATATCATGAATGGCTTGGAAAACTCTCCTAATTTCCAACCAAAGAAATCTGTCAAGGAGAAGATTTTCGATAAATTCAGACATATGTTCGATTAGCATTTGGAAACGTCTCTTTCCTGACTTCGTCAACGTGTCACCCAAAAATCATCTTCAAATAATGTGGCGAT
>ERZ777011.2262-NODE-2262-length-16101-cov-3.277390_pt1 | contig 16101 bp, 17 predicted proteins | sample MGYA00374964_ERZ777011 | MGnify/ENA primary metagenome ERZ777011 (study PRJEB29310, sample SAMD00008975) | mouse gut metagenome | study: EMG produced TPA metagenomics assembly of the Metagenome analysis of fecal microbiota from mouse which was promoted...
GGGCCTCTTGCACCAGACTCACCGCACTAACTTCTTTACTCGCAGTTTTCATATTTTATAACACCTTTGGCACTTTGATTTGATAATCACGAACTTCTTTGGTGAGTGCCAAAAGTTGCTCGCGGTCGGCCTCCTGGGGCTGAATTTCGTCAGGCCGCCAGACATTCTCCATTTCAAAAACTTGATAAGTTGGCTCAACGCCATCAGTGTCAAGCTCGTCAAGTTGCGAAATATAACTTATAATACTATTGAGATCCCCTTCGAGGGCCACGCTTTGCTCTGGACTGAGCGCAAAATTTGACAGCTTAGCCAAATGCCCAATCGTCTCCTGATTAACTTCCATATGTATATTATACTACAAATTATCCTTGATTTCCGGAAACAAATCGTAGACATTACCGCCTAGGAGTGCGTCAATTTCGGATTTCAGACGACGTATTGCCAAAATACAATTTTGCGTACCTATCCACGTACCATGGCGACTTAATACGTCTACAATGCGCTCGTCAACCGTCATTACGCTATACTTACACATTAAATCGCATAAAATTACAATTTTCTCGCTAAGAGTATAAGTATGTTGCGGGAGAAAATCAAGCACTAGCTTTTCGCGCACCGGGTCGGGCGGGGTACTGAGGACACAGGCAGGACTGTTTTCGGGGTAGGAGTGCACCAAAGAGATATTACAATATTCGTCAGCAAAACCTTGCGCTTTGAGGAAATTATAACCATTTATAATATGATTGCTACCTGGACCGACGAGCCGGCCGATATCGTGCAGGTAGCCCAAGGTGCGCACCTTGTCAACATCAAGTGGCTGGCCTTTTTGCTGAAGGGCTTCGGCAATCACGGCGGCCGCATCACCCACGCAAACCGTATGTCGGAGTGAGGTATTCTCTGGATTAATGGATAACTGCCGAAGGAGAGCTAGGACTTCTTGACTACTAGGCGTCATTTTCAGCCTCATCTATACTACGGTCATTCTGGGCGGTTTCTTCTTGCCGTTCAATAAAGTCAATTGCTTTTTGACGAGCCTCGATTTCGTGCCAGAGTTGGCGCTTGCGCGTGGTAAGCATAGCGAGACGTTCTTTTTCGGTCTGTTTACCTTGCCGGAAAAGACGAGAATACTGGCGGATTTCTCTGGGGCGAAATCCGGCTTGTTTCATGCCAAGCAAAACAGCGATGAGGTCGACTTGCCAGGGTTCGAGAACACGAGAACCATTACTGCGTTTTACCCGTGGTACGAGGCCACGACTACATAAATTAGTAATTGTATACTTCGGAACGCCTAATTTTTTGCTCACATCACTAACTGTTAACTGGGATTTATTCATGTTTTTATTATAGTTGATTAATATATAAAACTGTATAAATTTGTCATTTTTATACACTATGTTTGTTCTATCACCCCTGTTCCAAACCAGGTCTAGGTGTATCAATTTGACATTTTTATACACCCTCGTGCGCAGCGGGCACGTATATCCGGCTATCACTGCTGGTACTTTTAGGGGCGCTGGCCTCACTGGGCACTACTGGTCGTCGCTGGCGTCATCTACTCGCTATGATGGCTCTGCTATCCCTAGCGGTTACAGCCTCGGCTTCGATGCCTCCACAGTGTACACGTCGAATGGCCCGTACGAGCGCTACCTCGGTTTCCCCCTCCGCTGCCTTAGTACTGTATTAGACATGTAAAGGGGGAGTGGTAATTACGTGACATACAGAGAGGCTATACCTCGCCTAGTATCACCGCTAAATCTTCCCATTCACCAGTAAAATTATTCAGCACCTGCCAAACGCCGTCCCTTTGCCGAGCTTCACGCAAGCAACCCTGGTAACCAATAATCGCATAAATATCTGGTTTACCATAATAAGAGTTCTCCGGCACTAAATATACAAGATATGCCTTGCCTGCTTCAACCTCGATATCGCCAACTGCCAAATCTCGCACATATTTCCCTGCGTCCGATTCGCCATCTTCGGCCTGCATTGCTTGACGTTTAGCATTAGCCTCGGGCGATAGTGCCCCAGCATAATACTGCTCAGCTGGTAATGTCCCGCCTAGGCGATAAAATCCACATTTCTCTCCAAGAGTTAGTTCCCCTTTATAATTATCCAGCACTGTCATCTGCCCAAAAGTATACGGCAACACATACTGTTGGCTAATTTCACTATAATTATTGGTGCCATCGATCGCATCAATCCGAGCCAATGCAATATATGCACTCTCCGTAGCCAACGCCTGCGGATTAGACAAATCAATTGCAGTATCTACTACTCCGCCAACGGTAATAATATCATTCTCGGGTTCTGTAGAGGTCTCCACGGACGGCTCATTGACTGGCACTTCTGCATTCATAATTTGATGATGGTTCATCATTTGCAAAGCCAACACGACTGTTACCGCTATCAGCACGCAGACCAGACCGGCACCTAGTAAAGTTTTTGTAACTAATTTCATAAATACGTTATATCACAAGTTTGGTTATCTAGAAAGTTCTAAATCGCTTGACTGAGCCATGGACTCCGAACATTGAAAAGCCCTAGCTTAACTGCTAGGGCGTGTTTATTATATCTCCTTTTTATAGTTTTGCAAATAAAAATAAGCAGTTCACTATAAACTGCTTATTTTACTTGGTTCTCGTTGTTACATCTCAGCAACATCTTCGGCAGACGGACCGCTTGCCATATCGGCAGTTTCGGCCATTTCCTCAGCGTCTTCGGCCAAGGTAATTTCGAGCGGCTTCACGCCCGTACCTACCGGAATCTTGCGGCCGATAATCACGTTCTCTTTGAGACCGTTCAAGTGGTCGACACGACCATTAATTGCGGCGTTGATCAAGACGCGGGTGGTATCCTGGAAGGACGCAGCTGACAAGAATGAGTCAGACCAAATCGAAACCTTGGTGATACCTAGGAGTAGACTCTCGTAGGTAGCCGGCTCTTTGCCTGCAGCCTCAAGGCGCTGATTCTCCGTGATAATCGCGGCCTTCGAAACGATGTCGCCTGAGACAAAGGTGGAATCACCAGCCTCATCGATCATTACGCGGCTAAACATCTGACGGACGATAATCTCAAGGTGCTTAGCAGAGATTTCGTGACCCTGCGCGGCATACACTGAGATAACGTCGTTCATAATGTAGCGAGCGGTTTCTTCGGCGCCCTTGTACTTCAAGAGGTCTTGGAGGTTCAAGGAACCAGTGGTCAAGCGGTCACCAGCTTCAAGACGGTCACCCGACTTCACCAACATTTCAGCATCGCCTGGGATTTCCACACGCACTGCGCCACCAGCATTAGCCACCACGACGATAGCATCTTTGGTGAGCTGAGCATTACCATCCACTGGAGAGATAAGTGGCTCTTTGCCTTTGCCCTTGTCGGCCAAGACGTCACCAGCTTGCACACTAGCGCCGTCTTTCACGGTTGCCTTGCGGCCATCCAAGTCAAAGCGGATAGTTTCGCCAGCTTCTGGGGTAATCTGAGTGATGTATTTATTATTATCTTCCCAAACTTCCACCACACCAGCGATTGGCGTTGTATAAGCCTGACCTTTTGGTGCGCGAGCTTCGAGCAACTCTTCCACACGCGGAAGACCGCGAGCGATAGCACCAGAACCAGCCACACCAGAACCGTGTTTGGTATCGAGCGTGAGCTGGGTACCTGGTTCACCGAGAGACTGGGCAGCAATCACACCTACTGGTTGATGGGCTTCCACGAGTTCACGGGTAGACATATCGACACCGTAAGCCTTGCGTGGCACACCACTAATCGCCGTGGTCGTCAGCACGGATTGAATCTTCACGCTGTCGATGCTCTCATCATCTTCGATTTGCTTAGCAATTTCCTGGCTAATTAGTTGATCAGCATCCACATAGCCTGGTACTGGTTCAGCGGTATAGCGACCAGCAATCCGAGCAGCAAAGCCGATACCGGTGTATTCGCTTTCCTTCTTGTAGACGGCAAAACCTGGATCAGCCGCTTCTTCTTCTTCAGTAGTAAAGACGTCTTGTGCCACATCTACCAAGCGACGAGTGAGGTAACCAGAGTCGGCGGTACGGAGAGCCGTAGACACCTGACCTTGACGCGCACCTCGGGTGGCGATAAAGGATTCTAGGGTGTTCAAGCCCTTCTTGTAGCTCGACTTCACTGGGAGCTCGATTTCGTTGTTGTTGATATCCACCATGATACCAATCTCCGCCGAAGCGAGCTTGATGTTAGAGATGCTACCACGAGCACCAGAGTTCACCATCACCGCAATGTCGGTATCCATATCGGCAAGTTTGCTCTTAAGGAAGTCGGAAATCTTCTTATCGATATCGCGCCAGTTGGCTACGGTTAAGTTGTAACGTTCATCTTCCGTCACCAAACCTTGGTCAAACTGCTCTTGAATGAGAGCAGTCTTAGCATCGCCTTCCGCGATAAAGTCATCGATTTCCGGATAAGTTGGGTAGTCATCCTTTGCGGTCGAAACCGAAGCAATAGTTTCATACTCAAAGGCAAGATTCTTCACGGCATCGGCGGTCTTCACCATAGCCTCAGGGCCAAAGTTATCAAAGATCTCAGCCATCACACGCTTGAGCTGTTTACTAGTCTGCACGGCGTTATCATATGGATATTCTTTCGGCAGGACTTCGTTGAAGATTACGCGGCCGAGTGTGGTATTGCGAATTTCTCCCTTAGCGAACACGCGGATTGGGGTTTGCAAGGCAATCAAGCCCTGATCGTAAGCCATCTCAGCTTCATAGACGGAGCTAAAGGGCTTCACTTCTTTGGTGGCGGTCCCTGGCTTGTCATAAGTCAAGTAGTAGATACCGAGCACCACGTCCTGATAAATCGCAAGTACTGGAGCACCGTCAGCTGGTTTCAAGAGGTTCTTGCCGGCCGACATCAACTCAGCAGCTTCGGCTTGAGCCGCATCAGACAACGGCAAGTGCACTGCCATCTGGTCACCATCATAGTCAGCGTTAAAGCCAGAGGCTACGAGCGGGTGTAGCTGAATCGCCTTACCGTCAATCAACTTTGGCTGGAAGGCTTGTACTGACAAGCGGTGAAGCGATGGAGCACGGTTGAGCAAGACATATTTGCCCTTGATACATTCATCCAAACCATCCCACACTACGGCTTCGCCAGCATCAATCATACGAGTGGCCGAGCGAATGTTGGCTGCGTGCTCATTAGCAATCAACCAGGAAATCACAAATGGTTTAAAGAGTTCGAGCGCCATTTGCTTTGGCAAACCACATTCGTTCAATTTTAGTTCAGGACCAACCACAATCACGGAGCGACCAGAGTAGTCTACGCGCTTACCGAGAAGGTTCTGGCGGAAACGACCTTGCTTGCCCTTGAGAAGATCAGAGATACTCTTGAGTTTGCGGCGGCCATTTTGTGCGCTCGCACTGCGGCTACCATGCACGGCTGAGTTGTCAATCAGGGCATCCACCGCCTCTTGCAACATACGCATTTCATTGTGGCAAATCACAGCCGGAGCGTTGAGCTCGAGCAACTTGCGCAAACGGTTATTACGGTTAATTACGCGACGGTAAAGGTCATTGAGGTCAGACGTTGCAAAGCGACCACCAGGCAAGACCAACATTGGACGTAGATCTGGTGGAATCACCGGCACTACAGTCATCACAAGGTCAACTGGCTTGATGCCAGCGGATTCCATGCCCTCAAGCACCTTAAGGCGCTTCATCACGCGCTTTTGCTTCTGGCCTTTACTAGCTTCAGCTTCTTCACGGAGCTCAGAAATCATAGTCTTGAGATCAATCTCATCCAACAATTTCTTGATAGCAGTAGCACCCATCTCCACTTCAATCAAATCTTCATAGTCTTCAGGGAGATTACGGTATTCTTGCTCACTAATCACTGCACCCTTCTGCATCTTCTCGAGCGCGCTCTTCTTGGCGAGATATTCGGTTTCAAGAGCTTCCGACTCTTTTGCTTGCTCATCGGCTAAGGCAGTGATATTCGCGTTAGCGTCCTTTGCCATTTCTTCGTAACGCAAACGAATAGCTTCGCGAGCAGCAGTGGTCTCGGCTTCAAGGTCAGCCAAGGTCTGCGCAATTTTTTCGTCTTGTGCGTCGACAATTAAGTACGAAGCAAAGTAAACCACTTTCTCAATGTTCTTGACAGTCAAGTTCAGCAACACACTCAGCGCTGATGGCGTACCGCGCATAAACCAGATGTGTGCCACTGGTGCAGCCAGGGTGATGTGGCCCATACGCTCACGACGAGCGATAGATTTGGTCACCAAGTTGCCTTCCTTGTCAACGGCGGCTTCGCGTGAGCGCACGCCCTTGAGTTTAGAATCATGTGGGTTGATATCTTTGACTGGGCCAAAGATACGTTCACAGAACAAACCGTCGCGTTCTGGTTTTTGGGTACGATAGTTAATCGTTTCCGGCTTCAAGACTTCACCATAGCTCCAGTTTAGAATATCTTCTTTACTGGCAACACTCAAGCGAATTGAGTCAAAGTCGTTGGCGCTGATAAAATTGTCCATCCAAGCCATTTTACAACTCCTCTCCGAGGTCAGTATTGGCATCAAGCTCGTCCAAATCTTCTGCCTCTGTTATTTCTATCCCCTCATCATCCAGCATTTCTTTAGCTTCTTCGTCATCCAAGTCTACTAAAGTATTTTCAAAGTTTTGATTGCCGTGCTGGGCGTAAATCAAACGATCATCATGTTGTTTTTCGATTTCGCGGGAAGTCTTTTCAATCACTTCGCCAGCGTCAGTTGATTCACCATGGTCAAGCAAATCCACCTTTAGGCCAAGCCCTTGGAACTCCTTCACCAAGACATTGAAACCTTCTGGGAGTTTTGGCCCCTCAATTGGTTCACGTTTGATGATAGACTCATAAGCCTTTGCACGTCCGTAGACATCATCTGACTTAATCGTGAGCATTTCCTGCAAGGTCGTGGCCGCACCGTAAGCTTCGAGGGCCCACACCTCCATTTCTCCAAAGCGCTGACCACCGTTCTGAGCTTTACCGCCAAGTGGTTGTTGGGTCACTGTGGTATAAGGACCAGTCGAACGAGCGTGAATCTTATCTTCCACCATGTGGTGGAGCTTGAGCATGTGCATCACGCCAACCGAAGTACGTTCGTTGAATGGTTCACCAGTCAAGCCATCGTAAAGTTGCACACGGCCATCGGCAGAGAAACCAGCCTTCTCAAGTTGCTCAGAGATAGTTTCATCAGTTACGCCGTTGAACGGTGGGGTGGCTACTTTATAGCCTAGAGCCCGAGCGGCCATGCCTAGGTGAATTTCAAAGAGCTGACCAAGGTTCATACGGCTTGGCACGCCCATTGGCGAGAGCAAAACGTCGATTGGTGTACCGTCTTCCATAAATGGCATGTCTTCCACCGGGAGAATACGGCTCACCACGCCCTTGTTACCGTGGCGACCAGCAATCTTGTCACCCACGCTAATCTTGCGCATTTCAGCGACGTAGATTTTGATCTGCATCAGTACGCCAGCTTTGAGTTCGTGGCCTTGTTCGCGAGTGTAAACCCGCACGCCAACTACTTTACCCATGGAGGAACCGTTCATACGAACTGAAGTATCACGCACGTCTTTGGCTTTTTCACCAAAGATCGCCCGAAGCAAACGCTCTTCTGAGCTCAGCTCCTGCTCACCCTTTGGCGTAATCTTACCTACCAAGATATCACCTGGCATCACTTCGGAACCAACCACCACGATACCGTCTTCGCCCAAGTGGCGCAAACTCTTCTCAGGAACGTTTGGAATATCACGGGTTACCTGCTCAGGACCAAGCTTAGTCTCGCGGACTTCTACGTCGAAATCTTTAATGTTGATAGAGGTGAGTTTGTCATCTTCCACCAAGCGTGAAGAAATCACGATAGCATCGTCCATGTTGTAGCCACGCCATGGCATGAAAGCTACCAGTAAATCTTTACCGAGGGCCAACTCGCCGTCATTGACTGAAGCACCTTCAATCAAGATGTCGCCCTGCTTTACTTTTTGGCCACGTACTACTTTGACGCGTTGGTTGTAACAACGATCGTCGTTAGTTTTCTCAAAGTGTTCAACTTTGTATTCTTTTTCGCCATCTTTGTATTTAACAACTACGTTCACACCGTCAGCTTTTACTACTTCACCGGCACCTTCAGCAATGACCACCTGAGAAGTATTCATTGCAACCACGTGCTCAATACCAGTACCTACAGTTGGCGCATCATTCTTTAGCAACGGCACAGCCTGTTTCTGCATGGCGCAGGCCATGAGCGAGCGGTCAACACGGTTTTTCTCCACGAATGGAATTAAGCTAGCCGAAGTACCGAGAATTTCCTTATGGGCGGCATCGATGTGAGTCACTAGGCTTGACGCTACTTGAGTTGGGCTACCTTTCACACGGGCAGATACCCAATCTTCTGCAAATTCGCCCTTATCATTCAATTTCACCGAAGCATCAGCGATAATCATATCGTTTTCGGTATCAGCGTCAACGTAAACCACTTCATCAGTCACCTTGCCGTTCTTCACTACGCGGTATGGTGCTTCAATAAAGCCATATTCGTTAACACGAGCATAAGTAGCCAAGTTGAGCACCAAACCCACGTTGCCACCTTCTGGGGTTTCTACAGTACAGATACGGCCGTAGTGAGTAGGGTGAGCGTCGCGCACGTCAAAGCCAGCGCGTTCACGAGTAAGACCGCCAGGTCCCATTGAAGACAGACGGCGCTTGTGAGCCAATTCGGCATAACCGTTGACTTCGTCCATCAACTGCGAAAGCTGGGAGCTAGAGAAGAATTCTTTGACTGCGGCTACTACTGGGCGAGAGTTCAAAAGTTGCGATGGAGTAACATCTTCTGGTGAGACCATCGACATACGGTCAAGAATATTGCGTTGCAAACGAAGCATACCCAAGCGGAACTGCCGCTGCACCAATTCACCTACCAACTTCACGCGACGATTACTGAGCGAGTCGATGTCATCTGGCGCATCTTGAGTATTGTTCAGACGAATAATCTCAGAAATAATCGCAATCACGTCTTTCATCTGTAAAGTGCGGTGCGCGGCATCGTTTGGCGTATCGTAGCCCAAGCGGCGGTTCAGTTTAAACCGACCCACGCGTGAACAGTCATAACGACGATAATCAAAGAAGGCGCGCTCAATCATGGACTTTGCATTCTCAACGGTTGCTAAGTCACCGGGGCGCAAACGGCGATAAACCTCAAGCAAGGCGGCAGATTGGCCAGTAGCTGTGTCCTTCTCGAGAGTAGCGTTGATATAGCTGATAGGGCCATTATCAACTTCGGCAAATTTCTCACGGATTTCTTCATCCTTGGCAATCCCTAGAGCCTTCAAGAAGGTGGTTACAGGGATTTTGCGGCGGCGGTCAATCTTGACGTTAATGCAGCCACTAGCAGTGGTCTCAAATTCAAGCCAGGCACCACGGCCAGGAATCACTTTAGCGCCATAATAGCGCTTGCCATTCATTTCGTCAGCAGTAAAGAATACACCAGCCGAGCGAATCAATTGCGAAACTACCACGCGCTCTGTGCCGTTAATAATGAAAGTGGCACGGTCGGTCATCCAAGGATAGTCACCAAAGTAAATATCCTGTTCTTTCACCTCGCCAGTAACCTTGTTAGTGAGTTCTACCTGCACGTGCAATGGCGCAGCATAGGTAGATAGGTTGTATTTGGCGGTCTTTTCGTCTTCCGCCGGAGTTTTAAAGTAATAGTCTTTAAAACGCAGGGACAATTTTTGCCCGGTATAGTCGTCGATTGGGTTCAGCTCATTAAACACCTCGCGAAGACCCGATTTAATAAAATCTTCCCAGCTATCCTTCTGATGAGCAATCAGATCTGGGATTGGGAGTGCCTGGTCGCCCTCGGTAAAGAATACCCGGGCACCATCAGCAGCACTTTTAGCTACTTTACTCACAGTTTCCTCTCTTTTTAGTGGTTGATAATCTCTAGCGCCGAAGATTACTGTGACAAATTTGTGCGCGTGGCTCGCCATTTCCAGCGCATACCAAAAATATCACTCACTACTTCTTATGTCCATTTTAGCGCAAAATCTATTAAAAATCAATGGTGAAATTGTCGATTTTTGTGCGCAGCGGGTGGATCAACTTACCTAGCACTACTGATACTTTCAGGAACGCTGGCGCGGAAGTTGTGTGGTGGTCGTCGTATACCTACTCAGATGCTACCTACGCGTATGACCTCTACTTGCAGTCTACTGGCGTCGTTAGCCCGTCGTACCACAGCCCTCGTTATGGTGGTGTCCCCCTCCGCTGCCTTAGTACTGTATCAGACATGTAGAGTGGGAGAAGGTAGTGGATTAAGCCAGAAAAAAATAGAGCGCTGATGTAGATTGCGCTCTATCATAATCCGTTTCGGAAACGGATTATTTTTCCTGCAGACTTTTGTAATAGTCCGCAAAGTGTTTCCCAAAGGATAACTGGTATCGATATGCCATAATCATGCGTTCATAAGAGTTTTCGGACGTTAGCGCTATTTCGACGCTCCAAGCCGGCTCACAATAAACTTCCTTACGCAAAGCAATCAGCTCATAAGCTAATGAGTTTGGCATGCTGGCAATATCAGGACGCAGAGGATAGTCGAAAACCGCCATAACACTTGTTAAATTCTCATGTGTTTTCTCGGTGATCTGACGGGAAATCTTCTCAATTATTTCCTTTCTGCATTTAGCCATAGTTTTCATAGCCTCTTTTGCCAGATTGCGTCGCTCGGATACCGCCATAAAAGCCTCATTCATCTCCCAATAGATGCTATCCAAGTATAACGCCGCATCGCCGATTTTCTCATTTTTTTCATCCTCTTCAGCAGCCACATTATCCGCCGTCTCGTTGTGTATCTCGTTGCCCCATGTCCACGCAAGCTCGGTTGCCTCAAAAATCTTTTTGAATTCCAATTCTGCCTGCAATATGCAGATAGCATCATCCAGCAACTTGAACAGTTCTTCCGGAATAACGAACTCCTCTGGCACCAAATTACTAAGTAATCTGCGATATACAATCCTCTCTCCTTCGGGTTTTGATGTGCTTGTACTCATTCATGAGTCCCCCTTTCAATTTGTACATTATTTAGACTTAATAGTCCCACGTTTCACAATATCATAAAGATTATAATTGTCAATAGCAATGGCGTGGCCCGCATTATGTAATGCGGGCCACGCCAGCGATTTGCCAATTCTGCGTAATTCCCCGCGCATTTGAAGATGTCTTAGGTCCGTCATCGGGTGTCGCAGAAGTAAAGAGTGTAAACTCCAGGTAGCTCGGACCGACAAATTTTATCGGCTCATCCACCATCTTTTCGCCCAAATTCGGTGTAGCAGCGATATCATGCTTTAAGCACAAGTCATCCAGCGCCTCAAAACTGCTTTCGCCTCGATACATCTTTTGTGTTTCTCGGCTGTAAATCATAACACGCAGATAGCCATAGCTACCGGCTTCCACCTGAAATGAATACTGGATATCGATTTCATAGTTGCTATGTCCGTTCTCCAGCTCAGCTTTTAACCCATCAGGGTATTCGAAACGAATTCTGTATTCAGTTTTCTCTGCGAATTGACCTCTGCCTTCAGCAGTCAACTCTATACACAGCGGCAATCTTTCACCGTTGTTGGTCTGGTCGGCAAATGTCAGCTCACCGTACTGAGTCTCCTTAGGGTTATCCTTGCCGTAATGTGGTCGTTTTGCGTCCATCTTATCAGCCCAATGAAGCACACATACAATGATAACCACTATCGCAATCGCGGCAACCACTTCAAGCCAATTTTTCTTAACAAAACCTTTGATTTTATCCATAACAAGCCTCCAAAAAGTATATTTTTGAGGGTGGGGATAGTTCTAAACAAACTCGAAATTTACTAGAGTTCCCGCACCCAAACTCCATACTTCCATTTTATCACAGAACTTACATTTTGTCAATAGTTTTAATGCTTTTTGTTGGGTTTTGGCAAGCATAAATAAAATCTCCCCCAGTGGAGGAGATTTTTAAACACTAGTACGAAATTAGATATCAAGATCGTCCAAATCAGCGAGCTCGGCACGAGTTTTCTCGGCCAATTCGTTCTCGGCTTCGCCGCCGTCCATTGGGGCCTCGCCTTCCAGTTCTTGATCGCGTAGTTCTCCAGCAGTTTCAGCTTCTTCGCGAGTTTCGGTAGCTGGTTTAGCTACGGGAGCTTCGCCACCCTCAATACCATCAGTGTTCACGACTTTGAGATTGTAGCGCGCACCGTTTTTAGTGCCAAGCACGCGAAGCAAGGTACGAATACTCTGTGCGGTTGCACCACGCTTGCCAATCACCCGACCAACATCTTCTGGGTCTACGCTAAGGCTTAACAAGACACCGCGCTCGTCAATCTCGCGTTCCACGACGACTTTGTCTGGATTATTTACGAGGGTTTTTACGATATATTCTACAAATTGTTGGTCAATGGTTGCCATAAGGTCTCCAGTTATGATTATTTTTTGTTATGTTGTATTAAATTATATCACAAGCGCAAAAAATGTGACAAGTTTTCATCAAAAAAAGCACCCAAAAGGATGCTTTTTGCAAAAGATTATTCTGCGCTTTCCGCAGGAGCTTCTTCGACTGGAGTTGGCTCCTCTTTGGGCTGGTTTTTGCGCAACTTGTCAGCATGCTTAGCCTTAGCTTGCTTTTGTGGGGTTTCTTTATACCACTTTGGCATCTTAATGCCTTCCTTCTTAAGGACGAAGGCTACCCGGCTAGATGGCTGCGCGCCATGAGAAAGGTAGAATTCCACCTTTTCTTTGTCCAAGACAACTTTCTTGGTTTCGGGGTTGTAATTGCCGACCTCGGCTACAACACGACCCGAAAGCGGGTGGCGCTGCGCTTCTTGGACGACTATCCGGTACACGGGGGCGTGCACACGGCCATTACGCTGCATACGAATCGCTAGCATGATTTCTCCTTATTAATGATGAGTTAATTATAGCAAAGTTTGCTGTTCTTGTAAAGCCTCGATGTAAAAAGAGCGCTATTACGACGGGCGCTCTTTTTCATAGTCATTCAGCCGATATTTGGTATAAATGTCGGCCACTAAGGTGCGATACAGACATTGATAGATATTTTCAGATACGATTGCATCTGAAAACTTTAGGCAAAGCGGACAATAACTCAGCAACTCCGATAAGCTCAGAGGCGAAATTAAGGCAGCACAGGCAGCCTGAGCTTCCCGAAAAGCGCTACCTGTAATGAACAAGTCTTCCCGCAATTCGTCGTTGTCGCTACACGCTAATTTCATAAGCTGTTCTTTCTGCCCCGAAACTTCGCATTCCAAACGATTAAGCATGGTCTGAAGATATTCGCACTGGTTCGAGAGCGAATCGAGCGCGCCCATACTGCGAAGCCGTTGTTCATCAGGATACAGCGAACCCTCCTCGTGATAAGCCGGGCAGGCCAAATCCTCATTCAATTCACTCTGAAACTGAGCCAGTTCCCTACAGTGTGCCTGGAATCGCTGTTCGTAGCACGCCGCTACACAGATTGCGCCAGCCAGACCTACTTGTTGCGAAAAAGCAACCTGACAATATTCCAGAGATGTCAACTCGATTTTATCGCTTCCAACACACAGTTTCTGAAACGCAACTATCAGCTGACTTGACTCTGTTGTTTCAAAAATCGACTGACTATAGCGGAATGACTGACCAAGATCAAGTATTGCTGCTAAGTACTTCACTTTATTACTATCGTAATCTGCCATGGACATAAAATCCCCTCCCTTCTGTCCATAAAGTTGAGAAACTTCTCTGTTTTAGAATATCAGCAGTTATTAGTTTTGTCAAGTTCGTGCGCAGCGGACATGTTTATCTGTCTGTCGCTGCTGGTACTTTCAGGTTCGCTGGCGCAGAAGGTGTATGGTGGTCCTCGCGTGCTTACTCTACCGCTACAAGCGCTTATGACCTCGACTTGCGGGCGGCTGGCGTCGTTAGCCCGTCACACCTCAGCGCTCGTTACGCTGGTTTCCCCCTCCGCTGCCTTAGTACTGTATTAGACATGCAGAAAAAGCAATAAGAAGATAAAAATCAAAAAAGTGCTTGCTATTTTTTTAAGCATGAGCTATACTAGAGACAGTTCGGAAGAACATAAGGCTAACTGCGAGCCAACGATAAGTTGAGAGCTTATATGTTCAAAAAGTCGCCAACGTTGAGGCGATTTTTTGGTGCTACGGCGTATTTTACACAAACTCGTGCGCAGCGGGTGGATCCCTTTGTCCGTTACTGCTGGTACTTTCAGGCTCGCTGGCAGCGCTGGCCTATGGTGGTCGTCGCTGGCCTCGTCTACGCGCGCTGATGGCGCCGCTATCCCTAGCGCTTACTACCTCGGCTTTAATACTACTGATGTGTCCCCGTCAGGCGGCCCGGATAACCGCTACACTGGTTTTCCCCTTCGCTGCCTTAGTACTGTATTAGACATGTAGGGGAAAGAGCACGGTTATCTATGCGCAACTTCGTAGACATCAATGAAGTTGCGGTAGATTTTAGTATGACCGTTTTTGTTGGGGTGAAAGTCGATATTATTGAAGTCGCGCTTATCTAAGTCAGAGTTATCGATAAAGTAAACGTTTTCATTATCATCTGCTATCTCGCGAAAGATCTTATTTACCCGAGCAATGAACCCTGAAAGGTTTTTGCGAACGTATGGGATTTTTGTGGGGACAAAAAGCCCAATAAGATAGATTTCGATGTTGGAGTTGAGTTTTATCAGACTGGAAATATTGTCGCACAACTCCCTAAAAACGACATCAGTATCAGCTATTTTAAGTGAGGATTTAATTTTTCCGGGGTGCAACAATTTGAACAAACTAAGACCATAGGATTTTAACAAATCATTAGTAAAAGCGGAATAGACGAAGATAGTTTTATATTTTTCGATATATTTTCTGATAATGATTGCGTTATCATCTTCGGTAGGGCTGTAGTGGTTGAGGAAGCTTTTAGGAAGTTCGATGTATGGATAGACTCCAGAGTATTTACATGTCTCTAGCATTTGGTTTTGTGTAACTTTGATTTTATACAAAGAAATGTCCTGGTGGATGAGCTGAGAAATATACTTATTGTCATTATAGGTCGACATATGAAAACAGTTCGCAGCGACAACGTTGTAGTTGATTCTAAAATAATCAGCAATCATCTCGAAGAAACCCCGATGCTCAACATTATCTCTAGTGTATGGCACACCAATAGAGTCGGAGGCGCCAACGAGAAATAAATCCTTTCTCACTTAGAATCCCCTACTTCTTTCAATCAAGCCTCTGAAGTGTGACGACATGCGATTATTGTCGATTTCGGTGATAATGTCGTCAAAAGCCATCCAACGAATACCACTGTTCTCGTCGGGTTTGATTTGATAAGAATCTTGCTCGCTGGCTTCTAAGATGAAACTACAATTGAGGTGTAAATGCGCGCTGACAAATTTACCTCTATGAACATGCGGAGGCACCGGAAAGACTTCTAGACTAAAAATCTCCTCACTTACTGGATGTGCATCAAGACTAGTTTCTTCGCTGGCCTCGCGAAGAGCAACTTGGAGTAAGTTACTCTCACCATCAGCATGACCGCCAGGCCACATCCAGATTTTTTCAATGTTGTGATAGAGCATCAGAGATTTAGTGCGTTCTGGATTAACAATCCAACAAGATGCGGTTAGGTGACAAATAGGGTTGTTGCGTGTAATGACATCGGGAAAATTTTCGATACAATGCAGAATTAGGGCCTTGTCGGACGTTTCTCGCTCGATGTGTGGGGTATAGGCGATAATTTGAGATTTAAGGTTGTCCATGAGGTTATTATATAACAAAACAAAAATATCTTCCGTAATATACTACAAAAGATATTTTTTATAAATCAAATCCTGGTGGAGTATATGAGACTCGAACTCATGACCTCTTCAATGCCATTGAAGCGCTCTAGCCAACTGAGCTAATACCCCATGCGATTATTATATCACGCTTGCAGTTTCCTCACAAGCCTGGTTTTTGCTCTCTATATGTAATTACCGTTACGTGACGCAGCGTCGGTTTGGGACAACGAGAAGACTAGTCTTTCTCGTTGTCCACTCACGCTTCTACATGTCTA
>ERZ777011.2263-NODE-2263-length-16100-cov-2.928389_pt1 | contig 16100 bp, 12 predicted proteins | sample MGYA00374964_ERZ777011 | MGnify/ENA primary metagenome ERZ777011 (study PRJEB29310, sample SAMD00008975) | mouse gut metagenome | study: EMG produced TPA metagenomics assembly of the Metagenome analysis of fecal microbiota from mouse which was promoted...
AGACTGTTTGCGTGACATAGTATATCAATATCAACTTTTTTTGCTATCGGGTCAAGCCCCTTGACTGCACACTCCACGCAATGTAATATACCACAGATTCTTAAAATCAAGCCGTGATATTTACCGCCCCAATCTCTGCAAAATGCCATATCGGTAACAAGAAGTTTTTCAATGTAATTGTTATAATAATCAACAAAATTACTGTAAGCCTCGTCAGTAAAGTGCAGAGCAAGTTCATCATCTGAATAATTAAATTTTTATTCAATAATTTAAAAATCAGATTCTTGTAATTAACTTCAACTATTTCCGAAATTGGCTTAGTATTGTACTTTCTCGAACCGATATTATTTTCAGGAAAACAGTACACAAATCTTGCAATCAAGCCACTTCCACGAAACGCCTGATTATTCATTAAATTTTCCAGAACATAGGGCTGACAGGCAAGGCAAATCGTAAGATACGGATTTTTAAGGATAATGCTGTCCCTTGTTGCCCTGTCGGATATGTACGTTTCACCGTTCCACGATTTCAGAAGCAAATCCAGATTTGGAATATTATTTGAGTATCTGCCATTGAAATTATTCAGCATACCTGCCTCGTCCGAAATCATTAACAAACTTCCGTTGATGTCCATTTGCCTTACCAGACTTTCGGGCGTGATGTCATCAACAACAATTCTGCGAGGTTCAATCACTTTGAGATTTTCAAGTTGCATTGACAAATCCGTTATTTCATCAAGTGTGACATCTTTCTTTTTTTCGAGTGCAGACAGCTGACTTTCAAGCAGTTTCTTTTCAGCCTGAGAGCGAATGATTTTCTCTTTGTTCAGCTCATTCCATTCCGTTGTGAATTGCACAAAAGGTTTTTTCACAAGTGCCATTACGGGCGATTTCTTGAAACTCGGTTCAGCTACAGTAAGAGAGTTCAGGACAAGCGGTTCACTATGGTCAACCTTGCCGTACATTCTGTATACTCCCGTAAAGCAGTAGCCCACCGCAGAAAGTAAAGTAGTCCCAGCCATATCAACATTCGTTGACGTAGTTTCAGCAATTGCTAAAGCCATTTCCTTTAAAATCGGGGGCATAGCCTCAACAGGGAACCTGATAAAGTTAGACTTATTCGGTCTTAACGGAACGGGTTTTGCCCATTGTATTTGGTCGTTCAATTTTTGGTATCTTCCTTTCTTTTTTTAATAAAACTGTTGACATTGAACTCAAAATATGATATAATCAAAATTAAAGAATCATAAATCAAGTTATAAGAATATTATATTGCATTAAAATGCAATTGTCAATGAATTTTAGCATTATAATGCCACAAATCTACTTTTTAAACAAAATTGAAAGGCAGAAATTGTATGTTTTGGACAAGGTATCAACAGATATGCGAAGAAAGAGGAGAAAAACCTCACGCAGTATTGAAAAAACTCAGTATTTCATCGGGTTCGGCTGCAAACTGGAAAAAAGGTGTAATACCAAATGGCGAAATTTTGCAAAAAATAGCCGATTATTTTGATATTACAACCGATTATCTGCTTTCAGACGTTGAAATATCTATCAATACAAAATCTAAGAGCAGTATTTTTGCCACCTTAAAGGCTCTCCCTCAGAGATGGGCAAGTCTTAGAAAAGGCGATAACGTATCAAACGAAGATATTATAAAGATAACAAAGTATTGCAATTGCGAAATGGCTTTTCTTTTCAATGAAGATATTCCATACAAGTCGATTGAAGAAGAATATCCAATTGACAACCTCAAAGATACTGATACACTTCACATGATTCTCAATATTATGGATAAGTGTGCAAATAACGAGATGTTCCGTATTCTTCAGTTACAACTTTCAAGAATTGTATTGTATCATGTTTGTCGTGTAATTTCGGAAGAATTACTGAAAGATTTCAAAATGATAGATACAAGAAAACTGTCCTACATCATTTCAGGCGAAAAGAACAAGGACAGTACTTTGGATTATGGTTTCAATTTTTCAGACTTGTCAGCAATACTTGAAAATTTTGACAATATCCCCAACTATCAGTTTATGTTTACAGGTGTTAGAGAGAATATTGTTGATATTTTGGAGCAAAGAATCAAATGAAAGTGATTAGTTTATTTTCCGGTTGTGGTGGATTGGATTTAGGATTTGAACGTGCAGGATTTGATATTCCTGTTGCAAATGAATATGATAAAACAGTTTGGACTACATTTAAAATCAATCACCCTGAAACATATCTTATTGAAGGTGATATAAGAAAAGTAAACGAGACAAATTTTCCCGATGATGTTGACGGTATTATCGGAGGTCCTCCGTGTCAATCGTGGTCTGAGGCAGGTTCTCTCAAAGGCATTGAAGATGAACGGGGACAGCTTTTCTTCGACTATATAAGAATACTTCGCAAAGTCAAGCCTAAGTTTTTTCTTGCTGAAAATGTAAGCGGGATGCTTGCCAACAGACACAATGAAGCAGTACAGAACATCATCAATCTGTTTGAAGAAAGCGGTTATCATGTCACGATAACGCTTGTAAATGCGAAAGATTATGGAGTTGCAGAAGAACGTAAACGGGTTTTCTATATCGGATTCAGAAAAGATTTGGAAATTAAATTTGATTTTCCTGTTGGGTCAACTGTTGATGACAAAAAGAAGATAACACTTAGAGATATTATATGGGATTTGCAAGAATCGGCAGTTCCGTCCTCTGAAAAAAACCATCATAATCCAAAAGCAATCAACAATAATGAATATTTTATAGGTAGCTTTTCTCCGATATTTATGAGTCGTAATCGAGTAAAATCATGGGACGAACAAGCCTTTACAGTTCAGGCATCGGGCAGACAATGTCAGTTGCACCCACAAGCACCAAAAATGATTAAAGTCGGCAAGAATGATTGCAGATTTGTCGAGGGCAAGGAGCATTTATATCGTCGTATGACCGTAAGAGAAGTTGCAAGAATACAGGGTTTTCCTGATGACTTTAAATTCATATATGACAATATCAACGATGGATATAAGATGATTGGCAATGCTGTCCCTGTAAATCTTGCTTATGAAATTGCAATAGCAATAAAAAATACATTGGAGGGCAAAAAATGAGTGCAAAAAGCAATGACCAAGGCAGAGCATTTGAATATGCCTGTATTATTGAATTAAAGAATAAAATTGAAAAGACTCGTCCTGTTATTATTGATGAAGATTCCATATCCGCACCGAAAAGAGCATGGAATACTCAATCAGAAGAATTACAGCATACATTATTGCATGCAGCCAATGCGTTTATTGATACTTTGTTTTCAGCTGAACCGCTTATTCTTGAATATGACGGAGATGATGATATTGTAGTTCTCTCTATCAATAAAGATTCAGATGCAGAGGGCGGAGATGTTCGTGATGTTGTTATTGAAAGGAAGTCAATCCGCTGGGATATTGGACTTTCTATGAAACACAATCATTTCGCAGCTAAACATTCAAGACTTAGTTCATTAATAGATTTCGGTTCAAAATGGTATGGTGTTCCTTGTGCAGACAGCTATTGGGACGTTGTAAAACCAATATTTGAAAAATTAAGAGGACTTAAAAAGAATTCTGTTAAATGGCGTGATATGTCCGACAAAGAAGATAGCGTTTATGAGCCAATAGTTTCCGCATTTATAGACGAACTAAACCGAGCTTACAAAGCTGATAATATGATAACTGAAAGATTGATTTCATATCTTCTCGGTATCCGTGATTTTTACAAGGTTGTTGCAATTGACAATAAACAGATTACTGAATTTCAGTCATTTAACCTCAGAGGAGAACTAAACAGAAATGGCAGAAATTCCAAAGCAACACTGTTTATTCCTAAAGCTGATTTGCCGACAGAAATTATTGCATTACGTTTTAAGCCTGACTCAAAAAGTACTGCTGAATTATATCTGAATAACGGTTGGGCACTTTCTTTCAGAATACATAATGCTTCAACCATCGTTGAGCCTTCTCTGAAATTTGATATTCAGTTCTTGGGTGTGCCTGTTAATATTATTACAGTTAATTGTATGTGGAGATAATTTCCATAAACTATACATAGATACAGGAGTTCTTATGAAAGATAAAGAAACTATTGTTTTTCTTCACTTGAGTGACATACACATTGATAAAGAAAAAGATATAAGTGATGAACATATTAGGAAGATAGTTGATTCACTAAAAAGCTATAAGTCCATTAAGATTAATAATGTCATAATCATCCTTTCAGGTGATATTACATATTCCGGTAACGATTCACAGTTTTCAAATGCAATAAAACTTATGGGGAGTTTGATAGTTAGCCTAAATAGGGCTTTTAAATGTAGATGTACAGTGTTAGCTGTTCCTGGAAATCATGATGTTAATCATTCTGATTCACCCTTAAGTGTAACTAGTCTTAAATACGAGAAGTATTCAGAATGTGAAACAGGTGAATACAATAAGCTTAATTCATTCTATAATTTTGCTCAACTCAATAAATGTTTTGAGCATTCGGAAATATACTTTGACATACGTAGACTTACAATTAGCAACTGCAAAATCAAAGTGAATCTAATTAACAATGGGATTTTCTCAACTTGTGATGAGTACAAAGGGCTTCTATATTTGCCTAATGATTGTATTGATAAGCTTTCAGATAGAGAAGATGCTGATTTTGTTATATCAATAATGCATCATGCACCGGATTATTACAAAGATGATATAAAAAATCGAGTAGAAGATACTATTGTGAAGAATAGCAATATACTCTTCCACGGTCACGAACACTACAATTATAGTAAACACACTTCATTTAATGGTTCAGATTGTACTATCATTCAATCTGGCGGCTGTTTATGTAATAATGGTAATTGGGATAATAGTTCATATTTTGTAGGATTACTGGATACCGAGTCTCTAAAATATGAATATTATAAGTATACGTGGAATAAAAGTGCTAAACAATACGAACATGATAGTGGAAAAAAGGTGCAAGTCAAGCCACACAAGCCTGACTTGAAAATAACAGAAGATTTTCAGGAGTTTATTCATGATGATAATAAGGAAAAGCATTATGTTTTTCCTTCAATTATTTATCATGGTCATAAGTCTACTGAGAATTTTTTAATCGAAACATCAAGTTACTTTGAGGAAGAGTTACAAAAACACAGATATTCTATTATTGTTGGAGCTGGAAATGTTGGAAAAACCACACTATTAAAAAATCTTTTTTCTTCTTTTGCGAAAGAGCATTATGTTCTTTATGCAAGTCCCGAAAAACTTCTTGAAAAGAGTACACATAAAAGGCAAAATATTGATAAACTAATCAAAGCATTATTTGAAGATATATACGGTAAAAATGAAAGTGAATGGCAGGCGTTTGAACAGTCTGACACAAGTGATTGTATATTTATGCTTGATGACTTTGAACAAATCGATGGCATAAACATTAATAATTTTTTTAAATCACTAAGCGGTAGATTTGGTACAATTATTATTACTAACACTCGTATAATTGATTTTGACACATCTATTATCAATGTTGACGAAAAAGAAACTATAGCAAAATTTGAAATTAAGGCACCTGTAGGTCATAAGCGTAGAGAAATAATAAGAGCTGTAGTATTAGATAAAGCAGATGACAAATCGGATCAAAATATTGAGAATATTGTTAAGCAAGTGGATCATATTATTAAAACACAACTTAACATCATTCCGCCAGAACCATACTATATTATTCAAATGGCAGAAAACTTCATGAATCATGTGGGTGAAGCAATCTATAAAAGCACCAACGCTTTCAGTAAAGTTTTTGAAGCAAATCTTACTAATAAGATTGATGAAGCATTAAAAACTAATACTAAAAACAGGAATATTACAGTCGATCTCATGTATGTAATATTTAGAAAAATTGCCTATTATATTCATTTTAATAAAGCATATCCTGTAAAAAGATGTGAGATTGAAAGAGTAATTAAGGAATATAATGATGAATATGGTAATAATCTTGAAACCGAAGATATCATCAGCATCGCAAAAACTGCAAAAATCATAGCAGATACTGAAGAAAGTCGTGAAGCATACAGATTTAGAAACAAAAGCATTTTGGCATATTTTGTTGCAAAAGAGATTGTTGCAAGAAAAGATGTTGCAGGCTTGGAAGATGTAATAAACAAGGCTTGTATCAACATTTGCACGGATATCCTTTTATTCATTATATATCTAACTGATGAGACTTCAATCTTGAGTCAAATAATGTCTTCTATTAATCGAACGGTAGTCGAAGACGCATCGTGGGACGAATTCAGTATACCTGATAATGTTCCTTTGTTCATCAAGAATTCCAATCAGCTATCTGTTAATACAAAATCAATAAACAAAAAAGAAGAAAAGAAGCAAATTGAAAGATCGGAAGAAACAGTAGAGGAATCAATGGCAAAAGAGTTCAGAATAAGGGATATATATGATTGGGATGACTCTATTATTGACGAGTATAATAATAAATTGTTCCGAATGATGTCTTTACTTCAAATTATCGCAAAATCCCTTCCTTGCTTTGAACATCTTTTGAAAAAAGATGAAAAGAGTGAACTGATTCGCTTATTGTATACACTACCAAACAGGATATTTATGTTTTGGTGCAACTTTATTGAGAAACACTATGAAGACATCATAAAAGAATTAAAAACACATCCCTACTTCACAACAAAGAAACCTCAAATGAGAGAAAGTGACATTGATTTAAAAGTTAGGTCATCATTTGCACTGTATTCAATGGATTTACTATTGAACCTCTACTATATTCCCGTTTTGAATGCTGCCGGAAAAAACACTGTACAATTTTTGAACAGCGTTGAATTCTTCGACTATAGAGAAAACTCAACCTATCAATTAGAACATCTAATGTTTGTGGAGCAAATACAAGATTCAAATGAATTTGTATCATTTGCATTGGCTTTACAGAAAGATTATAACGAAAAAGTTTCTTCGTATCTTTTACAATGCATTGTTCGTCATGGACTTATTACACGTAATGACACACGCCAGAATGTAGACAGACTGGAAAGCAAATTCTTTCCTAAAGCAAAGAAGCCCCTTCTAATTGAAAGGGCTAAAGGCAAAAATTCAAAAAAGTAGTAACGTGCAAGTCCTGCCCTTGCTGGTCGTTATTTACTGGGTAAACGACCTATTCCCAGCAAATTGAATGCATATCATCTCGCTACGCTGACGTTACTACAATATTATTATACTCAAATAAAAATGATATTATGCATAGTCAGGTTAAATATAAACCACACACCCACATACTAATTTATAGGAAAGGCGATTTTAAATATATTCGCCTTTTGATATAACAAAAAGAAAACCGATAGCAGTTAGTTTTACTGTTATCGGTTGTTTGATTAGATATGTAATCTTTCGGCTATATCATGTATAGCATTGTAGAATCTCAAATCAGATGTCAATGATGTAAGTGACGGGTCGCCCTCACGGATTCGCATAGTGCGTCTTATTTCTTTGGGAATAACGACTCTTCCGAGATCGTCAATTCTTCTGACAATTCCTGTTGCTTTCATAAACTTATCCTCCGCAAATTGAATTTTGATTTCCTTTGCGGAGTTATTATTTGCCGAAATTTTATGATTATTCTTGAAAAATATAAAAAATATAAGCACTAAGAACAATAATAAATGAACATATAATTTTATTTTGAAATACTGATAATATTTGTTTATATAAAACAAAAATCCCGATGATTTTTCATCGGGATTTAATATTATTTTCTGGACATTAATTATTCGTTGATAGCAGTAACAACGCCTGAACCAACTGTTCTTCCGCCTTCACGGATAGCGAAACGGAGACCTTCTTCGATAGCGATAGGAGTGATAAGCTCAACATCCATAGATACGTTATCGCCAGGCATACACATTTCCTTATCAGCAGGAGGTCTGTAGTTGTTGAAGAAAGGAGTATGACGACCGCCTTCTTCTTTCTTAAGAACATAAACCTGACCAGCAAACTTTGTATGTGGGTGAATTGAACCTGGCTTACAGAGAACCTGTCCTCTTTCAACCTGGTCTCTTGTTACACCACGGAGAAGTGCACCAACGTTATCACCAGCTTCACAGAAGTCAAGAGTCTTTCTGAACATTTCAAGACCTGTAACAACTGTTGTCTGTTTCTCATCAGAGAGACCAACGATTTCAACCTGTTCGTTAAGACGTCCACGCTCAACTCTGCCTGTAACAACAGTACCACGACCAGAAATTGTCATAGTATCTTCGATAGGCATAAGGAAAGGCTTAGCATCGTCACGCTCTGGGCTTGGGATATACTCGTCAACAGCATTCATAAGCTCAATGATAGGAGCATATGCAGGGTCATTGATGTCATCCGGAGCTTCAAGAGCCTGAAGAGCAGAACCCTTGATGATAGGAGTATCATCGCCAGGGAAGTCATAAGATGAGAGAAGGTCACGGATATCCATTTCAACGAGTTCGAGAAGTTCTTCATCATCAACCTGATCAGCTTTGTTCATGAATACAACGATTGCAGGAACGCCAACCTGACGAGCGAGAAGGATATGCTCTCTTGTCTGAGCCATAGGACCGTCAGAAGCAGCACAAACGAGGATAGCACCATCCATCTGAGCAGCACCTGTAATCATGTTCTTAACATAGTCAGCGTGACCTGGACAGTCAACGTGAGCATAGTGACGAGCATCTGTTTCATACTCAACGTGAGCAGTATTGATTGTGATACCACGTTCTCTCTCTTCTGGAGCCTTATCAATCATATCATAAGCTTCATACTTAGCCTGACCCTTCATAGCAAGAGTCTTTGTGATAGCAGCAGTAAGAGTTGTCTTACCGTGGTCAACGTGTCCGATAGTACCAATGTTTACATGTGGTTTGGTTCTTTCAAATTTAGCCTTAGCCATTGGAAAATTCCTCCTTAAAGAAAATTCAGAAATCTGTATGTTTATATTATAACAGATTATTTTGGAAATTTCAAGTGTTTTGGAGAAATTTTTTAAAAAATTTCTCCGGAACACTACATTATTTAAATAATTTGATTAGTTTTTGCTTCTGGAAGCCATAATTTTTTCAGCAATGCTCTTCGGAACTTCCTGATAGCTGTGTGGTTCCATAGTATACTGACCACGACCCTGAGTATTTGAACGGAGGTCGGAAGTATAACCGAACATTTCTGAAAGCGGAACAAGAGCATCAACCTGAACAGAACCTGTTCTTGATTCCTGTCCCTGAATCTGTCCGCGGCGTGAACTGAGGTCGCCGATAACTGTACCTGTGTAATCATCAGGAACGATAACAGCAACTTTCATCACAGGTTCCATAAGAATAGCATTAGCCTGCTTGAGAGCTTCCTTGAATGCAATAGAACCGGCAATCTTAAATGCCATTTCTGAAGAGTCAACTTCATGATATGAACCATCATAGAGTTCAACCTTTATGTCAACTACTTCATATCCTGCAAGTATACCGGATTTCATTGCACCCTGAATACCTGCATCAACAGCAGGAATATATTCTTTCGGAATAGAACCACCGACAACAGCGTTCTTAAATTCATATCCCTTACCTGATTCATTAGGTTCAACACGGATTTTAACATGACCGTACTGACCTGAACCGCCTGACTGTTTCTTATATTTATAGTCAATATCTGCATTGCCCTTGATAGTTTCTTTATAAGCAACCTGAGGAGCACCTACATTGGCTTCAACCTTGAATTCACGGAGAAGTCTGTCAACAATGATATCGAGGTGAAGTTCACCCATACCGGCAATGATAGTCTGTCCTGTTTCTTCATCAGTCCATGTTTTGAAAGTCGGGTCTTCCTCAGCGAGTTTAGCAAGAGCAATACCCATTTTTTCCTGACCTGCCTTGGTTTTTGGCTCAATAGCGAGCTGGATAACAGGCTCTGGGAATTCCATGGATTCAAGAATAATCGGGTGTTTATCATCACAGAGAGTATCACCTGTAGTGGTATTCTTAAGACCAACAGCGGCTGCAATATCACCTGCATAAACAGTTGTAAGGTCTTTTCTGTGATTAGCGTGCATCTGAACAATACGGCCAAAACGCTCACGGTTATCCTTGGTAGCATTGAGAACGGAGTCGCCCTGATTTACTGCACCTGAATAAACACGGAAGAATGCAAGTTTACCAACGAATGGGTCTGTAGCAATCTTGAATGCAAGAGCTGAAAATGGTGCATCGTCGGAAGATGGTCTTTCGTCTTCTTCATCTGTATCAGGATTTACACCCTTGATAGCAGGAACGTCGAGCGGAGAAGGCATATAATCGATAATAGCATCGAGAAGCTTCTGAACGCCCTTGTTTTTATAAGAAGTACCGCAGGTTACAGGAACCATATGGTTTGCAATGGTAGCTGAACGGATGCACTTCTTGATTTCGTCCTGAGTAAGCTCTTCACCGTCAAGGTACTTCATCATGAGTTCTTCATCCTGCTCTGCAACATGTTCAACCATATCATCATGATACTGCTGAGCTTTTTCTTTCATATCCTCGGGGATTTCTTCAATACGGATATCCTTTCCGAGGTCATCATAATAGATGTAAGCCTTCATTTCAACCAGGTCGATGATTCCTCTGAATTCGTCCTCAGCACCGATAGGAAGCTGAATCGGAACGGCATTACATTTAAGTCTGTCCTTCATCATGTCAACGACACGATAGAAGTCAGCACCCATAATATCCATCTTATTTACATAAGCCATACGGGGTACTTTATAGTTATCAGCCTGTCTCCAAACAGTTTCAGACTGTGGCTCAACACCGCCCTTTGCACAGAGAACTGTTACAGAGCCGTCGAGTACACGGAGTGAACGCTCAACTTCAACAGTGAAGTCAACGTGTCCGGGAGTATCAATGATGTTGAGTCTGTGACCTGCCCAGTAGCAGGTTGTAGCAGCAGAAGTGATTGTGATACCACGTTCCTGCTCCTGTTCCATCCAGTCCATAGTAGCAGAACCTTCATGTGTTTCACCGATTTTGTGGTTTACACCTGTATAAAAAAGGATACGCTCTGTGGTGGTGGTTTTACCGGCATCGATGTGAGCCATGATACCGATATTTCTGGTATTTTCAAGTGTACAATCTCTTGCCATAGTAATTTCCTCTCAGATTGATACTTACCAGCGGAAGTGAGCAAACGCTTTGTTTGCCTCTGCCATCTTGTGTGTATCATCACGCTTCTTGCAAGCACCACCTGTGCCGTTGAGAGCATCGAGGATTTCACCTGCAAGTCTTTCTTTCATAGTTTTTTCGTTTCTAAGTCTGGAGTACTTTGTAATCCAGCGGAGACCGAGAGTCTGTCTTCTTTCGGGACGAACCTCCATCGGAACCTGATAAGTAGCACCGCCGAGACGACGAGCTTTTACCTCCAGTTCAGGCATGACATTTTCCATAGCCTGTTCAAAAACTTCAAGTGCATCTTTACCTGTCTTTTCAGCAACGATTTCAAATGCACCGTAAACAATTTTCTGCGCAACGCCCTTTTTTCCGTCCAGCATAACATAGCTGATAAGACGTGTAACAAGTGTTGAATTGTAAACAGGGTCCTGAATCAATTCACGTCTTGCGTTATAACCTCTTCTTGGCATTTCGCTTCCCTCCTTCACATATATTCATGAAATCATAGGTACTCGTATTGACTGATTACTGCCGTTTTGAATACGGCAACGCTTCACCGGTCAAAAACGTCAAGACCAATGCAGAGGAATAATATATATTAAACTCCGCATTTATCCTGCGATAGTAGTTATCCTATTTTAATAAAATCCAGCAATATTTTCTTACAGTCTGCTGTAAACTGTTTCAGCAGAAATTACTTCTGCTTTGGTCTCTTGGCACCGTATTTTGAACGAGCCTGAAGTCTGTTTGCAACGCCCTGAGCATCAAGTGCACCTCTGATGATGTGGTAACGTACACCAGGGAGATCCTTAACACGTCCGCCTCTGATAAGAACAACGCTGTGTTCCTGAAGGTTGTGACCGATACCTGGAATATAAGAAGTAACTTCATATCCGTTTGTGAGCTTAACTCTGGCAATTTTTCTCATAGCTGAGTTAGGCTTCTTAGGTGTAGCAGTTCTTACAGCAGTACATACGCCTCTTTTCTGAGGTGAACTCTGATTAATCTGAACCTTCTTCTTAGCATTGTAGCCTTTCTGGAGAGCAGGAGCAGTGGACTTTGTTTCAAGATCCTTTCTTCCTTTGCGAACCAGTTGATTAAATGTTGGCATAATCTTCCTCCTTTTTCAAAAGTATATGCAAATACAATTTGTACAGCATAACAAATATTATACATTAAAAACAGTAATTTGTCAAGAGAAATTTTCAAAAAACTACATTTTAAATAAATTTTGGTTATTATATCTAATTGTATAGAATTTTCGATTGACGGATTGGGTTCTTATAACAAGAATAATGGTGAGATATTGCTATTTTTGTCATTAAACTGATATACAGTTTTTCTTAGTCATGATATAATCAGTCTATAAAATCAAATGAGGTGATTTCAAATGAAGAAATGGAACGGCTATCAGAGAGGCATTAATCTCGGTGGGTGGCTCTCGCAGAATGTGCTTACCAAAGAACACTGCGATACTTTTATAACAGAATCCGATATTGAAAAAATTGCAGGCTGGAAGTTTGACCATATCCGGCTTCCGATTGATTATAATCTTGTTCAGAACAATGATGGAAGTTTTATTGAGTCGGGATTTGAGTATATTGATTCATTTATTGAATGGTGCAGAAAATATTCTCTTAATATTATTCTTGATTTACATAAAACAGCAGGTTTTTCATTTGATGAAGGAGAAGGAGAAAGGGGATTTTTCTATAATGAAGATATGATTTCCCGTTTCGTTTCCCTTTGGACTGAATTTGCGGAGCGTTATGGAAAATTCAGCAAAAATATTGCGTTTGAACTTCTGAATGAGATTGTTGAAGAGTGCGATAATGAACCGTGGCAGAAAATAGCCGAACGTACTGTAAAAGAAATTCGGCGTTATGCTCCGGAGACTAAAATACTTATCGGCAGTTATATGAACAACAGCGTATTGACCGTTAAGAATATTGCTATGCCATTTGATGAAAATATAGTTTACAATTTTCACTGTTATGAACCGCTTATTTTTACTCATCAGGGGGCTTACTGGGTGAAGAATATGCCTGCTGATTTCAAAATAAAATATCCTGTATCAAGAGAAGAATTTCTTGCCGAATCTGAAAGGTTTGATAATATTCTCTCTTTTGAATGGGCTGTGCCTGAAGACAGATTCAATAAGGATTATTTTGAAAATCTTTTCAGTGAAGCTGTTGAAACAGCAGAAGAGCGTGATGTTATGATTTACTGCGGTGAATATGGTGTGATTGAACTTGCTGACCCTGAATCGGCAGTAAATTGGTATCGTGATATTCATAATGTTTTTGAAAAATACGGAATAGGACGTGCAATATGGTGCTATAAAGGTAAAGATTTCGGAATTTCAGACGGCAGGCTCAGTATTGTTCAGAATGATATTATTGAAAATTCATAGTAAAAACGGTGCAGAAAATACTCTGCACCGTTTTGATTTCAGTTTTTTCTTGATGCAAAAAGCATAATCAGCGGATAGATTTCAAGTCTGCCAATGAGCATATCGAAGCAGAGGATAATTTTTGAAAACGAATCAAGACCTCCTAAATTTCCTGACGGACTGAATCTTCCTACGCCATATCCGATATTGTTCATACAGGTTGTAACAGCTGATATATTTTCCTCGATTGAAAAATTGTCATGGGAAATAAGAAGTACTGATACAGAAAAAATAATCATGAACAGAATAAAATAGTTGCTTGCACCCCGTACAATATCTTTTTCCACAGGTTTTCCGTCAAGTTTGACCGTTGCAACTGCTCTTGGGCTTACTATATATTTCAGTTCTCTTATGCCCGTTTTTATGATAATCAAAATTCTTGCAACTTTCATTCCTCCGCCTGTTGAGCCTGCACATGAACCTATGAACATCAGCAAAAGCAGTAAAGTCTGTGCAAATACAGACCATTCGCCTGTATCAGTAATGGCAAAGCCTGTTGATGTAATTGTTGAAGCTACCATAAAAAAAGAGTTTCTGAATGATTCGGCTGCTGATGAATACTGTTTCATAACTGAAAGTGCTATAATTATTGTAGCTGATGCGATTATGCCGAGATAGGTACGCAGTTCTTCATTTTTGAAAACAAGTGAAAACTTTTTTATTATCAGATAGTAGTATAAATTGAAATTTATACCAAACAGAATAACAAAAATGCTTATTGTCATTTCTATAAAAATATTGTTGTAGTGACCTATACTGTCATTCCACATGGAAAACCCGCCGGTTCCGGCTGATGAGAAAGAATGTATGACTGCATCATATAACGGCATATCAAAAATCATCAGGACAATTATTTCTGCAACGGTCATTACAATGTATATACCGTATAAAATTCTTGCCGAAAAGCTGGATTTTGATACAAGCCGTCCAACATTCGGTCCGGGACATTCAGCTCTCATCATGTGCATGGTACGTACATCATTGCTGCTCATTACAGCAAGAACGAACATAAGTACTCCCATACCGCCGAGCCAGTGAGTGAATGCCCTCCAGAACATTACTGAACGGGACATTTTTTCAACATCGCTAAGAATAGTTGAACCTGTTGTGGTAAAGCCTGAAACTGTTTCAAAAAGTGCATCAATATAATTTGGAATTTCACCTGAAATCACAAACGGCAGTGCACCTATTGCAGACATTGCAATCCATGATGCCGATACGCTTATAAATCCCTCCATTGAAAAAACTGCTGTATTTTTCGGCTTTTTTATTGTTATGATAAATGATGTCAGAAGTGTGATTGAAGCAGGTATGCCGAATGTTTCAATTACATGGTGTTCACCGTAAAATGCTCCGACAAGTATCGGCAGAAGCATACAGATTCCGACAATCCTGAGAATCTGTCCCATGATATATATTATCATTTTATAATTCATTTGACTTAAGTGCTCCTTTTTAGTCAAAAATTTCCTTAAGGTCATCAAAACCGCTGTTTGTTGTTACTATCACAACGCTGTCGTTTACCATAAGACAGTCATCACCTTTGGGAATAATCAATTCGTTTCCTCTTACGATACTTGCAATAAGAATACCTTTTCTGATTTTGAGTTTTTTCAGAGGAACACCTACATATTCCCTGCGTTCCCTTACGACAAATTCAATAGCTTCAAGTCTATCGTTTACAAGTCTGTACAGAGTGATAATATTGTTTCCCTCTGAATTCTGTTTTGCACGGACATATTGCAGAATCTGATTTACTGTGATTGACTTCGGTGAAATTACACTGTCAAGACTAAGGGTTTCTGACAACTGCATCAGGTTCATTCTGTTAACTTTGGTAACAACTTTTTCAACTCCGTTGTTTTTTGCAAGCAATGACATCAGGATATTTTCTTCGTCAATTCCTGTAAGAGTTACAACTGCATCAGCATCATATACTCTTTCTTCTTTTATAACATCATGGTTTGTGCCGTCTCCGCATATGATATTTACTTTATTGAGTCGCTGACTTAGTTCAAAACAGCGTTTTTCACTGATTTCAATAATCTTTACCTTTATGCCCATTTCCTTAAGTTGCTGTGCAAGATGATAGCCGACACGTCCTCCGCCGATTAATACTGCTGATTTTACACGCTTTTCCCTGTATGCTGCACTGATACTCTTGAAAAACTTAACCATATTGCTGTGCGAAGCTGTCATGTGGATTTTGTCACCTGCATGAAGTACAAAGCTTCCGTTAGGAATAATAAGCTCATTCCCGCGCTGAACTGCACATATGAGGACGTCAAGTCTTAAACGGCGTGAAAGCTGGGTAAGGGCGATATTTTCAAGGATACTTCCGCTTGTGATACGTATTTCAGCAAGGTCAACACGTCCTTTTGCGAATGAATCAATATTTATGGCTTCAGGGTAACGCAGAACTTTTGCTATTTCATTTGCAGAGTTATAATCAGGGTTGACCATCATGCTTATTCCGAGTT
>ERZ777011.2264-NODE-2264-length-16092-cov-2.835131_pt1 | contig 16092 bp, 19 predicted proteins | sample MGYA00374964_ERZ777011 | MGnify/ENA primary metagenome ERZ777011 (study PRJEB29310, sample SAMD00008975) | mouse gut metagenome | study: EMG produced TPA metagenomics assembly of the Metagenome analysis of fecal microbiota from mouse which was promoted...
GGCTCCCGGTTCTATGGGCTGTCCTGAATTTGAAATGCCCGACGAGATCTTCAAACCGGATTAAACGGTGAGATTATGAGAACGGTTCTCTTATAATCTGACGAAATATTTATGGCTGTTCAATGGTTTGATGAATTGGACAGATATTGAAGATAATGTATTCATAAAAACTGCCGGCAGACAACTCTGCCGACAGTAAAATTTTATTTGTTCAATTTCGTGATTGACCGGATATTCTGTTATCACCATATTCCGAAGCACTTTCCGATCCAATAGCCAAGACCCAGTACCCAGCTTGTAAATATTCCGTACAGTATTACCGGACCGGCGATGGTAAATATCTTGGCGCCGACACCGAAAATCTGGCCTTCTTTTTTGAACTCTATAGCGCTTGCCGCGACCGAATTGGCAAATCCGGTTATAGGAACGAGCGCTCCCGCGCCGCCGAATTTCGTGATCTTTGGATAAAGACCTACGGCTGTGAACAGCACAGACAAAAATATCAGGATAATCGAACACCATGTGGACGCGCTCTGTTTATCGAGATGATAGTAGTAGGTGCAGCAGTTGTATATTATCTGACCTATGAGGCAGATAATGCCGCCCACTACAAACGCTTTAAGCATCTGCAAAAAAAGATTGTGCGTCGGCGTCACGCTTTCAACGTATCTGTTATACTGTTTTTTATCTTTTTCATCCATACTTATTTTCCTCTCAGAATCAAATTTTCTCCGGCTGTAACCGTTATGGAATTAGTATGTATGAAAAAATTACATTTATTCCTGAGCAAAAGAATTAACCCATTCGCAGCAGGAATTTATGAACTTGGAGTTGGTAGGTCTTGTATCGTCGCCGCCGAACACCTCGTCGAAAGTATCCGAATATTTCGGATCGTTCCTGCCCGACCATGTTACGTCTATGACGTAGCGGATATTTCGCTCCACATTACCCGATGAAGTCTGATTTGATCCGGCGATTTCGGGATAAATGCTTTTGGTTATCGAAGCAAGCGAATCAGGATCGTTAATGGCAAAAATAATAGCGTCCCGTATATATTTATATCCCGTCATTCTTATTGACACGCCTAGCTTTCTCAAAAGTTTCACGACAAGCGCGTAAGTAGTCGGAAAATCATCCTCGTAAGACGCGCGCGCCGCATTCAAATGCGCTCCCGCCTGACGCGCGGCAATCTGTTTTATCCGCTTTACAAGCGCATCGCCGTTAAACGGCTTCATAATAAAATACGAAGCGCCCATGCGTATAGCTTCTCCCACTATCCCCTCGCTGCCTGCGGCGGAAATCACTATATAATCCGGCTTGTCCCCGCCGTAATCATCGCTCTGCGCTATCGCCTCCATCACCCCGATGCCGTCCACCTTCGGCATAACAAGATCAAGAATGACCATATCAGGATGAGATTCTTTAATTGCGATTATCGCCTCCTCGCCGTCCTTCACGGCGCTCACAAGCTCTATATCCTCTTCCTTTGACAGAAAATTGATGATAAGATTTCTTGTAATGTCGCTGTCATCCGCTACCACAACCCGTATATCCTTCATATTCTCAGCTCTTTCTCTTATGTATTCTTTTCTATAATATCATAATTCAGAATTAAATACAACTTACATCGGCGCTAATAAAAATATCTTAAATTTTTTATAATTTCAACCCCCGGAGGCTAAATTTGCAAGGAAATAAAAGAGCCCTCCCAGACCCTTTCCCAAGGCAAAAAAAACAATTATGCAGCAAAGCCCCACAGTCAGCTTTACCCTGCGCACAAATATCGGTATGCCCTTGAGCGCCTCCGCTAACGACACGAGAAAACAGCCCGTAAACACTCCCATGAAAAGCACAGCTGGCACGATCAGCCACGCGGGAAACGAAACCGGAGGCATGAATACAAAAGCGACGTTTCCCAGAGCCGCGCCACATATTATCATAAGCTCGTAAAAACGTATCTTCCCGGCCGTATGGGTGTACTGAGCAAAGCGCGTTATAACTCCGACAGTTGCGATAATAGCGAAATAGCCGCCTGCCGTCGCCGCACCGCCGCCAAGCGCGAACAATATCAAAAGAGCCGCTTTAATCCACATCCTCTGCCTTGCCCTCCCTTACGCTGTCGTTTATGACCGCCGTATTTACCTCGTCCTCATAAAGACGCATTTCCACCTCAAGCGGCGTGGGATCCTTCTCATAGCGTCTGCGTCCGAAATGATTATAAAATACGATAATGCCTCCCGTCAGCCCGATGCAGTAAGCCGCCTGCATCCATACGAGCCATTTATCCCCTCCGGTCACAAATTCACACACCGCGCCGAAAACGGAATTTATGTCTATATCGTTTCCGTACGCCATAATTGCAAAGGCTCCGCCGAAAAAGACTATAAGCGACACCGCCGCTACCTTCAGCCATTGTATAAAAGGGTTCGGCTTTATTTCCTGCTTGTACGAAATGACAAATTCAGGGACTCCTATATTGTTGATCTCCGCGTCCTCACACTCTTTTTTGATAAGCTCGACCATTTTCATAACGGTAAAAACATAGCGCCGGCTTTTAACGTCGGGTACGTTTACCACCGTTATTGCTTTTACCTTTGCCGCCATGCTGCCGTTTGCGCACCATACGGACGCGATGTCGCTCATTTTTACCTTACGCTCATGCACCTCCGTATTTTTATTGAAGCTGATATATACCGTTTCACTCACAGGCGTCACCGTCTTTCACAGATTTTTACAATTTACGTTAGTATCCTGCATTTACGGTATATTATTCACACCTCCATTAATTTTCTCATGCGCAGAAGGATTTTTTTCTCAAGACGCGACACCTGTACCTGCGATATTCCAAGCTTCGCCGCCACCTCGCTCTGCGTCTTGTCCTCAAAATAACGCATCGTTATAAGCAGCCTTTCGTTATCCTCAAGATCGTCAAGCATCTGCTCAAGCATCATGCGGTTTATAAGGACGTCTCCCGTTTCGCTCTCCGCCGCTGCGGCAAGCTTGTCCACAACATAAATCTTGTTGCCGTCGCCCTGATAAACGGTCTGATATATCGACTCGACGTCGCGGCCGGCAGCCATAGCTATGACGATATCCTCCACTCCGATTCCGGTTTCCTCGGATATCTCCTCGACTGTCGCGTCCCTGCCCTTCTGCTGTGACATGCGCTCCGACGCCTGCCGTATTTTCCATCCGTTCTCCTTTATGGAGCGCGAAACCTTTATCATTCCGTCGTCACGTATGAATCTTTTGATCTCCCCGCTGATCATAGGTACGGCATAGGTTGAAAACATGACCGGCTGTTCAAGGTCGAATTTGTCTATCGCCTTTATAAGCCCTATCGTTCCTATCTGGGTGATGTCCTCCATCTCGTAGCCCCTGCCGAGAAACCTTCTGGCTATGCTGTACACCAGACCCATATTTTCAAGAACCAGCATATCCCTGGCTTCGCGGCTTCCGGAATGAGCCAGCTCTATAAGCTCTTTGGTATGATCCATAATCACACCTCCGCTTAAAGAACCGTTTCACCAATCCTTTTTTTCATTCTTACGACCGTTCCCTCGCCCGGCTTTGACTGCACCGTCAGCTCGTCCATAAATACCTCCATGAAGGTAAAACCCATGCCTGAGCGCTCTTTTTCCGAGCCTGTTGTATAAAACGGCTCCATAGCGCGCTCCACATTTTCAATTCCTCTTCCGCGGTCGGTGATGCTGACCTCAAGCTCGCGGCCTTCGATCGACGCTTCCATAATTATCTGACCGCCCTTCTCGTCATAGCCGTGTATGACGCTGTTGGTGACTGCTTCGGACACTGCGGTTTTTATATCGTTTATTTCCTCAAGCGTCGGGTCGAGCCGCGCCGCGAAAGCCGCGACACACACTCTCGCAAGACCTTCGTTTTCGGATATGGCGTCAAATTCTATCTTAATCCTGCTCATATGTATCCTCCTTTTTATTCAGTCCTGACGGAATTTCATTGTTGATAATGGAATCAATTTCGTGGCTTTGCTTTGTTATGCCGTTTAATCCGCTCAAACCGAAAATACGCTGTATCCGGCAGTTAAGATTAGACACATATATCTCGCCTCCCGCGGGCTTTATACGCTTATATCGCCCCATTATAAGACCTATGCCCGAACTGTCCATAAAACTTACGTTCCTGAAATCAAAGGCTATCGTGAAGATTCTCTGCCGCGACACCATTCCGTCGATTTCCGTCCTTATCTGTTCAGTCACATGATGATCAAGGTCGCCCTGAAGACTGACGATTATCATATTATCTTTAGCAGTACATATATTTTCCATACATATCCTCCTCTCATTGTTTTCGCGCCGCTTAGACGGCATATTTCCCTTGATATAAAAAGCGGAGCAAATTCCGTAAAATCTGCTCCGCCACATAATTGCAGTATGTGAGGTTTTATCTTAAAGTGAAAGCTTCTCCGAGCGGTACAAAATTTTGTCCGCGTCACTGTTTTGACGCAAGATACTCGTCAAGACGCGCCGCATACTCGCTGTCGGCAAAGTTATTGTGTATTATGTCAATATAGGTCTGCGCCTTTTGCGCGTCGTTCAGCTCAAGATACGACATGGCAAGATAGTAAGGAGTTTCAACGGTCGTACCGTCCAGCCTGAAGGCTTTCTCCAGATATGCCGCCGCGTCCGTATAATTCTTGCGGTTATACGCGTTTACGCCGTCGATATAATATGAAGCCGCCCCGCCGTTGCAGTTCTCCTCCATAGTGGTATACAGGGATTTTGATTTGTCCGACGGCAGCTGCGTAACGTCGATCTGCGCCAAGGCTAAAACAGCCGCGTCAAAATCGTTATTCACATAAGCGCTCACCGCGTCGATGAGCTTCGCGTACATTACCGCCTCGCTTGTGTCGCCTTTAAGCTCCGCAAGCTCCTCATTCGCCGCTTTAAGCTGCTTTTCCAGTCTTGTCTTCTCGCTTTCGAGCTTGGTAATGTCTATCGAATAACCGGCAAGCTGCTCGCTGTAGCTTTTTATCACCTCATTGTTCTCATGCTGCGCGCTCTGAAGCTTGGCGGGAACCACCAGAAACCACACAAGCGCGACGCCTATCACAATTCCCAGCAGAATATAAACTACCGTAAAAACTCCGCTTGACGGTTCTTTGTATGAGGTGCGCGGCAGGATCACGTCATTTCCGGACACGGTTTCCCTCGACTTCTTCCTTCCCTTGTCGGTTCCTCCCTCCGCCGCCTGCGTCTGTCCCGACGCGTGTGTAAGTTCGTCAAGATATTTCAACGCCACCGTGTTGCTGCGGTCTATTTTCAATACCCTGCCTATCAGCTTCAGCGCCTTGTCGTCGTCGCCTTTTTTCATGTACAAAAGAGCGAGAAGAAGATGCGCCCTGATGAATTTGGGGTGGTTCGCGACAATCTTTTTGAGCTGTATAAGCGCCACGTCGTCGCCGCCCTCTTTCGCCTTCTCAAGCGCAAAATTGTATTTTTTCGCAGCCTGATTGACCGCCTCAAGACGGTTAGGGTTACTTTTTACCTTGTGTATATATGATTCCGCGATATTGCGCTCCGGCTTATAGTTTATGCTTATGACCCACTCGGAAATCGCGCGCGCCACTTCGCCCATTTCATAATATACAAGCCCCAGAAGATTTCTCGCCTTTATATTGTTTTTATTAAGCTCAAGGCTTGTCCTGAGAGCGGGGACCGCTCCCGACAGATCTCTTACCTTTACCCTCGCCAGTCCCATATTATAATATGAATTCGAGGCTCTGACCACCAGCTTGTAAGCGGAAACATCCGCGCCGCATTTAAGACAGAAGTCGTTATCCGAAAGTACGTTATTGCATTTGTAACATCTCATGGGATTAGCTCCAATCTATTTCTCCGTAATTACTTTGACTATTCTGTCTATGACGGACATCATGTCCGCCGAGTCGTTATTGTAGATAGCGTCCTCAGCCTCGTCAACCTCAAGGCTCGGCTTGAACTTTTTAACTTCCTCATCAAAATCGATCATTTTTTCTCTCTTTCCTTAAACGGGCATTATCACGCAAACGCCAGTATCTCTCCCGCAAGATACAGCGAACCGGCGGAGTAGACTTTGCCGCCTTCCTTGGCATACGCCGCCGCAGCTTCATACGCCGACTTCACATCGCCGTATTCCTCAAGCGGGCATTCCGTATGCCTTTCAAAGCACTCACGCATTTCGGCAAGTCCAAGCCCTCTCTCATCCTCCAGACGCGCCAGAATATATCTGTCGAACAACCCGCTGCCGCATAGCAGCCCGATCATTTCGTCATAGCGCTTATCCTTTACAGCCGAAAACAAAAGTATCCTCGACTCCGCGCCGTCCTCCCCGACAGAATCAATAAACCTGCGTATCCCGTCCCCGTTATGCGCCCCGTCTACGATGATGCCCGAATCCGTTTCCTGCATTCGTCCCTTCCAAAAAGCCGAAGCGATCCCTTTTCTGACTGTATCTGTATCGTTCATTCCCAGCACCGCCGCGGCAACAGCCGCAAGCGAAGCGTTCTCCGCCTGATATTTGCCGGTTGAAGCCGCCGTGAATCTTTCATTACAATAATACCCATTATGCAGTAAAAAATCAATATTTTTATCTCGTATCCGTATGTCCTTTATATGAAAGGGTTCCAGAATATGAACAGGCGAACCGAGTAAAGCCGCCCTATCAGCGATGACCTTTGACACGTCCTCCCTGAGATTTTCATATACGACCGGAACTCCGGGCTTGATTATTCCCGCCTTTTCAGACGCTATTTCAGCGTATGTATCTCCCAGATACTCCGTATGGTCAAGACCGATGGAAGTAATAACCGTCAGCAGAGGCTTTTCAAAAATATTGGTCGCGTCAAGCCTTCCTCCCAGTCCGGTTTCGAGAATAATATAGCCGGGGGAGCGTGACGCGAAAAAATCCATCGCCATTCCGAAAATAAACTCAAAAAACGACGGATGCGCAAAACCGTCGCGTACCATCTCCTCCGAAACTTTTTTAACCTTCGCAAAACAGTCCTCAAACTCGGAATCCGACACCGGCCTGCCGTCAACGACTATTCTCTCATTTATCCTCACAAGATGCGGGGAGGTAAACAGTCCCGCATGAAATCCCGCGTTTCTGATAATGCTGTCAATATACGCGCAGACCGAACCCTTGCCGTTAGTTCCGGCGACATGGATTATCCCGGCGCCCTTGCATTCCGCTCCCAAACGGCGTATCAGCTCCCTCGTATTGTCAAGAGAAGCCTTGCCCGCAAATTTCGGAATCCCGTATATGTAATTTATTTCCTCCCGCATTCTGCCTCCGGTAATATAGATACTATATAATATCTTTTTGTTTTTCAAGTCAAAAAAATCGCAAAAACGGACATCTTTCGCCGCGGCTTCTCCCGCTGAAAGACCAATCAGCTAACGGGCGTCCGGCATAACCGATCTTCTCAGGTCTTCGACAAAGCCTATGTAGCTTTCCTTCACCTCTTCCGGTCCCTCTATGACCGCTCTGCCCCTAAGACCCGCTATCCACGCAAAAAACTGGTCGCTCACCTTTACGTTCAGTCTGGCGGTAAAAAAATCTCCCGACGCTTTTATCGTCACGTTTTTGCCGAAGCGGTCAATCACGACTCCGACAAGCTCTTTAGGAAATCTGACGCTTACGGTCTTCTCCTCGCCGGAAAACATTCCGAAATGCTTTCTCGCGTATTCCGCGGGATCAAAGTCCCTCATTATAACGCTCTTGCATCTTTTGTCGGACGAAACCTCTGCCGAAAGCATCTTGTCCACCCGAAAATGCTTGATCATATCGGCTTTACCGTCATAGGCTACAAGATAATAATTCTCGTCGTACCACATGAGCATGATCGGATCCACAATGTACTCCGCGCCCCCGTTTCTCGGCACAAGTTTCCGTCCCACAGTCCACTCGCCGTACTTGAACTTTATCTTAAAGCTGCCCGCGATCGCTTCGTGAATATGATCTATATTGTAAAGTATTTCCTCATTGTCAGCCTTGACGCGGTTAGCGACATACACCTGCACCTGAAGTTTACGCCCCTCATGCCTGCTTGTCAGCTTTTCTATTTTACCGATAAGCTGCATGCTTTTTTTCCCGGTAATAAATTTTGAGGACTGCACCGCGTCTACAAGGAGTCTTAACTCAGCCAGTTCAAATTCTCTTGACGCAAGATAATAGCCCGCCGGCGCCTCCCTGCGGTTGATTATTTCATAGCCCATAAGATCAAGCGCCTCAAGATCGCTGTATATGCTCTTGCGCTCGGCGCTTATCCCGTTTGACGAGAGATATTTTATTATGTCAGTCATCTTAACCGTATGCTGTTCGTCCGTTTCCTCGGAAAAAAGTTTGAGAAGATAAAGTATTTTCAGCTTTTGATCCGGTGATTTCGGCATGGAATACTACCCCGTTTCTCTGAAATATTGCCTTCCGGCGGCATCAGCAGTAGAAGAATCTGCTTCCGCTGCAGCAACAGCAGTTAAGGAACATCTCAAGGCACAAAAGCCTCATACAGCAGCTGCCCGTTGTGCTTCCGCTTCCTCCGTAGGCGTTTCCCATATTCTGGTACCAGTTCCCGCCATTCTCAAGCTGATTGAGAAGGTTGACGTAATCCTGATTGCCCGGCTCCAGCTCCACGGCGCGCCTCGCGTCCTCTCTGGCGTTTACGACATTGCCCATTCCGTAATTCGCGTAAGCGTGGACATAATGCCACCTCGCGTTCCGCTCCGGCAGAGGCATATCGTTCAATATATTCATAGCTTCGGCATAGTGTCCGCTGTTGACGTAATTTATCGCCGCGTTTATTTTCGGTCCGTCCGCCGCGCTGCCCGAAGCGCTTCCGCCGTATGCGCCGCCGTAACCTCCAAATCCGCCGAATCCTCCATAGCCTCCGTAACCTGCCTGACCGTAACCGGGACCTCTCTGCCCCGCTCCGGCTGCGCCCCGGCTGCCGTAGGTGCCTTCTCCATGCTCACGCTCGTACATTATCTGATCGTAAGCCTCCTGAACCTGCTTGAACTTTTCCTCCGCCTGCTTCTTGTTGGGATTGTTCACATTAGCGTCAGGATGGTATATGCGGCTGAGCTTTCTGTATGCTTTTTTGATTTCGTCCGCGTCGGCGCTTCTTGAAACGCCGAGCACTGAATACGGGTCGGTCATATTTTTTATTTCTCTTTCTCTCTTCTGAGACAGATCCGGTTGAATTTGCTCCAAATTCCCGAATACAATATATTTCTAAGTATATCAGCATTGTCAAGTACCGGCAACGCTTCAAAGGCCATGGAGCTTTGCGCGGCAAACATCGTAAGCATTTCCCTGCATTCCCGGTCAAAAGCGATTCGCTCCTGCGCCGTACCTCCTGTATATCTTATGCGCAGAGGGTTATAGTTATCATGGCGTATATCCTCCTCCAGATCGTCAAAGGCGTCCATTATGTATATGAATTTACCGAGAAAAAATCCCATTCTCCGAAGATCTCTCTGCCATACGCCGCCCTTCATGTCAAAAAGCTCGGCAAGCATCTCTCCTGTCGGGCAGGCGGCGGCGTCCGCGCTCTTCTCGCATAGCGCCTCGCATCTGTGCTGATTCTTTATATAGCGTCTTATTGCCTTCGCCTGCGCGGGATAGCGCCCTGCCGCCTTATGATAAGCGCGCTTTAAGATTCCGGCAAACGCCGCGCCTTTGACGCTTCTTTCGTCCTCCCAGTCGTCTTTAAGCTTATAATAGCTTAACATTACATTCATTGCCGCCGCGTAATCGGTATATTCATTGCATATCTCCTCATGGGGCTTTACGGGATGAGGCACGCATCTCTTCATCTGCGGCTTTGTCCTGTCCTCATAAAGAGAACCGAGAAGCAGCGCAAGAAAAGTCATATCATAGGTAAGCGTCATTCTTCCCGTCAGCCCGTAATTGCGCTCAAGGCTGCGGCACACCCCGCAGTAATACGACTGGTATTTTCGGTAATCTTTTATTTTCAGTTCATCCTTATTAACTGTAACATAACCGAACATGGCATCCTCCGGCGTCAGGTCTTCTTGATAAACTCTATCCTGCATTTAGGGCATTTGATGCTTATCCTGCCTTTGCCCTTCGGCACCCTTATCTTCTGCGCGCAGTTGGGACATTTGAATATCCTGTGCGTCTTACGGTCGAGCGCGCGTTTCTGCTTATCCGTCATAGGCTTTGACGCGCGGGCGCCCTGCGCGCCCTGATAACTGCCGCCGTAGCCGCTGTATCCTCCGTTGCCGCCGTATCTGTTGTATCCTCCCCTGTACGGTCCGCCCTTGCTGCGGTAGCGTATCGAGCAGTATTTACGGTTCTCCGCGTCGCGCGCGGGCAGGTTCCTCGAAAATATCCTGAAATAGCTGTAAATCAGCACAAGAACAGCCGCAATCCATACGAAAGGCACAAAAAATGATACCAAAAGCAATATAATAGTAACTATATTCAGAAAACGTCCGAATTCGTCCATTCCGTATCTTCCGGACATAAAATTTGCAAACCTGTCCCTGAACCTCATAACCCAAAACCTCTTTCCGGTATGTTATATCTAAAGTATATCATACACATTTTCAGACAAATATTCCATTAATTTTTTCTGTTTTTTTTATAAAATTTATATAAAGTCAATTGCCCCGCGCACCCAATCTGTTATATACTTTAATTAACACAAATAATCAGGAGGATATTTTATAATATGCGATACGCCAATCCGGTATTAAGCGGGTTTTATCCCGATCCAAGCGTCTGCTTCGCGGAGGGAAAATACTATCTCGTGTGCAGCTCATTCCAGTATTTTCCGGGAGTACCTCTTTTTGAGAGTGAAGATCTGGTAAACTGGACGCAGATCGGCCATGTACTGACGCGCCCGAATCAGGTGCAGCTTGAAAAAATAGCAAGCTCCGGCGGAGTTTTCGCCCCCACGATACGCTATAACAACGGCAGATTTTACATGGTAACCACAAACGACACCACGCATACGCATTTCTATGTATATACCGACGATATTCACGGCGAATGGTCCGATCCGATAACGGTCGACCAGAACGGAATCGACCCTTCGCTGTTTTTCGAGGACGGGCGGACTTATTTTATGAGCAACGGAAGCGACGACGAGGGCGTTCCCGGTGTCGTCCAGTGCGAGATAGATGTCGCGACAGGCAGAAAGCTCACTCCGAGCCGCACGATATGGCAGGGAAGCGGCGGGCGCTATCTCGAAAGCCCTCATCTGTACAAAATAGATAATTACTATTATCTTATGGCGGCGGAGGGCGGCACCGAATACGGGCATATGATCACCTACGCGCGTTCGGATTCGCCGTGGGGACCTTTTGAAGGGTACGCGAAAAATCCCGTTCTTACAAACCGCAATAAAGCTCCCTACATAATTCAGGGAATCGGTCACGGCGATCTTATCCGCGACAGCCGCGGCGACTGGCACATACTCTGTCTCGGTTTCCGCCAGATACATATGTGGCAGACCTATCACCATCTCGGACGCGAGGTCTTTTTGATTCCCGTCGTCTTCGGAGAGGACGGCTGGTTTTGCGCCGGAAAAGACGGCACCGCTGATGAAAGCTATGAGATAAACGGCGATTTCACTCAGAAGGCTTTACCCGAATTTACCTTTGAAAATACCGACTTCGGCGTTCATTGGTGCTTCATAAGGCACCCCCGCACAGAAAATTACGAGCTTGCAGACGGCAGCGCCGTCCTTTTCGGAACGGACGTAACGCTCGACGATGTGGATTCCCCTACTTTTATCGGTCTGCGCCAGAGAGGATTTGACATGGAGCTTTCGTGTGAGATCTCCCTTGACGGCGGCGAGGCGGGCGTTACCGTGTATATGTGCGAGAACGAGCATTACGACGCGGCGATTCGCAGGACCGGAAACGGATGGGAGGCTGTTTTAAAGCTAAACATCGGCGACATAAAGCATATTCAGAAATACGTTCAGATAAGATCGGGAAACGCTAAGATAATTATACGCTCCGACAGTATGCGGTACTATTTCGCGGTACAGACAAACGGCAGGACAATAGAACTGGGAGACGCCGCCTCAAAGTACCTCTCGACCGAGGTGGCGGGCGGTTTTACCGGAGTTCTGACGGGTCTTTACGCGGTCGGACAAAACAGAGCTGAATTCAGTAATTTTTCATGCAGATATTTATAATTTAAAAAACGGAGGTAGAAAATGAAAGCATTAACGGCACCTATGGGATGGAACAGCTGGGACTGCTACGGCGCGGCTGTCACCGAGGACATAGTAAGGAAAAACGCCGATTTTATGGCGGCGAATCTCAAAAAATACGGCTGGGAATATATCGTGGTCGATATACAGTGGTACGAGCCCGCCGCAAAGAACCACGAATACAACGCTTTTACCGAGCTGTGCATGGACGGCTTTTCAAGGCTGGTTCCCGCGCCTAACCGTTTCCCGTCTTCTGCGGACGGCAAGGGCTTCGCGCCTTTGGCAGAATATGTGCATTCGCTGGGTCTTAAATTCGGAATACATATAATGCGCGGTATCCCCCGCAAAGCCGTTCACGGAAATATGCCGATAAAGGGGACGGACAAAACCGCGGCGCAGATCGCCAAAACCTCAAGCATCTGCAACTGGAATACCGATATGTACGGCGTCGATCCCCAAAAAGAAGGCGCGCGCGAATACTACGAAAGTATTTTTGAGCTTTACGCTTCGTGGGGAGTGGATTTTATCAAATGCGACGACATCGCCAGAGAGCTTCCTCACGAGGAAAGCGAGCTTATCATGCTGAGCGACGCTCTGCGCGGCTGCGGCAGGGACATGGTACTCAGCCTTTCGCCCGGTCCCGCTCTTTTGGATAAATCGGAATTATACAAAAAAACCGCGAATATGTGGCGCATAACCGACGACTTCTGGGACAAATGGGAGCTGCTTTACAATATGTTCGAGCGCGCCGAAAAATGGTGTACTCACTCGGGAGCCGGACACTGGCCCGACGCCGATATGCTTCCGATAGGCCCCATACTTCAGGATTATGACGCGGACAACCGTACAGCCTTCACGAAGGACGAGCAAATAACGATGCTTACATTATGGAGCATTTTCCGCTCTCCCCTTATGATAGGCGGCGAGATGACAGGCTTTGACGATTTTACTATGAGCCTTATCACGAACGAAGCTGTTCTCGCGATGCACCGGAACGCGCGTCACTCTCATCAGGTATGGCGCAAGGAAATTGGCGGCATCGAGCACATCCTCTGGGCCGCCTCAAGCTGTGACGGCGGCACATATATAGCGGTATTCAACGCCGGGGAGAAGGACAGCGACATAAGCGTACCGCTTTCAGACGTTGAAATATATGAAGGCGCAAACGTGACTGAGCTTTGGAGCAAAGAAAAAAGCTTCTGTCCCGAAACAGTAGACGTACATCTAAGCTCGCACGGGGCAAAAGCATTTTTAATCACGATTTAATTTTTAACGCCCTGACCGCGTTTATCACGGCTATAACCATTACGCCGACATCGGCGAATATGGCTATCCACATATTGGCGATTCCGAGCGCGCCCAAAACAAGACATATCAGCTTGACCGCCAAAGCAAAAACTATATTTTCCCTGACGATGCAGAGCGTATTTAAGGCAATTCTCATTGCCAGGGAAATTTTATCGGGATCGTCGTCCATCAGCACGATGTCCGCCGCCTCGATCGCGGCGTCCGAGCCCATCGCTCCCATCGCGATACCGACGTCCGCCCTTGAAAGCACCGGAGCGTCGTTTATCCCGTCTCCGACAAAGGCAAGCCTTTCTTTGGGCTGTTTTTCTTCAAGAAGCTTCTCCACCTCAGCCACCTTGTCCGCGGGCAGAAGCTCGCTTTTCACCGTATCTATCCCTATTTCAGCCGCGATTTTGTCAGCCGCTTTCCTTGAATCTCCGGTAAGCATCACCGTCTTCTTTATGCCGCGAGCTTTAAGCCCCTCGATTGCCTTCCTTGCCGTCGGCTTGACAACATCGGAAATAGTTATACACCCCGCATATTTTCCGCCAACAGCAACATAAACTCCCGTTCCTTCATTGTGCTCACTCTCCGCTTTAATCCCAAGCATATCCATCAGCTTGAGATTTCCGGCTCCGACTTTTTTTCCGTCCACGACAGCAACAACCCCGTGTCCGGCAATCTCTTCGATCCCGCTCACTCTTGAGAGTTCTGTCTTTTTACCGTAAGAATTTTTCAGGCTTACGCTTATCGGATGGCTTGAACCGCTCTCGGCGTGAGCCGCATAGTATATCAGCTCGTCATCTGAAAAGCCGTCGGCGGGATATATTCCCGTCACCTCAAAAACTCCCTTTGTAAGCGTCCCTGTCTTGTCAAAAACAATATATCTGGTTCCAGCAAGCGCTTCAAGATAATTGGAGCCTTTCACGAGTATTCCGTTCGCGGAGGCGCAGCCTATTCCCCCGAAAAAACTGAGCGGTATGGAAATGACGAGCGCGCACGGGCAGCTTATGACAAGAAAAGTAAGCGCGCGTATTATCCAGCTCTGCCAGTTGGGATCGGCTTTCATAAGCAGGCTCGCAAGCGGGGGCAGCACAGCTAAAAGCAGCGCGCCGCCGCACACGGCGGGGGGATAGTATCTAGCGAAGCGCGTAATAAAATTCTCGGAGCGTGATTTTTTCATGCTTGAGTTCTCCACCAGCTCAAGAATCTTGGATACCGTGGATTCCCCGAATTCCTTGGTGGTCCTTACGGTTATCACTCCCGTCATATTAACGCAGCCGCTTATTACCTCGTCTCCCGCGCAAACCTCTCTCGGAACGCTTTCTCCCGTCAGCGCGCCCGTGTTCAAGGTCGTACTGCCGTTTACGATAATGCCGTCGATCGGTATTTTTTCGCCCGGATTGATTATTATCTCAGAGCCGGCCGGAACCTCGTCGGGACTTACTCTGACAAGTTCTCCGTCCTTCATTATATTGGCATAATCCGGACGTATATCCATAAGCGCGGCTATGCTGCGGCGGCTTTTTCCGACGGCATAGGACTGGAACAGCTCCCCTATCTGATAAAAAAGCATTACCGCCACGCCCTCTCTAAATTCTCCGAGAACCATCGCTCCGACCGTCGCTATCGCCATAAGAAAATTCTCGTCGAATATCTGCCTTTTAAGTATTCCTTTTCCCGCTTTTTTAAGAATGTCATATCCTATTACAAAATACGGAATCAGGTAAATCACGGCCTCAAGCCACAGCGGAAGTTTCACCAGCCCGCCGACGACCCACGCCGCCGCGAAAAGTACAGTAGAAATAATTATTCTGTATAAAACCTTCTTCTGCTTTTTATTCATATACGCTCCTTACAGGAAAATCTCGCAGTCGTCCTCAACTTTTTTACAATTCTTCAGAGCCGCTTTCATAACTGTTTTCTCGTCCGCGCCCTCCTCAAACTCGACCCGTAATTTAAGCGTCATAAAACTGAGAGAAGCGTCCTTAACTCCTGCCGTATCTTTAACCGCCTGCTCCATCTTTGCGGCGCAGTTCGCGCAGTCAACCTCAATATCATATGTCTTTTGCATAAATTAAATCCTCCTATAATTTTTATTCTATTCCTCCACATGCTCCATACCCATGTTCAATATGTTTCTCACATGCTCGTCGTCAAGGGCATAAAAAATTATTTTGCCCTCCCTTCTGTATCTGACAAGCTTCGCGTCCTTCAGAATCTTTAGCTGGTGGCTCACCGCCGACTGTCCGAGACTAAGAAGCTGCGCTATATCGCCCACGCAAAGCTCGCTCTCCACAAGCGCATAAAGAATTCGTATCCTCGTCGAATCGCCGAACACCTTAAAAAGCTCAGCCAGATCGTAAAGAACCTCCTCCGCCGGCTGCCGCTCAAGCACACGCTTCACAACATCGTCATGCGCCGCAAGAAAATCACCCTGTTCCTCAATGCCGTTCTCTGCCATTTATGCCTCCTGTCGTGTTTATATTTTTTCATATGTTCATCTGTTCATATATAAATATAATACTGCTTTTTCGCTTTGTCAATAATTAAATATAAAATTTTTTCCGTTAATGTCATTACAGCGCATTTTTTCATAT
>ERZ777011.2269-NODE-2269-length-16073-cov-4.075727_pt1 | contig 16073 bp, 17 predicted proteins | sample MGYA00374964_ERZ777011 | MGnify/ENA primary metagenome ERZ777011 (study PRJEB29310, sample SAMD00008975) | mouse gut metagenome | study: EMG produced TPA metagenomics assembly of the Metagenome analysis of fecal microbiota from mouse which was promoted...
CGGGGATATAGGCGGTGACCTCGTAGCCGTTGGTCAGGCGCACACGGGCGATCTTACGCAGCGCGGAGTTCGGCTTCTTCGGGGTGGAAGTACGAACGGCGGTGCACACGCCCCGCTTCTGGGGAGAGGGCAGGTCGGTCTCCTTGTTCTTCAGGGTGTTCAGACCGTGCTGCATGGCGGGAGAGTTGGACTTGTAGGTGCTCTTCTCGCGGCCCTTGCGGACCAGTTGGTTAAAGGTAGGCATAATTTTCCTCCTTTCAATAAATATATATTTTAACGAATGATCCGGAGATTATTCGCTAAAACCGGAAAAAGTTGTTAAATCAGAGCGGCCACCGCCGCCCCGACCCCGATGCCGCAGGCCCGGCCCAGGGCCTTCATGGACTCCGCCCAGACGGTCTCCACGCCTTGTTCCGCCGCCTGGCGGGCCAGGGGTTCGGTCAGCTGGGGGTCGGCGTCCTTGGCCGGATACAGGCGTTTGGCCTGGCCGTTTGCCAGCGCCCAACGGACCTGCTTGACGCCCACGACCTTGGACGCGTTCTCCAGTTCGTTCAGCATCGGACAGGCCCCCTTTTCGCGTAATCGGCGCAGTGTGAAATTATAACACAAAGTTGACGGTTCGTCAAGCTGGTTTCAGACGCTTTCCCACCGTTTTTCCCGCTGAGGCGGCCCTTTTTTTGTCGAAACCGTCCAAAACGCCCCGCCGGCGGCGGGGCGTTTTGACGCGTAAAAGTGTAAGAACCTGTATTCACAGCCGAAACCGCCGGATAGCCGAGGGATTTTCCCGTCAGGTAAGGAAAATTTTCTCAGAAATTATTGTGTTTATTTCAAGAAAATTGAACGCCGCATGGCGGAAAAAGACCCGGCTAAACAGTGAATTGAGGTTGTGAATACAGGCTCTAAGATCAATCCAGCTTGAGGTCGCCCTCGCGAATCCAGCCGATCCGCCGGAACAGGATGCCGAAGGCCCAGCACAGCGCCGCAGGCAGGACGAAGGAGATCAGGATCAGCCCGATCCACTCAAAGGCCCCCGGGGTGATGGCCGCGGCCCCGTTGGCCAGGGCCTTCTCGCTGGGGCTGAGCCAGCCGGTCCACACCCCCAGCTGGCCGCACAGGCCGCAGGTCCCCATGCCGGAGTTGATGGGCGCGCCGTTCATCTCCAGCTTGAACAGGCAGGTGGCCAGGGGGCCGGTGACGGCGGAGGCCAACGTGGGGGGAATCCAGATCCGGGGATTCTTCACGATGTTGGGCATTTGCAGCATGGAGGTGCCGATGCCCTGGCTCACCAGCCCGCCCCAGCCGTTCTCCCGGAAGGACATGACGGCGAAGCCCACCATCTGGGCGCAGCACCCGGCCACCGCCGCGCCTCCCGCCAGCCCCGTCAGGCCCAGCACCGAGCAGATGGCCGCGGAGGAGATGGGCAGGGTCAGGGCCACCCCCACCAGCACGGACACCAGGATGCCCATCCAGAAGGGCTGGAGGACGGTAGCCCGCATGATGAGCTGGCCGAAGGCGCTGGCCGCGCTGCCGATGGGAGGGGCGATGAGCCAGGCCGCGCCGATGCCCACCAGAATAGTGACGATGGGGGTGACGAGGATGTCCACCTTGGTCTCCTTGGACACCGCCTTGCCGAACTCGGCGGCGATGATGGCCACGAACAGCACCGCCAGCGGTCCCCCCGCCCCGCCCAGGGCGTTGCAGGCGTAGCCCACTGTCGCCAGGGAGAACAGCACCATGGGCGGCGCCTGGAGGGCATAGCCGATGGCCACCGCCATGGCCGAGCCGCTCATGAAGGAGGCCAGTCCGCCAATGGTGTACCCCTGCTTGTTGATCTCGATGATCTGGGCGGTGAGGAAGCCGATGTGGAACTGACTGCCCACGGTGTTCAGGATCGTGCCGATGAGCAGGGAGCAGAACAGGCCCTGGGCCATGGCCCCCAGGGCGTCGATGCCGTACCGCTTGGCGGAGATGACGATGTTTTTGCGCTTCAGGAACGCTTTGAGCTTTTCCATATCCATCCCTCGAATCTCAAAAATAGTCCACACAGGTGTCTTGACACCTGTGTGGACTATGATACAGGGACAGGGGAAAAATGTCAACCGGCGTTTTGCCCAAAGTCAGGGCCTTTTGTTCCCCTTCCAGTAGAGCACCACCGCCAGCACCGCCCCGGCGATCATGGTGACCACGCCGATCACAAGGAACACGGTGGCAAAGCCCAGGAAGAAGCCCTCCACCCCGCCCAGGGACGAGGCGGAGGGGGCAAGCCCCATCTCCTCCAAAAACGCCTGCTGTATCTCCGGCGGGACGTCGCCGGAGAACTGTACGCCTCCCATGCCGCCAAAGCTGTCAAAACCACCCAGCCCGGACATCATATTCTCGGACGTATCGAAAAAAGCCCCGAAGCCCCACCGGGCCAGCGCCCCAATGATGGTGGTGCCCAGCCCGGACAGGGCGATGTACACCCCGGCCAGCCAGCCGAACCGCCGGATGAGCCGCCCAATCCACCCTGTGGCCCGGTCAAAATTGTCCGGCCCCGGGGTGTCCGGGACCGTGTACACCGGGGGCTCCTCCCGGGGTGGTTCTTCCCGTTTCTCCGGCCCGGCGGGCTCGCCTTCGCTGAGCAGCTCGTCGGTGGTCACGCCGAAGGCCTTTGCCAGCGCCAGCAGCTTGTCCACCTCCGGCGTGGCATCGCCCAGCTCCCATTTGCTCACCGCCTGACGGGACACCCCCACCATGGCTGCCAGATCCTCCTGGGACAGCTTGGCCGCTTTGCGGTAGTACAAAATTTTCTCGTTCAGCTTCATAAAAGCCACCTCCTGTGATGGTCCCATGATAGCAGAAGGCTTGGTTGCGGACCACCAGCGGAGACTGGAAAAAACCGCAACCTGCGGTTGCAAACCCCCTATTCCACCAAAAATCCGGCCTCCCCCAGCGCCTTTACCGCCCGCTCAAAGGCCTCCTCATCGGGACAGCGCAGGGTGTGCAGGTGGATTCCGTCGGTGAGCAGGGACAGGGGCCGGGCGGCGTTTTCCTCAATTTTTCGGATGAACTGCGCGATATCATACCGGGAGGACAGGTCCAGCGGCCCGGTGAGCTGGCCGTATACCGGGTGCTCCACGATGACGTTCTCCACCGCGCACCCCTGGTCCACCATCAGGGTCAGCTCCCGCTCCATGTCCGCCCCGCTGTGGAGGCAGGCCACGGTGCGTCTCAGCCCCGCCCGGGGGCGCTCCAGCACATAGCCCCGGGGGGTGGCGGTGATGTCCTCTCCCCCGGCCCGGAGCAGGGCCACGTCCCCCACGATGATCTGGCGGCTCACCGACAGCCTTTGGGCCAGAGCGGCGGCGGACAGGGGGGCCTGGGCGGCTTTCAGGGATTCCAAAATGCGCTCCCGGCGCTGTGCGGCGTTCATGGCGGTCTCCTTTCCGCGGCTGGCGCTGTTGTTTTGGTACTATAGTATAGTACATAGTATAGCACGAGCCGCCGCCCTTGACAAGCCGTCCCGGAGGCCGTATACTGAATTCGGACCGGGGAGGCACCCATCACAAAAAACGGCGTCCGATACACCTGCGAAATATTCCACAAAGGGGATGACACCCATCGAAAAAAACATACGCGTGGTAGACGAGCAGGGCAATGAATACGAAGCGACCTGGCCCCGGCGGGCCAGAGGTCTTGTAAAAAGCGGCAGGGCACGCTTCCTCTCGGAGGATACCATATGCCTTGCGTGCCCGCCAAATATCAATTTGGAGGACACAGACATGAACGACAACAAAGTGGAACTGAGCTGGCTGCTCCAGCAGATCGCCGCCATCCAGGACGGCACCGAATACCTGAAGGACGGCCTCGCCCAGCTGGCCCAGATGGGCGAGGGGGACAGCGGCGAGTCCTACTCCCCGGGCAATATCCTGGGCAAGGCCAAGGCCGACGCCCTGGGCGGCATGATCCGGGGACGGGAGACCACCAACCAGCAGCTCCTGCGGCTGTATGAGAAGATGTACGACGACCTGATGGGCCGCGGCCCCGCGCAATGAAAAACGCCCGGCCCCCGCACAGCGGGGGCCGGGTCTTTTACGTGATGGCGCTCCGCATCAGCAGCATTCCGCTGCGGGGATGCACATTGGCCCAGTTGTTCTGGGAGATGAAGGGCCGGTGCTGGTCGGCGTCCGCGCCGTCCGCTCGGACCGTCCAGCGGCCATGGGGCAGCTGGATGGCGTAGTCGTGCCCGGTGGCGTTGTAAACCACAAAGAGCAGCTGGCCGCAGGGGCCGCCGCCCTCCACCTGGAAGGATACCACTCCGTCCCGGTGGACGGTGCCCTCTTTGATCCGCTTGCCCGCCTCCGGGCTCCGGTCGCACAGGCCGGGCAGGGCCTTGCGCAGCCGGATCAGCTGCCGGTAGTAGTCCGTCAGCCCGCCGAACCGCCAGGCCCGCTCCCAGCTGAGCATATTGATCTCCGGCGAGGACCGGTAGCTGTTGGCGTCTCCCAGCTTGGTGCGGCCGAACTCCTCCCCCGCCTGGAAGAACACGTTTCCCTGGCAGGTGAACATGATAAACGCCGCCAGCTTGTTCTGGGCCGCCAGATCGTCCCGGTACTCCTGGTAGGAGGGGGTCCCCCCGGCGCACAGCGCCAGCTTATCCCACAGGGTGTAGTTGTCGTGAGCGGAGATATAGTTGATGACCTGGGAGCAGGCCCGGGGGCGGAAATCCCCCACTCCGCCCGTCCAGCCGGCCGCCGCGCACAATATGGTCTCCCCCAGCCCCGAGCCGCCGTTGACAAAGCCGGGCTGTTCCCCGTGGAAGCAGTCCCCCTTGATGGCGTCCCGGGTGAGGTCGCAGAACATGGCGATCTCCGGGTCCAGCCGGGCCGCGTTTCCCCGCACGGCCGGGGCGGCGCCCGGCTCCATGGGGGAGTCCGCCGCCCGCCAGGGCTCGCCGTACACCAGCTTTTCCCCGGGGCCGAAGACCGCGTCCAGCGACCAGCGGATGCGGTTCATCAGCTCTACCGTCAAAAGGCCCATCAGGTCGAAGCGGAAGCCGTCGATGTGGTACTCCCGGGCCCAGTACATCACGGAGTGGAGGATATAGTTGTCCACCATGGCCCGGCCCGACGCCATGTCGTTGCCGCACCCCGAGCCGTTGGACAGGCTGCCGTCCTCCCAGCGGCGGTAGTAGTAGCCCGGCGCGGACCGCTCCAGCCAGGAGTCGGAGGCGTAGGTGTGGTTGTACACCACGTCCATCACCACCCGCATTCCGTTTTGGTGGAGGGTCTGGATCATCTCCTTGCACTCCCGGATGCGGGCGGCCCCGTCGGCGGGGTCGGTGGAGTAGCTCCCCTCCGGCACGTTGTAGTTCACCGGGTCGTAGCCCCAGTTGAACTGCCTGCCGTCCCCTGCCTCGTCCACCGAGCCGAAGTCAAAAATAGGAAGGAGCTGGACGTGGGTGACGCCCAGGCTCTTGAGGTGCTCCACGCACAGGGGGGGACGGCCGTCCCCGTCCTTCCAGGAGAAGGCCTTGAACTTCCCCCGGTATTGGGCGGGCACGCCGCTGTCCGGGTCATAGGAGAAGTCCTTCACATGGAGCTCGTAAATCACGCGGGCGGGCGATGCCGGGGGCGGGCAGTCCGTTCCAAAGCCCTCCGGATCGGTGCGGGCCAGGTTCACCGCCATGCTCCGCGCGCCGTTGCAGCCGCAGGCCGCCGCGTAAGGGTCGGCGGTGCGGGCCTCGCCCGCCGCCGTCTCCACCACATAGTCGTAATAGACGCCGTGGAGGTCCCCCTCCACCGCCAGCGACCACACTCCCCGGCCGCCCAGCTTCAGCGCCTGTCTGCCGTAGGCCTCTGAGGTATCGTCCCGGTACAGAAACAGCTCCACACGCTTTGCCTCCGGGCTCCACAGCTTGAATACCGTTCTGGCCGGGGTGCAGGTCGCCCCCAGGTCGCAGCCGTCGTAGGCGTACCAGCGGTCGAACTCCTTGTCGTAGCCAAGCCTCTTTTCGTTGTCCACGCGGATCCCCCATTGCCAACGCTTATTTGCCGGAATACCAGCGGTATTTTGTACCGGCCTCTATACTATATTTGTTTTCTGCCGCCCTGTCAACAGGAAAACGCTCCGTTTTTCATCTCTTTCAAATTTTCAAAAAAATTCTCAGCCCGCCTTGACGGGCTGAGAATTTCCAACTTTTAGCGATCTGGGGCCTCCAGATAATCCCGGAGAAAAGCGGAGACCTCCGACTGGTACAGCGTTCCGCCGGAACCGGCCGCCGCGGCGTGGTCCGCCCCGGGCATCCACAAAAAGCTCTTTGGGCACCGGGCCGCCTGGTACAGTTTGCCCATCATGGCGGGGGGGACAAATTTGTCCTCCACCCCGTGGATAAACAGGGTGGGGATAGTGGAGCGGCGCACCGCGTCGATGGGGGCGGCGTCCCGCAGGTCCACCCCCGCGCGGCGCAGGGCGGCCTTACGCAGGGCGGAGAACAGGAGCCCCGCCGGCAGGGGCAGCCCGGCGGGCCGGTCCACCCAGCTGCTTAGCAGCCAGCGCATCTCCGCCTCGATGGAGGTATACGAGCAGTCGGAGACGGCGGCCTTCACCTGCCGGGGCAGGGGGCCCCCGGTGGCCATGAGCACGCTGGCCGCCCCCATGGATACGCCGTGAAGCACGATCTCCGCCTCCGGTTCTCTCCGGATGATATAGTTGCACCAGCCCACCACGTCCAGCCGCTCGTCATAGCCCCAGCCCACATAGCTGCCCTCGCTTCTGCCGTGGCCCCGCTGGTCGGGCAGGAGGACGTTCCAGCCCTGGTCGTGGTACTGCTTGGCAATGGCGCCCATGGACTCATAGGTGTCGCTGTAGCCGTGGAGGCAGAGGGCCCACCGGCGGCAGCCCGGCGCGCCGGGGGCCGCAGCCGCCCAGAGGGCCAGCCCGTCCGCCGACCGGATCGACGCCTCCCGAAAGCCCTCCCTCCGGCGGGCCCACAGCCGCCCCTCCTCCTGGAGCGGATTGGCCTCCGGCAGGTCCGGGTCCCGGACCTTGGGGACCATGCACTGATTGTAGAGATAATTGCCCAGCGCGGTCCAGCCTCCCGCCGCGCCCACGCCCGCCGCGGCCAGGCCCAGCAGCTTGGCGGTAGTTGTCTTCTTCATGGCGGCCTCCCCGACCCATTTTTTTCATCATACTCCCGGCCGCGCTGCCAGTCAACGGGAAAAGTGTAAAACCTTTGTAAATCCAGGGCCCGGCGGAGGGCGGCGTGCAACGTTTCCGGGGAATCCTGTCCTTTTTTCTGGTCCTTTTCAAAAATTGATTCTCCAAAATATTCCCCGCACCGCTTGACACCGGCCATTCGGCGTGGTATCGTAGGGGTCGAATTAGAACAATCGTTTTATTTTTTGAAAGGAGGTTCGATGTATGGCCGTCCGCTATCCGCGTTCAAAAGGTCCGCCCTAAAAGTGCTCCGACCGGGGTCTCCGCGAAGAGCCGCCTTCGAAATCCACCCTCGATATAAAAATTGAGCAATCCCTGCGCGGATTGCTCGGACGGGGCCCCCGCAAAGCCGCCCTTCAGGCTTTGTGGGGAAAGGAGGGGCAGCGGAGTGAGCGCACCCCGGCTAAAAAAAGCCGGGGCAAGCGATACGCAGCTTGCCCCGACGTGGTGGAGGAGGATGGATTCGAACCATCGAAGGCAAAGCCAGCAGATTTACAGTCTGTCCCCTTTGGCCACTTGGGTACTCCTCCATATTCAATTGGGCGGAAAAAGTGGAGCTGGTGGACGGATTCGAACCCCCGACCTGCTGATTACAAATCAGCTGCTCTACCAGCTGAGCTACACCAGCGCAGCAGCTTCCGCATTTACAACGATGCTCATTATAACAGCAAGGGGTGGTTTTGTCAACAGTTTTTTCAAGAAAAAAACGGCGGGCCGTCCGCCGGGAGAGGACGGGAAGAAAACGGCAGCAGAGGAGAGGCTTTGGATGCCCCGGGAGGAGCGGTGCGGCCTGTGCCGGGGGGAACTGTACCCCGGGGACCCCTATTTTGCCCTGGAGGGCAAGCTGGTGTGCGAGGACTGCCTGGGGCGCTACGCCCGGGGCTATTTCGCCCACCGCCTGCGCCGCGTGGGGGAGGGGGACGGCGCGGGGCGCATATCGTTTTAATTGGAAAAGGAGAACAATACCGCTGTGACATTGTACGAGCTATCACTGGAATACGAGCAGACGGCGGCCTGCCTGCGCCGCCGGATTCTGGAGCTGGAGCAGGCAAGCCGGCAGGCCGCGGACGAGGGCCGCAGGCTTCAGCTGGAGGGGCGGGCCCGGCCCCTGCGCTCCATGTACCGGGACGTGCGGGCGGTGGCCCGCCATCTGGAGTGCTATTACGAAAAGAACACACCCCGGCCGGCGGGTGGGAAGCGGCCGGCGAAGGGAAAAAGGAGGGCATGACATGACACGGACCGTTTCCTATGACAACACCTTCGGCATGGCGGATCTGGCGGTGTACGCCAGCCTCATGGCCGACGACAATAAGGACCAGATCAACCGCTTGAAACGGAACCTCACCCACGCCCTGCGGCAGGATGTCACCCAGCGCCAGCGGGAGTACATGATCCTCTATTATGGCCGGAACATGAGCATGGAGGCCATCGCCCGCCAGTGCGGAGTGAACAAATCCACCGTATCCCGCACGCTGAAGCGGGGGAGGCAGCGCCTCTACCGGTGCCTGCGCTACGGCGCGGCCAACCTGCTGGAGCAGGCGGAGAGCTGAGCGGCGCCCTGCCTTCGGGAGATTTTTTTTGCAGGATAACTTGCATATTTTTTCGCAAACTCCCCTGGAATTCCGGGGAAATAGGTTCAAAAAGGGTCAAAATGCAGCTGTGACCGGCATGCTCCATATTTTTTAGTGTTGAAAAGCGATTCCGCCTGTGATATTATCTCAAGAACGGCCCAACGCGGCCAACTAAAGTAACCGAGGTCATATCATGAACTATCGCGGGGTATTTTTCGACTTTGACTACACCTTGGGGGACTCCACCCCCGCCATCGCGGAGGGGTACCGGCTGGGCTTCGCCGATCTTGGGCTGGACCCACCCACCCTGGAACAGGTGCGCCACACCATCGGCATGACCCTGGCGGACGGCTATTCCTTCATTACCGGCGACCATGACCCCCAGCGTCAGGAGGCCTTTTACCACTCCTTCCAGCACACGGTGGGGGTGAAGGCGGAGGGCGCGGGCCGCAGGCTGATGATCGAGGGCACCGCCCTGTTCCCCGGCGCGGCGGAGCTGCTCCAGGCCCTGGAGGAGCAGGGCGTCCGCACCGCCATCGTGTCCACCAAGCCCGGGGACACCATCCGGCGCATCTTCGCGCACCAGGGGCGCTCCGCCCTGCTGGACCTGGTCATCGGCGGCGACGAGGTCCAGCACTCCAAGCCCAACCCGGAGGGGCTGCGGATGGCCTTGGAGCGGCTGGGCCTGGGGGCGGAGGACGTGCTGTTCTGCGGCGACACCGTCATCGACGCCGCCACCGCCCAGGCGGGGGGCTGCCGGTTCTGCGCGGTGCTCAACGGCACCACCCCCGCCGGCGCCTTCGAGCGGTTTCCGTATGTACATATCGCCCCGGACCTGACGGAGCTAAAACAGTGGCTTCGCGTATGACAGACACCCCCCGGCCCAGGCCGGGGGGCGTTCCTTTTTATTCCGCGGGCGTGGGCTCCGCCGGGGCGGAGGCCCCCCCGTCCGGAGGAGAGGCGGACATGTCCGACCCGCTGAAGGTGACGGTGATGGCGTAGACGTGCTCATAGCCGTGCTTGGCCAGCTCCCGGGGCATGGCGAAGTAGTCCACGCTGTAGGTGCTGAACTCCCCCTGGGAGGTCCCGATCTGGAGGACCAGCGGGATCTCCCGGTCCAGCTCGATGGAGACCGGGCCGGTCAGCGCCGAGGTGGCAAAGGCGATCCCGGAGATATCCCCCGCCTCCATGGTGAACTCCCGGGAATAGATGCCGCTGCCGTCGCTGTACGCCATTCGGACCCCTTCGGCCATTTTGCCGAAGGTCAGCGCGACCCGGCCCGTCCCGTCCACGGCCTCCACCGCGCCCTGGACCACACAGTTCCAGTCGTTGCCAACCAGCTCGTAGGCCCGCAGCCAGGCGGACTTGGCCCCCTCCACCTGGAAGTCAAAGATGCGCTGGGCGTCCAGCCCCACGTTCAGCAGCTCCAGCAGGGCGGTCTCCTCCCCGCTGAGCTGGGCGGGGCTGATGGTCATGGCCCCGTCGTCCTCCTGTTCCGTCTTTTTCTGCGCGGCGCAGCCGGTCAGAGCCAGCGCCGCCAGCGCCGCCGCCAGCAGCAGGGCGGTCAATCGCTTTGTGCCCATGGGATATCCCTCCGTCAAGTTGAAATCTGTGTCGAATTCAGGAATAAAATGTCTGAGGACATCATAGCACAAAACGCCCCGGCTGTCTACCGGCGGATTCGGATGTCCCCGGCCAAACTGCGGGCCGTAAAATTTTTCCGCCGGAAAGGGGTTGACAAACGCCCGGCGCCTGCGTATAATAGCCACAACAACCAAACAGCACAAACCTGTGACGGAGAGAAGTACCCGGCGCGGCAGACCTTACAGAGAGCCCCCGATGGTGGGAACGGGGCGGCGAGCGGCTGGCGAATGGACTCTGGAGGGCGGACCGAACGGCAAATGGGCCAAGTAGGGACCGACGGGCTTCCCACCCGTTATCCATCGGGGCGCGTATGATGGTACGCGTAAGCGAGCGGACGTTTGACAACGTCAATTTGGGTGGTATCGCAGAAGCAGCGGCTTTTGTCCCATGTGTGGGGCAAAGGCTTTTTTGTTTGCCTTTTCCTCCCCGGATTCCGGCAAAATCCGGGTCATCTGCCGCCCAAAATCATAATATGGAGGAAAATACCATGAAAAAGCGCAACACTCTGAAAAAGTTCTTCGCCATCGCCGCGGCGGCGGCCCTGTCCCTCTCCCTGTGCGCCTGTAACGGCGGCACGATCACCAGCTCCGACGGCCCCACGGTGACGGTGGGCGGCGGCGAGGCGTCTATGCCGGTCAGCGACCCCGAGGGCACTGCTGGTAAATACAAGGTGGCCATCATCAAGCTCACCGACCACCCCTCCCTGGACGAGATCGCCGAGGCCGTCGAGAAGCAGCTTGACAAACTTGCCGCCGACAACAACGTGGTCATCGAATACACCACCACCTCCGGCCAGGGGGACGAGACCACCCTGAAGCAGCTGGCCGACCAGGCCATCGCCGATGAGGTGGACGTGATTATCCCCGTGGCCACCGCCGCCGCCAAGATCTCCGCCCTGGCGGCCGAGGAGACCAAGACCCCCGTGGTCTTCGCCGCCGTGTCCTATCCCGACGAGGAGAGCGTGGCCCTCACCGGCATCGACTATGTCACCGGCACCAGCGACGCGCTGAACACCCGGTTCATCATCGACATGATGCTGGCCCAGAATCCGGATGTGAAGAAGGTGGGCCTGCTGTACTCCCTGTCCGAGGACAACTCCATCCGGCCCATCGCCGAGGCCAAGGCGTACCTCACCGAGAAGGGCATCGCCTTCTCCGAGCAGACCGCCAACTCCAACGACGAGGTCATCGCCGCCGCGGCCGCCCTGGCCGCTGAAAAGGTGGACGCCGTCTTCACCCCCACCGACAACAAGATCGCCGTGGCCGAGCTGGCCATTTACCAGAGCCTCATCGACGCGGGCATCCCCCACTACACCGGGGCGGACTCCTTCGTGCGCAACGGCGCCTTCGCCACCTGCGGCGTGAACTACACCGAGCTGGGCGGGCGTACCGCCGACCTGGCCTATGAGGCCATTACCAAGGGCATGGACGGCCTGGAGGACTACTATCTCATGGATGGCGGCATCATCACCGTGAACACCGAGACCGCCGCCGCCCTGAACGCCGACTACTCCATGTTCAAGGACATGGGCACCCTGGTGGAAGTGCAGACCACCGAGGACTGAGCAGGGGCGCGCCCCTGCGGGGAGCGTTACTTTCTCTCCCGCGAGAGAAAGTAACCAAAGAGCGCGCTTAGGGGTGAGCCGCCGGTTCGGCTTCGGGCCACAGGACGGCCCTCCGCTCACAGGACGGCTCCCCCCCTAAGAACCCCCATTAAGGTCAAGGACGCTTCCCTGGCAGGTGGGCGGCCGATACGGCTTTCGCAGTTGACGGATGGCTTCCTCTTTCATGTTCCGGCCTTCGGCGGCCTGCGTGTCTCCAAACTGTACCGCGGGCAGCTCTCCTAAACGCGCCTCCGCCGCCCCTGGGTATGGCCGCCGGGCGGTAGAAGCTGCGCGGTTGACACACGTGCTGCGCCGGTTAGACGCTTCGGGCGCCACGAGACGATCGGTGCGCCCACCCAGGCGCGGGACGTAATCTCACATTGCCCTCAGGATCGCGCCCACGAGCGGCAGCGGGTTGCGGCGCAGTGCGCGTCGAAAGCCCCACGCGCCGGAAGGTCCCCACCCACCCCCCGTATAGGGTTTCCCCCGTAAAAGGGGGATTCTTAAGGGGGAGCCGGCTGTGGAGATGGCCCGCCCTTTGGGCTGTCTCCACCCGGAGGCGTCCCCCTTAAGCGTCCTTTTGGTTCCTTTTCCCACGTGGGAAAAGGAACGCCCCCGGCAGGGCGCGCCCCTGCCAAAGAAAGGAGCACAAACCATGGGTTCTATCCTTCTGATCTCCCAGACCGCCCTGGAGCTGGGTTTCCAGTACGCCCTGGTGGCCATGGCGCTGTTTTTGAGCTACCGCATCCTGGACATCGCCGACCTGACCACCGACGGCAGCTTTGTGCTGGGGGCGGCGGTGTCCGTGACGGTGACGGCGGCGGGCCACCCCGTTCTCGCCCTCCCGGCGGCCATGCTGGCGGGGGCCTGCGCCGGGTTTGTCACCGCCTTTTTGCAGACCCGTATGGGGGTGCCCTCCATTTTGGCTGGCATCATCACCAACACCGGGCTGTACACCGTCAACCTGATGGCCATGGGCTGGAAGTCCAGCGCCAGCCTCATGCGGACGGACACCGTCTTCACCCTCCTCCGAGACACGGGGGTGGGCGGGGACTGGTACGAGCTGCTGCTCTCCGCCGCCGTCACCATTCTGGCGGGCGTCCTGCTGTACCTGTTCCTGGGCACCCGGCTGGGGCTGTCCGTCCGGGCCACCGGCGACAACCGGGATATGGTGCGGGCCTCCTCCGTCAACCCCACCTTCACCGTCACCGTGGGGCTGTGCTTCGCCAACGCCCTCACCGCCCTGTCCGGCGGGGTGGTGGGCCAGTACCAGCGCACGGTAGACATGGGCTCGGGCACCGGCATCGTGGTCATCGGCCTGGCCTGCCTCATCATCGGCGAGACGGTGGTGGGCCGCCGGGGCATGGGCCGGGGGGTCATCGCCGTGGTGGTGGGCTCTGTGATCTACCGCTTTATCTACGCCATCGTGTTCTACACCAAGGTGGTGCCGGTGGACTGCTTGAAGCTGCTCACCGCCGCCGTGGTGGCCCTGGCCATCGCCGCCCCCACCCTCAAGGCGGGCGCGGGCTTTCAGAAGCGGAAGCTGGCCGCGGGCCGGAAGGGGGAGGGCTGACATGCTGAACATCAAGGATATCTCCAAGACCTTCAACCCCGGCACCGTCAACGAAAAGACGGCCCTGTCCCACCTGTCCCTCCACCTGGAGCCGGGGGACTTCGCCTCCATCATCGGCTCCAACGGGGCGGGGAAGTCCACCCTTTTAAACGCCGTGGCGGGCAGCTTCTACGTGGACAGCGGCTCCATCGCCCTGGACGGGCGGGACATCACCTTTCTCCCCGACCACCGGCGCAGCGTGGTCATCGGCCGGCTGTTTCAGGACCCCCTCCGGGGCACCGCCCCCTCCATGACCATTGAGGAGAACCTGGCCCTGGCCTACCTGCGCTCCTCCGAGGGCACCGCTCCCTTCAGCCGGATTCGGAAGAAGGACAAGGAATTTTTCGCGGAAAAGCTGAAGCTGCTTGGCATGGGGCTGGAGGACCGGATGCGCCAGCCGGTGGGTCTGCTGTCCGGGGGCCAGCGCCAGGCGCTGACCCTGCTGATGGCCACCCTGGTGACGCCCAAGCTGCTGCTGCTGGACGAGCACACCGCCGCCCTGGACCCCGGCACGGCGGAAAAGGTGCTGGAGCTCACCCGGACCATCGTGGCGGAAAACCGCATCACCTGTCTGATGGTCACCCACAACATGAAGCAGGCGCTGGAGCTGGGCAGCCGCACCCTGATGATGGCGGAGGGCTCCATTGTGCTGGACGTGTCCGGCGGCGAGCGGGCGGGCATGACGGTGGACGATCTGCTCCGGCGGTTCAAGGCGGGGACCGGGAAGGACCTGGACAACGACCGCATTCTCCTCTCCGACTGAAAAGACGCAAATCCACCCTTCGCCGTCGGCGAAGGGTGGATTTTGTCCTAACCAAGGTTTCCGTCTCCGCCCATGAGGCGGGTGAGCTCCTCGACGCGCTCAATGGGGAAGGGGGGCGAGGCCAGGGGCCTCAGCGCGATGGACAGCAGCTTCATGGGGTTGTCGTCCGCCGCCGTCCGGTTGGAGGCCATGGCCCCGCACCGGCGGCACCGGTGGACCACGGCCCACTCGCCGCCCTTGCGCACCCACACCGCCACCGGCTCCATCAGCCCGCCGCAGTCCGCCGCCCGGTCCCCCGGCTCCACGTCCAGGTGGAGGCTGGTCAGGCAGTTGGGGCAGTGGTTGCGGTGGCCGGTTCCGGCCTCCCCCGGCGTCACCAGACGGCCGCAGGCCCGGCAGGTAAAGGTATCGCGGCAGGGATGGGTCTTATAGTAGCCCGCTTCAAAGGTTTTTCTCTTGTTTTCCCGGTTCATTGGGGAAATTCCTCATAACCGCCCATGTCCCCCGCTGTCAAGGTGGAACGCGGGGGGAGCTCTTTTCAAAGGGGACAAGCTGTGATATAATAAGCATTCCGGTGGTCCGCCGCCAATCACGCACAGCGAGGAGCGTTTGACATGACACGAAAAGAGGATATGGCCGCCCTGCGGGCGGATACCCAGGTGCATTACAACTGCGCACAGGCGGTTGTGGTGCCCTTCGCTCGAGACATGGGCATCGACCGGGAGACGGCCTACGACATGACGCTGAACTTCGGCGGCGGCATGGGCTGCGGGGCCACCTGCGGGGCGCTGGTGGGAGCCCTCGCCGCCCTGGGCGGGCTGGGCCTGCCCCAGGAGAAGCGGCTGGAGCTGATCGAGACCTTCCGGGCGGCCAACGGGGCCATCGACTGCGCGGCCCTGCTGAAGGCGGCCTTTGAGCGGGGGGAGGAGAAAAAGCCCCACTGTGACGGCTTAGTGCGGCAGTGCGTGGAATTTGTGTGCCGGGAGACGGGGCTGGAATAATCGGCACCCGCGAAGCGGGGACGGGCTTTGCCCGTACGAGTGTTTTGCCGCAGGCAAAACCTCGGCGCAAGGGCGAATTCATTTCGCCCGCGCAAGTCAAATCAAAGGGGTCCCCATGGAAGCCCAGCGAAGCGGGTTCCATGGGGAGGAAAAAGCCCCACTGCGACGGCTTAGTGCGGCAGTGCGTGGAATTTGTGTGCCGGGAGACGGGGCTGGAATAATCGGCACCCGCGAAGCGGGGACGGGCTTTGCCCGTACGAGTGTTTTGCCGCAGGCAAAACCTCGGCGCAAGGGCGAATTCATTTCGCCCGCGCAAGTCAAATCAAAGGGGTCCCCATGGAAGCCCAGCGAAGCGGGTTCCATGGGGAGGAAAAAGCCCCACTGCGACGGCTTAGTGCGGCAGTGCGTGGAGTATGTCTGCCGGGAGACCGGCTTGGAATAACTGGGAGGAATATTTTTGGAAACGATTACTCAAATTTTGGCCCGGGAGCTGGACCGCCCGGAGCAGCATATCGACAACATCATCACCCTGCTGGACGAGGGGAACACCGTCCCCTTCATCGCCCGCTACCGCAAGGAGCTCCACGGGGCCATGGACGACCAGCTCATCCGGCAGCTGGCGGACCGCTTGCAGTACCTGCGCAATTTGCAGGCCCGCCGGGACGAGGTGAAGCAGTCCATT
>ERZ777011.2270-NODE-2270-length-16062-cov-3.392391_pt1 | contig 16062 bp, 15 predicted proteins | sample MGYA00374964_ERZ777011 | MGnify/ENA primary metagenome ERZ777011 (study PRJEB29310, sample SAMD00008975) | mouse gut metagenome | study: EMG produced TPA metagenomics assembly of the Metagenome analysis of fecal microbiota from mouse which was promoted...
GCTTTAAAAAAATATATAACTCCCTTCCCAAGCAGCCCTGATGCCCCAAGCTCCCTTTATTCTTAAGCCCCGGACAACATGTGAGGAAACATTTTTTTAGTGTACAAATTATTATTTACACAACTCAGCTACAACCTGATTTATAAGCTTTCCATCAGCTTTTCCCTTCAACTCACCCATAACGCTTTTCATTATCATTCCTTTATTCTTTGTAGCCACCGCATCTGCGAATTTTGTTGTTATGATTTCTCTTATTTCATCCTCTGAAAGCATCTTTGGAGCATACTCTGTAATTAAGTTTACCCGGAAGGTGTATTCATCCTTTAAATCAGTTCTCTCCTCAGGACAAAGCTCCAGCTGCTCCTTTGCAGTTTTAAGCTCCTTTAATACGGCTCTGTCAACAAGCTCGTCTGCTATATTTTCTCGTGTTCCCTCATCTATTGCAAGCTTTTTCACAGCCTGAACAAGTGACGAGATAACTTCCTTTCTCTCCTTATCCCTTGCTTTCATAGCTGCAACCATATCCTTTTGAAGTGTTTCAAAATTCATCTTCCTATTCTCCTTTTACTTTATATTTTCTTCTTTATATTTTCTACTTTATTTTTTTATTTTATAATTTAATGCTTTACATTCTCTATCTGCCAATCTATAGGCTCCATACCGTTTTCCTGCAGAAATTGATTGCATCTGCTAAAATGCTTACATCCGAAAAAGCCTCTGAATGCAGATAAGGGACTTGGGTGAGGCGCCTTAAGAAGCAGATGCTTTGGATTGTCTACCTTTGCCGCCTTATCCTGCGCCGGCTTGCCCCACAGCATATAAACTATAGGTCTGTCCTGCTGATTCAGTATACTGATAGCCGCATCCGTAAATTTTTCCCAGCCTATACCCTTATGGGAATTTGCCTGATGGGCTCTTACGGTAAGCACTGAATTAAGCATCAGCACTCCCTGGTCCGCCCATTTTTTAAGATAACCGTTATCAGGAATAAAACAGCCTAAATCATCCTGAAGCTCCTTATATATATTTACAAGCGACGGGGGTATATCTACCTCCGGCTTTACGGAAAAGCAAAGACCATGAGCCTGACCTACATTGTGATAAGGGTCCTGACCTATAATTACCACCTTAACATTACCTAACGGCGTATAGTTAAACGCATTAAATATATCATCTGACGGCGGAAAAATCTGGTGCGTATTATATTCATTAACTACCGTCTCGTATAGTTTTTTATAATATGGCTCTCTAAACTCCTTTGTTAAGGGGCCCAGCCAATCGTTGCTTATTGCTGACATAATCTTACCGACACTCCTCTGCTTTTTAAGTACTTTTTTAATTCATTTATCTCCAATTCCTTATAGTGAAACAGGGACGCTGCCAACGCCGCATCTGCTTTTCCCTCTGTAAGGGCGTCATAAAAATGCTCCATAGTTCCCGCACCGCCTGAAGCAATAACCGGAATATTTACCTGGCTGCTTATAGCTTTTGTAAGCTCAATATCATAGCCCTCTTTTGTTCCGTCACAATCCATGCTTGTAAGCAATATTTCTCCTGCCCCAAGGTCATTTACCTTCCTTGCCCATTCTACTGCGTCTATGCCCATATCTATACGGCCGCCGTTTTTATATATGTTCCAGCCTGAGCCGTCAGGTCTTCTCTTTGCATCTATGGCTACAACCACGCACTGGCTTCCAAACTTATCGGCTGCCTGCGCCACAAGATTAGGATTATTAATGGCTGCGGAATTAATTGATATTTTGTCGGCTCCCTCTCTGAGTATTGCTTTAAAATCCTCTATAGTCCTTATTCCGCCGCCTACGGTAAAGGGTATAAAAACATTTTCAGCCACTCTTCTTACCATATCAACAACTGTATTTCTTGCGTCGCTTGACGCCGTAATATCAAGAAACACTATCTCGTCGGCTCCAGCCTTATCATATGCCTTTGCAACCTCCACAGGGTCTCCTGCATCTCTCAAATTCAAAAAATTTATGCCCTTTACTACCCTGTTATTATTAACGTCCAGACATGGAATAATTCTTTTTGTAAACATATGTACCTCCTAAACCGAGACAAAATTTTCAAGTATCTTAAGTCCTACGGCGCCGCTTTTCTCAGGATGAAACTGACATGCAAAAATATTATTTTTCTCCACCGAAGCGTGTATACAGGCGCTGTATTCTGTGACTGCCGTTACTATATTCTCATCCTTCGCCCTAAGATAATATGAATGTACAAAGTATACATATGAATTTTCATCTATTCCGCTAAATAATCTGCCATTATTCATAATATGCAGTGAATTCCAGCCAATATGTGGGATTTTAAGGTCATTCCTATCGGGTATGCGTACTATATCTCCCTTTAATATTCCAAGTCCAGCCACACCTTCAGACTCCTCACTTGTTTCAAAGAGAAGCTGTAAGCCTAAGCATATGCCAAGAAAGGGAATGTTTTTTTCCGCCACATCATTTATGGTATTTATAAGGTTATAGCTCTTAAGCTTATCCATGGCGTCCCCAAAGCTTCCTACTCCCGGAAGTATCACCTTATCTGCCGAAAGAATCTTATCCCTGTCCCTTGTAACGCTTGTTTCATGGCCTAAAAACTGCAGAGCCTTCTCAACGCTTCTTAAATTTCCCGCATCATAATCAATTATAGCTATCATTTTCGCGCCTTCCTCTGTTTATGCCTTTCTCTATTTGTGTGTTTCTCTATTTTTATAATTCCTGTCATAAAATCTTTAATCTGCGTTATCCTGTTCTTCCAAGGCCTTTTCCCTTGCTTCTGCCTCGTCTGCCAGCTTATATATCTTCTCTGCATATTCATAGCGGTCTGTTAAAAGATTAAGCTCTCTTGCAGCACTCTCGGTAAGTCCGTATTTTTCCTGTAAAGCAGTATTTATCCATCCCAAAACAAGCGTCATATCATCATAGCAGTTATATTCCCTTGCTATATCCTTATATTTATCATACATTTTTACACCGCGAAGAAGGGTAAACAATGCCTGGTCATACTTTTTAATGCTATACAGATTCTTGTAGGATGTATAGTGCCTCTGAACAAACATTATTGTCTCAACCTGATTATAAAAGTTTATATCCTTATCATTCATATCAAGTCCCCTAAGCTCATTATATGCTGCGTCAAAGTTCTTATCCAGATAATATGCAAGGGCCGCATCCGTCTTTTCCATATAATATTTGTAATTTCCTCCAAGCTTTAAGGCCACTACAATAAATATTATAAGTGAAATGCAAAATACAATAAACGGAACGGGTATCTTTATTATCTGGTCCGGCTCCTTTGGCTTTTTTTCCTTTTTCGGCTTTTCTTTTTTCGGTTTCTTTTCCTTGACTTTCTTTTCCTTAGGCTTCTTTTCCTTTTTCTCTTTCTTTTTCTTTTCCTTCTTTTTCTTTGGTTCATCCTCCTCATTGTCAGACATATCATCATCATCATCATCGCCATAATCGTCATCGTCATAATTGTCCAACATGCTTATTCCTGTCTTTTTATCCGGCTGGCTTTCGGTTTCCTCTCCTCCCATAAAGATATCCTCGAAGCCCCCAAGTCCCATGTCCTCCATGTCGCCGTGAATTGACAGTCCCATATCATCAGGCTCTTCATCCATAGCCTGGCTGGCAGAGTCTTCATTTAAGCTGTTATCAGATAAATCCATACCTAAATTCATGCCTAAATCAAAGTCAAAATCATCTGCTTCTTCTTTATTTTTTTTGCCTTTTTTCTCTTTTCCAAAGGCAAATTTTTTCTTAGATTTTTTTGCCTTTTCTTCCTTTTTGTTTTTTTTCTTTGGCTTTTCTTCCTCAAGTCTGCTTATCTCATCATTATCATGATTTTCTTCCGTGTCATTAACGCCAAGAATATCATAAAGCCCTTGCATATCCTCCTCCTCAAAGGAGCCTTTTTCCTCTTCAAAGTCCTCCTGAAGGGGAGCATTGTATAATAAAGCTTCTTCATCAGACAATCCTTTATCTAACGCCATATCATCCATAAATTCAGGAGAATTTTCAAGAGACTCTGCCTCCTCGAAAACAACGTCCTGCTTTGCTTCAGGCTCTGGCGCGGTGTTTTTTTTGTCCTTCTTTTTTCTTCCCCAGAAGCCTCTCTTTTCCTTTTGCGGCTTCTCCTCCAAATCTGTATCATTATCCAATGCTTCACCAAAACCAAGCTCATCCATAGATGAAATATCGCCGTCAAACAAGTCTCCTTCGATTTCTCCCAGCAAATCCTCGTCATTATTTATTTCTTCCTGTTGTTTTTCGTTGGAGCCATTTAAGACTGCATTTAAAAGGTTGTCTAAGTAATCTTCCTCTGAACTGTTTTTATGAACTGCCACTTGTAGTCCTCCCTGCTTATATGTTTAAAAGGTGCCAAATTTATTTTTTTAGCTGTCTTACTTTAGCACTTAAAAATTTGAATTAATAAATTCAAATGAATTTTCACTTATAGAAGTACCCTTATCCTTAATTTCCAAAGGAAGCTGGGGCAGCTTCTGATTTACTCTATATAGCCAAGCCTTATAATTCAGCATGGCAATCTTTTCAAAAGGCCATCTTATAACTGTAGGCGCATCAAAGCTTACACCCAGCTCAAGCAGTACCAGCTTTTTATTGAGGGTAAGCTGCAGCCAGCCCGTATATTTTTCCCATTGACGCATATAGCCGCTCTCATCATATGCCTTTTGGCCATGTACGTTAAAGCTTCTTAATGTATGACAGCCTTCGCATTCAGGTATAGCTGATTTGATTTTGCTTAAATACTCTAAAACAATATCCTGCGTTAGTTTTTCCTTTTTATTTTTTAATTCAACGAGTATTTTATATATTTCCTCTAACACAGGCTTTGCTGACTGACAAAAGCTGCCGCAGCCGCAGCCTGACTGGAATCTTAAGATACTTCCGCATGGAGCCGCTATTGTATTTTCATCAAAACCACCCTCATATATAATATCATCCGTATTGGTAGTTAATACAAAATATTTTTTATTTCCAAGCAGCGCCTGTATTTTTCCATATACAGCAATATATTTATTTATGGTTTTATTTTTGCCGTCAGACAGCTCATTGTAATAAACGCTGTATTTTATATATTGCTCTATATCATCATATAACGATATATTGTTATATGATGAAATGCAGCTTTTATAGAATAAATATATTTCATTATCTGCTGCTATTTTTTCCACATCAGCTGCAAACTCACTGCCTATACCGACTATAACCGCATCTGCTTCAGTTATGTGTTTCTTCAGCTCTTCGCCGTATGTATTCATTTTTTTATCCTAACCTTTTACCTAAAAGAGACCGGCCAAATGACCAGCCCCTTTATAATACTAATCTATTAATTCGTCTATGGTCTGAACAAGATTTCCTATCTCAGGCTTTGTAAGCTGCGCATCTGCTCCCAACGCCTTCGCCTTTATTCTCATCTCGTCGTTGATAAGTGATGAGAATATAACAAGAGGTATACTTTTTAGCTCTTCATCTGACTTTACAAGCTTTGTAAGTCTGTGTCCATCCATAAGAGGCATTTCTATATCTGTAATAATACAGTGTACTTTTTCTTTTGCCTTTCCTGCTTTCTTATACTCCGTCAGCTTTTCCCATGCCTGCTGGCCATTCTCGGTACTTATTACGGTTACATAGCCCGCCTTATGGAGAGAGTCCTCAATAAGCTTTCTAAGCAACGGTGAATCCTCTGCTATAAGAATAGGCGAGTCGCTTCTTTCCCTTACGCCAAGCCTGTCAATCTCAGAAACCTTAAGTCCTGTCTCCGGGCTTATATCCGTGACAATTTTTTCAAAATCAAGAATAATAATCAGCTTGCTGCCCATCTTTATAATACCGGTTGAAAGCCCTGCGTCAGATGTATTTATTGTTGAATCCGGCGTAATAATGTCTGCCCATGAAACTCTATGTATTCCGCTGACTGCATCCACATGAAACGCTATATTCAGCTTGTTAAAATTTGTAATAATCATCATATCCGTAGACTTATGCTCTGCCGGTATGCCTAATACCTTTGCCAAATCAATGGCTGTAATAACTATATCTCTCGGCATAAAAATGCCCTCAACAAACTGGTGTGCATTCGGCACAGGAGTGACCGGCATGTATGCAATAATTTCACGAATCTTTGCTACATTGATACCATAGGAACGTCCTCCGACAGTAAATTCCAGTACCTCCAGCTCGTTTGTTCCGTTTTCCAATAATATATTTGTATCCATATACATCCTCCTTTAGATTATTTCTTTATTGCAATCACGCTGGTTTTGCTGTCCTTAGCAACATATAAACTAATATTATTTATGTTAGCTGATACTTCTTCATTAACCTGAAATACCAGTACCATTTCCTTTGATTCTCCTGCCTCAAATGTTCCCTTATATGTATTTAATCCGTTTAAAAGCGCTGTTACCTGAACATTTACTCCTGTTTTTTCATTAATAAGACATCTGTAGCTTAAATTTTTTCCCATCATATCAAGAGCTGCCTGACTGCCGGAATTATTTGTAACAACAAATTTAAGCACAAGAAGCTTATTTTTGTTTAAGGCTACCATACTAAATCCATCATTTCCCTCCGGATATCTGTCCGCTACCTCATAACCCGCTTCCGTAACGGTAAAGCCGGACAGTCCAAAGCCTTCATTTGCCGATACTATATTTGGCTGGGGCTTTCCTGTAGAATTGCCTGAATTACCCGAATTACCGTTTGACGCTCCACCGTTATTATCCTCTTTATTGTCATCGCTTATCCATACCGTAGTAGGCTCTGTCGCCGGCTCTGTTTCCCTTTCAGCCAGCTTTACAATATAATTTCTGTCGTGATTTAAAACTGCATTGACTGCATACTCTATTATTTTGTCCTCGTCAGCCTTATCATAGCTGAGCTTATTACAGCCTGATATATATACCAGCGGCAAAAGAGAGGCAGCCATTATAAATGCAAGGTTTTTTATATTCTTTTTCATTATGCTTTCCTCATTCCTGTCTATGATTTATCTTACACATACATTATTAATATTTTATCATTATTATTTAAACTATTCAACTAAATATTTGCATTTTCTATACATTTTTCTACCTCAAACCAAAACTCAACTCCATTTTGTACATTTTTCACCCCGCACTCTCTGTTCATTGCCGCAAGTATTGCCTTTACTATGGACAAGCCTATGCCGCTTCCCCCGTACTCTCTTGTTCTTGCCTTATCTACCTTGTAAAACTTTTCCCAAATCTTATCTATATCAGACTCCGGTATATTTTCTCCTGTGTTAAACACAGTACATTTTACAATATCATCCTTTTCCTCCACATCAATTTTTATTATTTTTTCTCCGTTCAGATGATTAAGGGCGTTGCTGATGTAATTTGTGATAACCTCCTCTATCTGAAATTCGTCTGCCCATACAAATACCTGCTTTTTGTTATTAAAAATAACATGTGCCTTTCTTTCTTCAATGAGGACTCTTGCCCTGTTAAGGACATAGTCTATGACGGTTATTAAATCAAACCGCTCCATCTCCACAGTATTTGTTCCAAATTCCAAATGATTAAGGGTAAGAAGCTTTTGAACCATTCTGTTCATTTTTAACGCCTCGTCTATAATAACATCACAGTAAAAATCCCTGCTCTGCTCATCATCATTCACGCTTTCCTTTAAGCCTTCCGCATAGCCCTGTATAATAGCTATGGGAGTTTTAAGCTCATGGGATACGTTTGAAAGAAATTCCTTGCGCATCTCGTCAATTTCTTCCTTTTTCTGAATATCCTTCTGCAGCTCATTATTAGCTGTCTTAAGCTCTGATATGGTAGCTTCCAGTCTTTCTGATAATACGTTAAGATTGCTTCCTAACATGGATATTTCATCTTTTCTCTCATCATGATACTTAATATTAAAATTAAGCTTTGACATTTCCGTTGAAATATGTGCAAGTTTCTCTATTCTTGCCGTAATGCCTATTGAAAGCATAAGAACACAAATAAGGCTTATGGCAATAACCATGCCTCCCACATATGCAGTAAACTGATTTGTTACTCCAAGGGCTGCCTTTATACTGTCTATTGACGTTCTCATAACAAAAATATCACCGGAATCCAGATTTCCATACATTTCCAGATAATTGTGCCCGCTTTCCTCGTCAAATATCCTTGACATTACATAATTTTCAGTATGGGCTATAAGCTCTCCAAAATCTGTATTCTGATAAAACAATATATTTTTAAGTCTCTCTATAAGACTGTCATTCATAATGCTGTAGCCGGAATAAAATTTTACTTCCAGTCCTGAATCAACTACAAGTATGGTTATACTGTCCTCCTCGCACACAGATACCATTTCCATCCTTGATTTTTCGTCAACCCTCTCTCCCTCATTTATAGTTCTGCACATAAGGGTATAGAAGTCAATAAGGTCGTTTTCTTTCATGGAAATATAATATTTTTCCTGAAAAACCATATTAATAAACCAATTTCCAAGAATGGCTCCTGCCACTATTACAAACAAAATCACAGCCAGTTTTATTCTAAGGGAATATTTCATGCTTCTCTATACCTCAAATTTATAACCCATACCAATGGATATATTTTATAACCCATACCAATGGATATATTTTATAGCCCATACCAATGGGGTATGCTTTTAAGCTTTCTATACTTCAAATTTATATCCCATACCCCATATTGTTTTTATATAGTCAGCTTCATCCGTAAGCTTTGCCCTGAGCTTTTTAACATGGGTATCGATAGTTCTTGCGTCGCCAAAATAATCATAGTTCCATACATTATTTAAAATCTGCTCCCTGTTTAGGGCTATACCCTGATTTTCCATAAAATATACAAGCAGCTCAAATTCCTTATAGCTTAACTCTATATTTTTATTGCCAACCGTAACCGTATGGGCTACCTTATTCAAAGAAATGGTTCCTGCCGTAATAATTCCATCCTGTTCAAGCTTGTTTGTTCTTCTGAGTATGGCGTCCACCCTTGCCATAAGAATCTTTGGGCTAAATGGCTTTGATATATATTCATCCACACCAAGCTCAAAGCCTAAAAGCTCGTCCTGCTCGTCGCTTTTTGCAGTAAGCATAATTATTGGCGCCTTTGAAAATTTCCTTATTTCCCTGCAAACCTGCCAGCCGTCCATTTTTGGCATCATTACATCAAGAATAACCAGAGCTATATCATTTTCTGCAAAAAAAATATTTACGGCTTCCTCTCCGTCTCCTGCCTCTAAAACGCGGTATTCCTTTTTTACAAGAAAATCCTTTACAAGCTTTCTTATTCTAACCTCGTCATCTACCACTAAAACCTTTAATTCTGCCATTTTTCCACCTCTGCTTTAAACCTGAATCAGCTTTCAGGCGTTATTTCCTTTTCCCTTTCATTTAACTGATGCTCCTTTTCCCTCAACTGGCTGTCCCATGCTGCAAGCTCGTCTTCCTTCTCGTTATATTCCCTTTCCAGCCTTTCCCTATAATTCAGTATATTTGTATTTTCACTGTTATTTGTAATAATAATAACAAGTATAAGGGCTATGACAATAAACACATTTAAAATTATAAGATTTGTAATTTTATTTTTATACTTTTTTTCCTGCTCCTCAGGCATAAGATACAGCTTTTTATTCTTTTTGTCCTTAGACTTCCTGCTCTTTTTTTCGTCTGCTGCGGCAACAGGTATATTTCTTATACTGTCTGGCTCAATATCGGCTGCGTTATATAATATCTGCTGCAGCTCCCTTAAAAAACCATATCCTATAGGCGTCTTAAACAGCTCCTTATCTATAATCTTATCATACACAGATAACACACTCTGTGGATTTTTAAAATTTGTTCTTTTTCTTAGATACTCAATTCCCTCTATTTCATTTACTGCAATAGCTGCCTCCTCCTGGGTTTTAAAGGAATATCCGTCTACTACATATTTCTCACTCACTTTAATGTGCCTCCTTGCTTTTTGTACTGTGTTTTTTCTCTTTATATAATATCAGATTTTATTATATATTTCCATTATTTCAATAAATTTTCACATTAATGGGCCGGCGCAATTTTTACCTTATAAGGAGCCTGAGCGTCATTGATTTCCTTTTCATCCCACGGGTGGGCTGAATATTTATCTGCTGCGCCCAGTACAACCAAATATACCTCTGCCGCATTTTCAGGAATCTCAAAATCCACATGTATTTCGCGATTTTCCATGTCCGCCCTATGCATATCTCCGTAAACCCTGCTTCCGTCCTCTAGCAGCGCGACAAATCCAAATCTCCATGCCGGAGCAATTCCGGTTTTATTATATGTACCGGTTTTTCCTGCCGCCTTTTCTTTCTCCATGTACGAGCCATCGTCAGCAGGGCTTAAAGCCGCTCCCTCCTCAAGTCCCGCAAAATCAACAGATATTTTTCTATCGTCACCCGGAATATCAAGCTTTATTATATTAAATCCCGTAACCTCGGGACATGATGAATAAGCCACCTGTCTATAGCCGTCGTCAGTATCATACAATACTGTCCTGTACCTGTCACGCCAATTTCCGGCATAATCACGAACGCCGTTTATATCAAAGGTCGCCATTTTAGCTCCATAGTCGTATAGTACGTCATATAGAGCCTGCACATCATTTTCAAGATATAGCCTTGCGTAGCATGAAAGGGCATCCTCAGGATAACGGCTCTCCTTCCATATCCTTGATACGGTATCGTTTCCATGTTTTTCCGTCAGGTAAAACAAAAGCCAGTAGCTTTGATATCTCATCCACTCGTTTTCAAACGCTCTGTTATAATTTTTAAACCATGTATCCATATGATAATCTGTAAAAATCTCTTTAGGATATACCATAAGCGCCTGCCACTGCGCCGTCTGCTCCCAAAATCCGTTCCCGCCATTGCTTCCGGGATATCCGTATCTGAAGCCGCTTTGATAGTTATCCTCCATTCCTGACGCAATATGATTGCAATAAATCATATATTGAAAGGTATGTCCGATTTCATGCGCTATTGTTGAGCCTACAGGATGACATGTTGAAGGATTAATCCACAACGCTCCCACCTTGTTGTCATATCCGGCTCCTGTAGCAAGCCATTCCTTCTGATACAGCAAATATATCTGTATTTTATAACTAACCGGCTCAAATCCCAGCGTTTCAACATTTGATGAATAAAATATCTCCGCCTTTTTAAGCAAATCTTCAATATCAACTCTCATTTCCTCTGCAATTTCCGGTGAATTTGGATTATCGCCAAAGCCCTTTCCCCAGAACACAAGAAAATGCTCGCTCTCCGCAGACCTGCCCCAGCACCATTTAGATGAGGAAGCGTTAAGATTCATTCCGGCAAATTGATTTGGCTTGTAATATCCTTCCCGTGGCTTTACCTCTTTTGACGCCGGCTTGCTTTCAGTTTCCTTTGTATTCCATGTTTCCTCTGCTTCACTGTCGGTTTCCTTTCCAGAATCCTTTTTTGAGCAGCCTATGGTAACTGTAAATAATAGTCCTGCCGCAATACAGGTGACAAGAAAAATGTTTAATTTATGCATATGCTTCCTCTCTGAAATTTCTTATAGAATTATAGTAAAAGCAACAAGCTTCGTTTTGTCAAAGCTTGTTGCCTTATGATGGAGCTGACGGGATTTGAACCCGTGTCCAAAAATCAATTCCCTGTTCTTCTACTACCATAGCCTCTTATTTATCATTCCCTCTATCAGACGGAAACAGGCATCCTTCTGACTTAAGTAGCTTCATAATACGCCCGCAGTCTCAAAGCTTTGACTGCGTCGTTTCCTACAAGGTCGATACCCTAACTGTAACTGTAGGTGGAAACAGCAGGATAGCTGCAACTAGGCAGCGATTGCTAAATTGTCTTCAGCGTTTATATTTATTTTTGCCATTTAACGCATTGCGTGCGGGTAGCTTCACCAGCTGCATGATTCCTGTCGAAACCAGTACAACCCCTAATTTTATATTGCTTTAATATTTTACATTATACCCAATATATTGTCAACAGTTAATATACCATGGTTATAGCTGCTATTCACAGCTTTTATTCCTTTGTACAATATCTTATGTAGCTTGTAAATTTCAAATTAACGCCAAGAGACCTTGCTAAATCTGCAATGGTACTGTCGTCATCATCAGTATACCAGCATCCTCCAATAATACTGTCAATTTTTGAAAATCCGGCAAGAACAGTGTCCTCGTATAAATCCTCAAACACGTCAGGACGCTTTTTGAGCAATTCATTTTGAATGTCAGCCGGAAGCCTTGCTAAAGTATCCTTGTTTACAAAACCTGTTGACGTAACAAGCATTCCTCCGGGCTTTAACACCCGGTAAGCCTCCCTTAAGGCTAATGACCTGCTGCCCCTTTCACAATTTCCAATTCCTCCACCATCCGATATAACATCAATGGTATTATCTCTAAAAGGCATTCTGCAAAAATCAAAAGCAGTATAAAAAATATTTGGAAAATCAAGCGTCTTATCAAGATAAGCCTTCCACTCACGAACAACCGTAGGCGAAATATCGCTTATTATTATATTGGCATTAGGATTTGCCTTTAAAACATAGGGCATAAAGCCTCCGCCCGGTCCTGCCCCGATTTCAACTGCTATTCCACCCATTGACGCAATTCTTTTGCCGGCTTCATCCATTAAGGGAGCTTTATTTTGCGCATTTTCCCAATTTTTCTTTATAAAGCTTCCTTCTTTAATTTCTCTTGCCCATTGAACATTATCAGTACTTTCTGATTCCGGAACAAAATACCCTATACCGTCCTTATCTGATTTTTTTCCTGTAAGCTCATGGATAATATCCTTTTCCTCAAGCATTTCATTAATAGAAACATGGTAAAGATGAGATAGCTCCAATAATAAATCAATATCAGGGATTGCCGTTCCGCATTCCCATTTTGAAACGGCCTGTGAAGTAACCCCAAGCCTTTGCGCCAACTGCGCCTGTGAAAATCCTATATTATTTCTTAGAACTGCTATTCGCTTTCCAAAATGAATTTTATTTATCATGCCCTGTCCCTCCTATTTATACTTATTATATGATACTCTTAAAATTTTTTAAACCGACGGACAGTTGCATAAATTAAGATAAATACAACTCTAGGTTGAATTTTAATATTAATAAAGATTTTTCACCTTAAAATCCTTCTCGGCCTCGCGCCTCTGGTCTTTTTTAGCTATATCGGCTCTCTTATCGTAAAGCTTTTTGCCCTTTGCAAGTCCAATCTGCACCTTTACAAGGCTTCCCTTAAAATACACCTCAAGAGGCACAAGTGTATATCCCTTTACCGCCATCTGTCCTGTCAGCTTGTTTATTTCGCTTTTGTGAAGCAAAAGCTTCTTTGGCCTTAAGGGCTCCTTGTTAAATATATTTCCCTTCTCATAGGGACTTATATGCATTCCGTATATCCACGCCTCGCCGTTTTCTATTCTTATAAACGCCTCCTTAACGCTGCATTTCCCCATGCGGACGGATTTCACCTCCGTGCCGCAAAGAACAACGCCTGCCTCATAGGTATCCTCTATAAAATAATCAAATCTCGCCTTTTTATTATTTGCAATAAGCTTTCTTGTTTCCTTTGCCATAATATTCTCACTTTCTGCATTTATTCTTCATTATATTCCAATGCAAGTTCAAAATCAATGGTTCTTGACTGGATATCTGCCTTTACCACCTGTACCGTCACCTTTTCCCCAAGCTTATATACATTACCGCTGTCCTGTCCCACCATCTCATAGCGCTCGTCATCATAATAGTAATAATCGTCATAAAGAGAGGTAACATGTATCATACCCTCAACGGTATTTGGAAGCTCAACGTATAAGCCGTAGGCTGTAATGCCGGAAATAACGCCCTCATATATATTTCCTATACGTTTGCTCATATATTGTACCTTTTTAAGCTTCTCCGTTTCCCTCTCGGCGTCGTCTGCCCGCCTTTCCGCCACGCTTGCGCTATCAGCCACCTGGGGAAGTATATTATTATAGTGGCTTATTCTTTTTCCGGAAAGTCCTCCGTGAAGATTTTCCTTAATAATCCTGTGTATCTGCAGGTCGGGATACCGTCTTATGGGAGAGGTAAAATGACAGTAATATTTTGTTGCAAGTCCAAAATGTCCTCCTGCCGTTGTGGTATATTTTGCCTGCTTCATTGAACGAAGTGTAAGCCTGCTTATAAGCGCCTCCTGTGGAGAGCCCTCTATTCTCCTTAAAAGCTTTTGTATCTCCTTTGGATGGACTCCGTCAACCCCTGAGCCTGTTTTTATGCCATAGCCAAAATTATTTATAAAAAGGCTCAGCTTCATCATCTTTTCAGGCTCGGGATTCTCATGGCTTCTATATACAAAGGGAAGCTCCTGCCAAAAGAAATCCTCTGCCACAGTTTCATTTGCTATAAGCATAAAATCCTCGATTATTCTTGTTGCCTGGTTTCTATCATACGGTCTTATATCGGTAGGCTCGCCCTTTTCATTCAAATATATTTTACTTTCCGGAAAATCAAAATCAATAGAGCCTCTCTGGGTACGTTTTTCCCTTAGAATATCTGCCAGCTCCTTCATAGATACAAAAAGCCCTGCAAAATCCCTGTATTCCTCATATGCTTCTAAGTCAAGCTTCTTTTTTTCTGTCAAATCATCCGTACAATTATCCGAAGCCGCCACAATATTATTTGCTTTTATATTTTTCTGATTATTATCCGGCGCCTTATTTTCCTGTCCGCCTGCTTTTATATATGATACTGCGTCAAGTATCCTCTGAACGTTTGTATAGGACATTCTTCTGTCAACCCTTATTACGGTTTCCGCTATTTTGTGTCCCACTACCCTTCCTGCACTGTCTATCTCCATAATACAGCTAAGAGCCAGCCTGTCGCAACCTTCATTTAAGGAGCATATTCCGTTTGAAAGCTTATGGGGAAGCATAGGTATAACCCTGTCTACAAGATACACGCTTGTTCCCCTCTTTAGGGCTTCCAAATCAAGAGGGCTTCCCTCCGTTACATAATTGCTTACATCAGCTATATGAACTCCAAGCTTATATAAGTCCCCCTCCTTTGACAGCGTTATTGCGTCGTCTAAATCCTTCGCATCCTCACCGTCAATAGTTACTGTTATTAATTCTCTTAAATCCAGCCTTCCGCTAAGCTCTCTTTCGTCAACCCTGTCACTGGTATCCTCTGCCTGCTTCATGGCCTCCGAAGGATACTCCACAGGTATCTCATACGCACGGACAATACTGAGTATATCCGTTCCCGGGTCATTTATATGTCCTATGATTTCCTTTATTTTTCCCTCAGGATTTCTTCCCTTTGCGCCGTAATCAGTAAGCCTTACAACTACCTTATGTCCCGTAACCGCGCCCTTTGAAAATTCCTTGGGAATAAATATATCCTTGTCAAATCTTAAATTATCCGCCACAACAAAACCAAAATTTTTACTTTTCTGGTAAGTCCCTATAACCTCCTTAATTCCTCTGGAAATAATTTTTACTACCTCTCCCTCTTTTTTTCTTCCTTCACCGGTCTGCCTGTATGGCTTTATCATAACCTCAACTATATCCTTATGAAACGCTCCGTGGGTCATGCTTTCCGGTATAAATATATCCTCCTCAAGCCCCTCTGCGCTGACAAAGCCAAAGCCTCTTTTATTGCCTGTAAATTCTCCTATAACAATATTTTCATCTGTGGCTCTGTACTTATCATATTTTCCCTTCTTTGAAAGAAATACCTTCCCCTCTTTTACAAGCTCGTCAAGCACGTACGCCAGCTCGTCCCTGTCGCTCTTAGGAACATTTAATAAAATAGCCAGCTCCTTTAGCTTCATAGGCTTATATTCCCTGCTGCCTATAACATCAAGAAGTATCCGCTTTCTTTCTTCAAACAATTCCTTATTCATTTTTACCTCACCTCCGTTTACACAAAATGCGCCCCTGTGCATTAAAAAAGTCTCGAGAGTTTTAACTCTTTGTGAAGCCGAGACTTGCAAATTCAGAAAGTCTAAAGAACTAAAGTTCTTTAAACAGACTTAGCCGA
>ERZ777011.2273-NODE-2273-length-16038-cov-3.521617_pt1 | contig 16038 bp, 16 predicted proteins | sample MGYA00374964_ERZ777011 | MGnify/ENA primary metagenome ERZ777011 (study PRJEB29310, sample SAMD00008975) | mouse gut metagenome | study: EMG produced TPA metagenomics assembly of the Metagenome analysis of fecal microbiota from mouse which was promoted...
TGGAACAAGGCCCCCCTCCACGACGGGGCGGTGATTGTGCGCAATGGGCGCATTGTGGGGGCGGGGTGTATGCTCCCCCTGTCGGGCAACGTGAATCTGAGCAGGGAGCTGGGCATGCGCCACAGGGCCGGCATCGGCATCAGCGAGAACTCGGACGCGGTGGTGGCCATCGTGTCCGAGGAGACGGGCTCTATCTCGGTGGCCATCAACGGAATGCTCAAGCGCCATCTCTCGCCGGAGACCCTGGAGCGGCTGCTGCGCAACGAGCTGATGCCCGACGCCGGGGAGGAGAACAAGTCCTCCGCCGCCGCCCGGCTGTCCAGCGTATTCAAGGGGATCAAGGGAGAGAACGCCAATGGGAAAGAAGATTCTTGACAGCAAAATACTCTATGTGGTCCTCTCCGTCCTCATCTCCCTGTCCCTGTGGCTGTGGGTGACCTCCCGGGATGAGAACCGGGAGTCCCGGCCCTTTAACCTGCCCATCGCCTTCGAGGGGGTGGACATTCTGGAGGAGCGGAGCCTGATGCTGGTCAACCCCGGCGTGACGGCCAGCATCACGGTGCGGGCCAACCCGAGAATTTTGGCGTCCCTGAACGAGAATCCCATCAAGCTCACCGCCAACGTGTCCAACATCAGCATGGAGGGGACCCAGCGGGTGGCCTATTCCTACAGCCTGCCCGCCGGCATTGACCAGAGCGACGTGGAGGTCATTGCCCGGAACGGCGGCGGCATGGCGGTGGAGGTGGAGGTGGCCCGGTTCCTCCGCCGGGAGAACGTGGAAATTCGGGGCGAGTTCCAGGGCACCGCGGCCGAGGGCTATCTGCCCGGGGACACGGAGGACTTCCGGTTCTCCCCCGGCACGCTGACCATCAGCGGCCGGGCGGAGCTGGTGAATCAGGTGGCCTACGCCAAGGTGGTCGTCACCGGGGAGAACCGGACGGAGTCGGTGAACGACAGCTTCCCCTTCCAGCTCATCGGCGCCAGCGGCGACGAGCTGAAGGACCTGGACGTGACCTGCGACGTGGATACGGTCTATACCGTCTTCCCCATCCGGGCCACGGCGGAGATCCCGCTGGATATCAAGGTGGCGGAGGGCGGCGGCCTGGGCAGGGAGGACGTGCGCCTCAAGCTCAGCGCCAGGTCCATCACGGTGGCGGGCAGCCGGGAGGCGGTGGCCGCCCTGTCCGCGGAGGACGGCCTGCTGCTGGGCACCATCGACCTGGCCGCCCTGGAGGACGACATGGCGGAAAACGGCGGGGAGCTGACCTTCCCCGTCCCCCTGGCCGACGAGCTGGAGAACCTGAGCGGCATCACCGAGGTGACGGTGGAGCTCAAGCCGCTCAAGCGGGTGGAGACCCGCACCTTCGATGTCGCCACCCGCATCAGCACCACCAATGTGCCCGAGGGCTGGAGGGCGGACATCATCACCCAGGTGATCCCGGTAAAGGTCCGGGGGCCGGCGGAGCTGTTGGACGAGCTCACAGAGGAGAACATCCAGGTGGTGGCCAATCTGGGGGAGATCAGGGCGGCGTCTGGGCAGTACACCGTGCCCGTCGTCACCTATCTGTACAACGCCAACCCCGCCACGGAGCTGGGCGTCGTCCGGGCGAACTATACCATTACGGTTTCCCTGGAACCGGAAGGGTGAGATGTTTGGCTATGTGCGCCCGGCCCTGGACCGCCTCACCCAGGACCAGCGGGACGATTATCAGAGCGCTTACTGCGGCCTGTGCCACGCCCTGAGCAGGCGCCACGGCTGGCTGGCCAGGCTCACGCTGCAATATGACTTCACCTTTTTGGCGGTGCTGCTCACGGCGGGGGCGGGGGAGTGTGCCCCAAGGCGGTGCCCGGTCCACCCCTTCCGGCCCCCGAGGCCCTGCCTGGAGGGCGGGCAGATGGACGCCGCCGCCGACCAGAGCATGATCCTCGTCTGGCACAAGCTGTCCGACGACGTGAGCGACCACGGCTTTCTTACGGGACTGCCCTACCGCCTTGTGCGGCGGCTGTTCCGGAGCGCCTACCGCAGGGCGGCCCTGGCCCAGCGCTCCTTCGACCTCCAGGCGCGGGAGGGGCTGGCCCGGCTGCGGGAGCTGGAGGAGGAAAAGTCCCCCCAGCTGGACCGGGCGGCGGACGCCTTCGCCGGGATTCTGGCCAGCGCGGCCCGGGGCGTCCCGGAGGAGGGGGCTCGGCGGGCCATAGGGCAGCTGCTCTACCACCTGGGGCGGTGGATCTATCTGATGGACGCCTGGGACGACCTGGACGAGGACAGGCGGCGGGGCCGCTACAACCCGCTGGACGCCCGGTTCCAGGGGAGGGCCAGGGAGAACCGGGAGTACCTGGAGACCACGGCCGTCCACTCCCTGCGGCTGGCGGGGGCGGCGGCCAACCTGCTGGAGCTGGGCCGGCGGCAGGCGATTGTGGAAAATGTGCTTTGGTCCGGCCTGCCCGCGGTGCAGAGCGCCGTGCTGGACGGCCGGTGGAAAGAAATGAGAAATACAAGGAGACAGCCAAATGAGAGATCCCTACGAGGTTCTGGGCGTCAGCCCTGACGCCAGCGACGACGAGATCAAAAAGACCTACCGGGATCTGGCCCGGAAATATCACCCGGACAACTACCAGAACAACCCCCTGGCCGACCTGGCCGAGGAGAAGATGAAGGAGATCAACCAGGCCTACGACGCCATCACCAGGTCCAGGTCGGGGGGCGGCGCGGGCTCCTATTCCTACGGCGGCGCGGCCCAGGGCGGCTACAGCTATCAGCAGCAGCGCCAGAGCGGCGGCGGGGAATTTGTCCGGGCCCGGCAGTTTATCAACCAGGGCGACCTGGACGGGGCGGAGAGCATTCTCCAGGGGGCGGGGAACCGGAACGGGGAGTGGTATTTCCTCATGGGCTCCATCGCCTACCGCCGGGGCTGGCTGGACGAGGCGCGGCAGAACTATCAGATCGCCGTTCAGATGGACCCGGGCAATATGGAGTACCGCCAGGCCTACAGCATGATGAGCCGGGGGGGCTACGGCTACCAGCCGGACATGGTGGGGGCCCAGTGCGACGGGCTGGACTGCTGCACCACCATGCTGTGCATGAACTGCCTGTGCGGAGGGTGCCGCTGAGATGAGGCGAAGGAGCAAGGCCGCCCAGGCGGCCTATCCGGCGGTGCTGGGCGCGCTGGCGGTGGTGCTGGTGTACCTGGCCTCCGTCGCCCCCACAGGAAGCTGGGGGATTGTGGCCGCGGCGGGGCTGCTGCCCGCGGCGGCGGTGATTTCGGTGGGGCTGAAAGCGGGGCTGCTGTGCTGGGCGGGGGCGTCTATTTTATCGCTGCTGCTGGCGCCCAGCAAGTTCTGCGCCGCCCTGTTCGCCGCCCTGTTCGGGCTGTACCCCGTCGTCAAATCCCTGGCGGAGGGGCTGCGCAGGCCGGTGGTGGAGCGCCTGATCAAGCTGGCGTTTTTCAATGCGGTCTTTACGGCGCTGTATCTGACCCTGCCGGCGGCCATGCTGGGCTCCCTGCCGGAGGCGCTGGGGGGTTCGCTGTGGGCCCTTTACCCGGCGGCGAACGTGGTGTTTGCCGCCTACGATTACGGATTCAGCAAGCTGATCGGGCTGTATATCGCCCGGGTCCAGCGGGCGGTCCACTGAAAGGCGGAGACTCATGATGGTGAAAAGCATGACCGGCTACGGACGGGGAGAGCGGGCCTATGAGGACGGCGTCCAGCTCACGGTGGAGCTGCGGGCGGTGAACAACCGCTATCTGGACTGTGCGGTGAAGATGCCCAGGGCATATATTTTTGCCGAGGACGCCATGAAGAGCCTGGTGCAGAAGTCGGTGGCCCGGGGCAAGGTGGACGTGTTTGTCACCATCGCCCGGTCCGGCGGGGACGATATGGTGGTCACGGTGAACGAGGCGCTGGCCAAGAGCTATATCGACGCGCTGGGGCGGCTTCGGGAGCTGGGGGGCGCTTATGTCAAAGGGAATTACTATGCCACCGAGCTGGCGAGGTTCCCCGATGTGCTCACGGTGGAAAAAAAGGCCGAGGACCTGGACGAGATGAAGGAGCGGCTGCTGGCCTCGCTGGAGCTGGCCCTGGCCGACTTCAACGCCATGCGGGAGACGGAAGGGCGGCGGCTGGCGGAGGATATCCTGGGCCGGGCGGAGGCCATCGAGGGCCTGCTGGGGGAGATTGAGGAGCGCTCCCCCCAGACGGTAAACGACTACCGGGCGCGGCTGGAGGCCAAAATGAGAGAGACCCTCCAGAACACCCAGATCGACGAGGCCCGGCTGCTCACCGAGGCGGCCATTTTCGCCGACAAGGTGGCGGTGGACGAGGAGACTGTCCGGCTCCACAGCCATCTGGGCCAGCTGCGGGAGCTGCTGGAGGGGGGCGGCGCGGTGGGCCGCAAGCTGGATTTCCTCATTCAGGAGTTCAACCGGGAGGCCAATACCATCGGCTCCAAGTGCAGCGACCTGGAGATCACCCGCCGGGTGGTGGACATGAAGGCGGAGATCGAGAAGATCCGCGAACAGGTCCAGAACCTGGAGTGACCGCCATGAAGCTGATTAATATTGGGTTTGGCAACATGGTGTCCGCCCAGCGGGTGGTGGCGATCGTGAGTCCGGAGTCGGCCCCGGTGAAGCGCCTGGGCCAGGAGGCCAGGGAGCGGGGCGTGCTCATCGACGCCAGCTTCGGCCGCAGGACCCGGTCGGTGCTGGTGATGGACAGCGGCCACGTAATCTGGTCCTCCCTGCCCACCCAGCAGGTGGCCGCCCGGTTCGGAGAGGATATTCAGACGGAGGAGGAGACGCCATGAGCGTGTCAAAGAAAAAACGGGGGGAGCTGATCGTGCTGTCCGGCCCCTCCGGCGTGGGAAAGAGCACCGTCATCGCCGAGCTGCTGAGCAGCCGGCGGGACATCCACTTTTCCGTGTCCTTCACCACCCGCCGCCCCCGCACCGGCGAGGAGGACGGAGTGAATTATAACTTCGTCTCCCGGGAGGAGTTTGAGCGGATGATCGCCAGCCAGGAGCTGCTGGAGTACGCCGAGTACGTGGGCAATTACTACGGCACCTCGCTGAAGGTCATCCGGGAGAAGCTGGACCAGGGGGTGGACGTACTGCTGGACATCGAGGTCCAGGGGGCGGCCAAGGTGCGGGAGCGGTGCCCCGAGGCGGTGCTTATCTTTCTCATCCCCCCCTCCCTTGAGGAGCTGTCCCGGCGCCTCCACCGGCGCAATACCGACGAGGAGGGCGCCATCCAGCGCAGGCTGGAGAAGGCCCGGCAGGAGTGCCGGGAGTGTGTCCGGTACGACTATCTGGTGGTGAACGACACGGTGATGAACGCCGCCCTGGAGATTGGCTCCATCCTCCAGGCGGAGCAGTGCCGGGCCGGAAAGCGCCTCCACCTGGCCCAGAGCATCATCGGCCAGGACTGACCGCCCATATTCAGAAAGGAAGGAATTCTTTATGCTGCTTTATCCCCCCATCAAGGACCTGCTGGGCCAGGTGCCCAGCCGCTATATGCTGGTGAATCTGGTGGCCAGCCGGGCCCGGAAGCTGTCCAGCGAGGCGGAGACCTCCGGGGAGCCCCTGGAGGAGAAGGCCGTGTCCCTGGCCATTCAGGAGGTGGCCAACGGCACGCTGACGCTGGAGGAGACAGAGACGGAGGCGGAGCTGGAGGCCGGCGGAGAGCTCCAGTCCGCCGAAGAGCCCGCCGGAGACGAGGAGTAACAAACCAGAAGGGGCAAGCGGGCTGACTGCTTGCCCTTTGGACGTTGGAGCAAAGGAGTGGAAGGGTGGCCCAAATCGCGAAAATTGCCGTGTCCGCGGCCACCTATGCCATCGACCGGCCCTATGACTACCTCGTCCCCTCCCAGCTGGAGGGGGCCCTGGGTGTAGGAATGCGGGCGGCAGTGCCCTTCGGGCGGGGAAACAAGGCCTGCGACGGGGTGGTGCTGGCCCTGGAGGAGCGGGAGGACGGGTCAAAGCTGAAGCCCATCCTGGCCGCGCTGGACGAGGAGCCGCTGCTGGACGAATCCGCCGTAAAGCTGGCCCTGTGGATGCGGGAGCACTACTTCTGTACGGTGTACGACGCGCTGCGGGCCATGCTGCCCGCCGGACTGTGGTTTTCCCTGAAGGACTGCTGGAAAATCGCCCCCGGCGTGGACCGGGAGGCGGCCTATGGGGCGGCGGGGGAGTCGGACCGGGAGCGGCGGCTGTTGGAGTTGCTGCTGGCCGGCGGCGGCTGGGCGGAGCTGGGCAGAATCCGGGCCGCCTTCGGGACGGCCAACCCCGGCCCCGCCCTGCGGGAGCTGGAGAAAAAGGGAATCGTCCTCCGGGAGGCCAGCGCCCAGCGGGGGGTGAATGACAGGACGGAGCTGGTGGCCGCGCTGGCCATGGACTCCGGCGACGCCATGGCGCTGCTGGCCCCCAAGCGGCGGCGGGCCCCCCTCCAGTACGCCGCCGGGGAGGCCATCTGCGCGGTGGGGGAGACCTCCGCCAAGGAGCTGTGCTATTTTACCGGTGCGTCCATGTCCACCCTGCGGGCCCTGGAGCGGGCGGGGGTGCTCACCCTGTCCAAGCGGGAGGTGTACCGCCGCCCGGAGCCGCCGGTTTCGGAGCGGGCCGCCCCGGTGGAGCTGAACGGGGAGCAGGAGGCCGCTTGCCGGGGGCTGCTGGACCTGTGGGCCCAGGGGGGCGGGACCGCCCTGCTGTACGGCGTGACGGGCAGCGGCAAGACCCAGGTGTATCTGAAGCTGATCCACACCCTGCTGGAGCGGGGCAAAACGGCCCTGGTGATGGTACCGGAGATCGCCCTCACCCCCCAGCTGATGCGGATCTTTACCTCCCACTTCGGCCGGGAGGTGGCCATACTCCACTCCTCCCTGTCCGCCGGGGAGCGGTGCGACGAGTGGAAGCGGGCCAAAAGGGGGGAGGCCAGGGTGGTGGTGGGCACCCGCTCCGCCGTGTTCGCCCCTCTGCCCGATTTGGGCGCGATTATCCTGGACGAGGAGCAGGAGCCTTCCTATAAGTCGGAGCAGAGCCCCCGGTATCACGCCCGGGAGGCGGCCCGCTACCGCTGCCATAAGGCGGGGGCGCTGCTGCTGCTGGGGTCGGCCACGCCGTCGGTGGAGTCCATGTACCGGGCCCGGCGGGGGGACTACCGGCTGTTCACCCTGAAAACCCGGTATAATGAGCGGGCCCTGCCCCAGGTGTCCATTGTGGACATGAAGGAGGAGCTGCGGGCGGGGAACGGCGGCACCATCAGCGCTCCCCTGGCAAAAAAGCTCTGGGACAGGGTGGACCGGGGGGAGCAGGCCATCCTGTTCCTCAACCGCCGGGGAGCCAACCGCATGGTGGTCTGCGGCGAGTGCGGGGAGATCCCCGCCTGCCCCCGGTGCTCCGTCCATCTGACCTACCACTCCGCAAACCGCCGCCTGATGTGCCACTACTGCGGATACTCTCAGCCCCTGCCGGACCGGTGCCCCAGCTGCGGGGGGCTGATGGACTTCGTGGGCGCGGGCACCCAGCGGGTGGAGGAGGAGCTCCGCGCCCTGCTCCCGGGGGTGAGGACGCTGCGGATGGACGCGGACACCGTGTCCGCCGTCCACAGCCACGAGAGCATTTTGGAAAAATTCCGCCGGGAGCGGGTGCCCATCCTTCTGGGCACCCAGATGGTGGCCAAGGGGCTGGATTTTGAGAACGTCACCCTGGTGGGGGCGGTGTCGGCGGACCAGCTGCTGTACACCGGCGGCATCTACGCCGGGGAGCGGGCCTTTTCCCTGCTCACCCAGGTGGCGGGCCGGGCGGGCCGGGGGGAGAAGCCGGGGGAGGCGGTCATTCAGACCTTCACCCCGGACAACGACGTGGTCCGCTTTGCCGCGGCCCAGGACTATGACAGGTTCTATGAGCAGGAGATCCGGGCCAGGCAGGCCCGGGGCCTGCCCCCCTGCGGGGATCTGTTTGTGCTGAGCGCCTCCGGGCTGGAGGAGACGGCGGTGCTCCGGGCTCTGCTGCGCCTGCGGGAGGCCCTGAGCGGGGCGCTGGCCGCCCCACCCTACGCCGGGACGGCCTTCCGGCTGCTGGGGCCCGCCCCGGCGGCGGTGGCCAAGGTCAGCGACCGCTACCGCTACCGGCTGATTTTGAACACGAAAAATACAAAGGTCATGCGGCTGCTGGCGGCCCATCTGCTCCGGCAGGCTCAGGCAGACCGACAAAACCGGGGGGTGGCCCTGTTCGCCGACCTGAACCCGCTGGATGAATGAGGAGGAAACACCATGGCGCTGAGAAAGATTTTGACCCAGGGCGACCCGGCCCTCGAAAAGCAATGCCGCCCGGTGGAGAAGTTTGACCGGAAGCTCCACTGGCTGCTGGACGATTTGAAGGAGACCCTGACCACCGCCGGAGGGGTGGGCCTGGCCGCCCCCCAGATCGGCATACTCCGCCGGGTCGTGGTGGTGGAGGACGAGAACGAGGAGCTGCTGGAGCTGGTCAACCCGGTCATCGTCGGCCAGGAGGGGAAGCAGGAGGGCTGGGAGGGCTGCCTCAGCGTACCCAACCAGTATGGCTGGGTGGACCGGCCCAGCCTGGTCACTGTCCGGGCCCAGGACCGGGACGGCAATTTCTTTGAGGTGACAGGGGAGGAGACGGTGGCCCGCTGCTTCTGCCACGAGCTGGAGCATCTGGACGGCCACCTGTTTGTGGAACACGCAGGCAAGCTCTACAGCCCGGACGAGATCGACGCCATGGAGGAGGAAAAGGGGAAAAAAGAGGAGTTCAGCCGCAGGAGGAAAAAGAAGAGATGAGAATCGTCTTTATGGGCACGCCGGACTTCGCGGTGTCCTCCCTGCGGGCACTGGCGGGGGCGGGCCATGAGGTCTGCGGCGTGTTCACCCAGCCGGACAAGCCCAAAAACCGGGGGATGAAGCTCCAGCAGTCCCCGGTGAAGCAGTGCGCCCTGGAGCTGGGGCTGCCGGTGTACCAGCCCGCCAAGCTGAGGGACGGGGAGGCGCTGTCCATACTGCGGGCGCTGAAGCCCGACCTCATCGCTGTCGCCGCCTACGGAAAGCTTCTGCCCGCGGACATTCTGGAGCTGCCCCCGCTGGGGTGCGTCAACGTCCACTCCTCCCTCCTGCCCAAGTACCGGGGGGCGGCCCCCATCAACTGGGCCATTCTCAACGGCGAGGAAGAGACCGGCGTCACCATCATGTATATGGCGGAGGGCATGGACACCGGGGACATCCTGGCCCAGGCCGGGACCCCCATTGATATCAATGAGAACGCCGCCCAGCTCTTTGACCGGCTGGCGGAGATGGGCGGGCCGCTGCTGGTGGACACGGTGCGGGATTTGGAGCTGGGAAAGGCCAGGCCGGTCCCCCAGGACGAGAGCCTCGCCACCCACGCCCCCATGCTGTCCCGGGAGCAGTCCCCTATGGACTGGACCCGCACCGCCCGGCAGCTCCACGACCAGGTCCGGGGGCTGTATCCCTGGCCCGCCGCCACAGCGGTTTTGGGCGGCGTCCGGTGCAAGATTCTGCGCACGGCGCTGACGGGGGAGACCGTAAACAAGGCCGCAGGCACTGTGCTCCAGGCGGATAAAAAGGGGCTGAAAATCACCTGCGGGGACGGCAGGACGCTGGAGATTTCGGAGCTCCAGCCCGACGGGAAGAAGGCCATGGCGGCCTCCGCCTTTCTGCTGGGCCGTCCCATTCCCGCAGGGACCATTTTGACAAAACAGGAGTGATTTCATGGGCTCGGCCAGAGAGACGGCGGTGCTCACCCTGGCCGCCTGTGAGAAGCAGGGGGCCTGGTCGGACGGCCATCTGAAGCGGGCCATCCGGGCGGCGGGGCTGGACCGCCGGGATGGAGCGCTGTGCGCCCGGCTGTGCTACGGAGTGCTGCAAAATAGGCTGCTGCTGGACTGGCGGCTGAGCCGGGTGTGCTCCATGAGGCTGGAGAAGCTGGACCTCAAGGTGCTGTGCGGCCTGCGTGTGGCGGCCTATCAGCTCCTGTTTCTGGACAAGATCCCCCCCAGCGCGGCGGTGAACGAGGCGGTGGAGCTGGCCAAAGGACACAGCCGGAATCCCCGGGCGGCGGGGCTGGTGAACGGCGTCCTCCGGGCTCTTTTGCGGGAGGAGACCCCGGAAATCAAGGGGAAGGATGAAATCGAGACCCTGTCCATCCGGTACAGCCATCCCCGGTGGCTGGCGGAGGAATTTGTGGCGCTGTTAGGGCTGGAGGGCGCGGCGGCACTGATGGAGGCGGACAACGGGCAGCCCCCCACCGCCGCCCAGGTGAACACGCGGAACACCAGGCTGGAAAGGCTGGGGCCGGAGCTGCGCTCCGCCGGAGCCGAGGTCCGGCCCCACCCCTGGCTGGACGACTGCCTCCTGCTCACGGGCACGGGGGACCTGGAGCGGCTGGACGCCTTCCGGCGGGGGGATTTTTACGTCCAGGACCCAGCCTCCCGGTTGGCGGTGCTGGCGGCGGGGCCAAGGCCGGGTATGCGGGTGCTGGACTGCTGCGCCGCGCCGGGGGGGAAGTCCTTCGCCGCCGCCATTCTGATGGAGAACCGGGGGGAGCTTATCTCCTGCGACATCCACCCCCACAAGATCAGGCTGCTGGAGGCGGGCCGGGACCGGCTGGGGCTGGATATCATCAGGCCCACCCTCCAGAACGCCGCCCAAACCAGGGAGGACTGGCGGCAGGGCTTCGATCTGGTGCTGGCGGACGTGCCCTGCTCCGGGCTTGGCATTATCCGCAAGAAGCCGGACATACGATATAAGGACCCTCAGTCCTTAAAGGGACTGCCCAGGGTCCAGCGGTCCATTCTGGACAACTGCGCCCAATACGTCCGCCCCGGCGGGGGATTGCTGTACTCCACCTGCACCCTGCTGAGGCGGGAAAACGGTGAAATTGTGGACGGATTTCTGGCGGACCATCCGGACTTCGCCCCGGAGCCCTTTGAACTGCCCCACCTGGGCCCACAGCCGGGCCGGATTACCTTCTGGCCTCACATTCACGGCACAGACGGATTTTTCGCCGCCAAGCTGCGCAGAAAGGGATGAGCCCCATGACCGATCTGAAATCTATGACGGCCGAAGAGCTGGAGCTGTACTTCAAGGAGCTGGGCCAGCCCAAATTCCGGGCCATACAGGTGTTCCGCTGGCTCCACCGGGGGGCGGAGTCCTTTGACGGGATGACCAACCTGCCCAAGTCCCTGCGGGAGCGCCTCAAGGCGGAGTGCGTCCTCACCGTTCCCAAGGTGGAGCGCAAACAGGTGTCCCAGCTGGACGGCACCATCAAGTATCTGTGGCGGCTGGGAGACGGAAATTGCGTGGAGACGGTTTTGATGCGGTACAAGCATGGGAATACTGTCTGTGTGTCCAGCCAGGTGGGGTGCAATATGGGCTGTGTGTTCTGCGCCTCCACCCTGGGGGGAAAGATCCGGGATCTGACGCCCGCGGAAATTTTGGACCAGGTAATATTTACCGAAAAGGACAGCGGAGAGACCATCTCCAACATCGTCATGATGGGAATTGGGGAGCCGCTGGACAATTTCGACCACGTTTTGCGGTTTTTGGAGCTGGTCAATCACCCGGACGGGCTGAACATCGGGATGCGGCATATCTCCGTGTCCACCTGCGGGCTGGTAAAGCAAATTGACAAACTGGCCCGGCTTGGGTTACAATTGACGTTAAGCGTCTCCCTTCACGCCCCGGACGACGAGACCCGCTCCCGGCTCATGCCGGTGAACCGGGCGGTGGGGGTGGACCTGCTCATGGACACCTGCCGCCGGTACTTTGAGACCACCGGGCGGCGGATCTCCTACGAGTACGCCATGGTGGACGGAGTGAACGACTCCGACGGGGACGCCGCCCGGCTGGCGGAGCTGCTGCGGGGCCAGCCGGGGCACGTCAACCTCATTCCGCTCAACGAGGTGGCGGAGTCGCCCCTGAGGCCCAGCCGCCGGGTGCGGCAGTTCCAGCGGCAGCTGGAGAGCCGCGGCGTCACCGCCACGGTGCGCCGGAAGCTGGGGGGAGACATCGACGCCTCCTGCGGCCAGCTGCGGCGGCGGAGAATCATGGAGGGAGAGACAGAAACCCCAGAGGAGGGATCGACTTGAACATATTTGGTGTGACGGACACGGGCCGCCACCGGCGGGACAACCAGGACAGCTATGCCTTCCGCCAGCTGGCCGGAGGCGCCGCCCTGCTGGTGGTGTGCGACGGCATGGGCGGCGCCCGGGCGGGGAGCGTGGCCAGCTCGGTGGCGGTGGAGACCTTCACCGCCGCGGTGGAGGAGGCCCTGGCCGGGGGTGTGCCGGAGGAAAGGGAGCCGCGGGAAGCGCTGCTGCGGGAGGCCTGCCGGCAGGCCAACGAGCGGGTGTTCCGGCTCAGCCTGGACCAGCCGGAGTATGAGGGCATGGGCACCACCCTGGTGGCGGCGCTGATCCTGCCCGGAGCGGTGTGCATGGCGAACATCGGCGACAGCCGCGGCTATGTGCTGGAAAATGATTCCATCCGCCAGGTGACGGCGGACCACTCCCTGGTGCAGCTGCTGGTGGACCGGGGGGAGATCACCCCCGCCCAGGCCCGGGTACATCCCCAGAAAAACCTGATCACCCGGGCCCTGGGAGTGGACAGCGAGGTGGAGTGCGACCTGACCTGGCTGGAGCCGGGGGAGGGCGGACGGCTGCTGCTGTGCAGCGACGGGCTGACCAACGTGCTGGAGGACGAGACAATTTTAGAGCTCAGCGGCCGGGAGGGGTCGCCGGAGGGCCTTTGCCGGGCGCTGCTGAGCCTGACGCTGGAACGGGGGGCGCCGGACAACGTGACCGTTGTGCTTGCCCAGCTGTGACGAGGAGGTTACCATGGACCAATACATAGGTAAAATGCTCGATAACCGCTACGAGATTTTGGAGTGTATCGGCACCGGCGGCATGGCGGTGGTGTACAAGGCCCGGGACCACCGGCTGAACCGGCTGGTGGCCATCAAAATTTTGAAGCCGGAGCTGGCCAACGACGCCGATTTCCGCCGCCGCTTCCACGACGAGTCCCAGGCGGTGGCCATGCTGTCCCACGCCAACATTGTGTCGGTGTACGACGTGAGCAACTCCGACGGCCTGAACTATATCGTCATGGAGCTCATCGACGGGCTGACCCTCAAGCAGTATATGCAGCGCCGGGGCACCCCCCTGAACTGGCGGGAGGCCCAGCACTTTATCACCCAGATCATGCGGGCGCTGAGCCACGCCCATGGCCGGGGCATTATTCACCGGGACATCAAGCCCCACAATATCATGGTGCTGCGGGACGGCAGCGTGCGGGTGACGGACTTCGGCATCGCCCAGCTGGCCAGCGCCGCCCAAAACACCATGACACAGGAGGCCATCGGCTCGGTCCACTATATCTCCCCGGAGCAGGCCAAGGGCAGCCATGTGGACTGCCGCACGGACATCTACTCCGCCGGGGTGGTGCTGTACGAAATGCTCACCGGCCGCCTTCCCTTCGAGGGGGACACCCCGGTGGCGGTGGCCATCCAGCACATCAAGTCCATCCCCGTGCCGCCCAGGGACCTGAATCCGGAGGTCCCCAAGGCGCTGGAGGCCATCACCATGAAGGCCATGGCCCCGGAGCTTGGCCAGCGGTACGCCTCCGCCGAGGAGATGCTGGACGATCTGAAGGAGTTCCGCAAGAACCCGGATTTCCAGGTGGCCTCCGCCGGCCAGGAGAACGAGGCCGACGAGCCCACCCGGCGGGTTCCCAGCCAGATCATCGCAGCCACGGTCCGGACCCAGGGGGAGCGGCGGGAGCCGGAGTCCGCCCCGCCGGAACGCCGGGAGCGCCGCTGGGAGCCGGAGGAGGACGACTATGACGACGACCGGTCCCGCCAGGGCGGGGCGGCGGTGGCCGTGGCGGCGGTGCTGGTCATCCTGATCTTTATCGGCGTGATGGGCTATTTTATCTTCAATTTTATCATCAAGGACCTGCTGTCCCCCAATGTGGAGGAGTATACGGTGCCCGACCTGCGGGGCTATACCATGGAGCAGCTGGAGCAGAATCCATCCATTCTGGGCAGCTTTAAGGTGGAGCAGGGCCCCACGGTGTTCAGCGAGGACGTGCCGGAGGGACAGATCTGCGACCAGAACCCGGTGCCCGACACCCGGGTGCGGGAGGGGAACCGGACCATCACCGTGAAGATCAGCGGCGGCAGCGACAAGCTGTATATGATCAGTGTAGAAAACTGGGAGGTCCGGCAGGCCCTGAACAAGCTTCAGAACGAGATGGGGCTGAAGGTCACGCTGGCGGAGCGGGAGTACTCCGAGACCATCGCCGAGAACTACGTCATCTCCCAGAGCCTGATGAAGGACCAGCTGGTGAACAAGGGGGACGAGGTGGTGCTGGTGGTCAGCAAGGGGCCGGAAAAACCCCAGGCCACCGTGACCCGGTTCCTGAACCTGTCCCTGGAGGAGGCCAAGAGCCAGATCGAAAGCCTGGGGCTGAAGGTTGGCAAGGTGGACGAGTATTACAGCGACGAATATGACGAGGGCCGGGTGATGTGGCAGAGCGTGGAGCAGGGCGAGCAGGTGGACAAGGGCGCCGCCATCGACCTGTGGGTGAGCAAGGGCCCGGAGCCCGCCGCCACGCCGGAGCCCACCCCCGACCAGAGCGAGCCGCCCCAGGAGAGCGGCGACGTGCCCCCGGAGCCCACCGAGGCCCTCGCCCCCAGCAGCACCCAGACCATCACGGTGGATCTGAGCGCCTACGAGGGCACGGTGGACGTGCGCATCGTGGTGGGGGAGGAGGAGCAGTTCCACGGGGCGGTGGACGCCAACATCAACGACAGCGTGAGCAAGACGATTACGGGCTCCGGCCTCCAAATCGTGTATACCTATATCAACGGGGCGCTGGTGAAGAGTGAGCCCATCCAGTTCTGAGGCATGAGGGGACAGATTGTCAAGGCCCTCAGCGGGTTTTACTACGTGGATACGGGGGAGGGAGCGCCCATCCCCTGCCGGGGACGGGGAAAGCTGCGCCACCGGCGGCTCACCCCCCTGGTGGGCGACCGGGTGGAGATCACCCGGCTGGAGGACGGCACGGGGATGGTGGACGCCGTCCTGACCCGGAAAAATGAGTTCAGCCGACCCGCCGTGGCCAACATCGACCAGATGGTCATCGTGTGCTCCGGGGCGGTCCCGGTGACGGACCCCTTTCTCATCGACCGCATGGCGGCCATGGCGGAGTGGAAGGGGTGCGAGCCCCTCATCGTCTTCAACAAGTGCGACCTGGAGCGGGCGGAGGAGCTGGCCCGGCTCTACCGCCAGGCGGGCTTTTCCGCCCTCCAGGTGAGCGCCGGGACGGGGGAGGGGCTGGACGCCCTGGCCGGGGCCATCGCCGGCAAGGTGTCCGCCTTCACCGGGAATTCCGGGGTGGGCAAGTCCAGCATCCTCAACGCCCTGGGGCCGGACTTTCGGCTTCAGGTGGGGGAGGTCAGCGAAAAGCTGGGCCGGGGCCGTCACACCACCCGGCATGTGGAGCTGTTCCCCGTGGCCGGCGGGCTGGTGGCGGACACGCCGGGCTTTTCCGCCTTCGACGTGGAGCAGATGGAGGCCATTCCCAAAGAGGAGCTGGCCACCGCCTTTCGGGAGTTCGGCCCCTATCTGGAGCGGTGCCGGTTCCAGGGCTGCGCCCACGTGAAGGAGCGGGGCTGCGCCGTGCGGGAGGCGGTGGCGGAGGGAACGATCGCCCTCAGCCGCCACAGGAGCTATGTCCGGCTGTACGAGCAGGCCAAGGAGATCCCGGAATGGGAGACCAGGAAAAAATGACAAGCGGGACGCCCCTTTCCACAGGGAAAGAGGCGTCCCGCTCTGTATTTGAGATGGGCGCTCACCGGTGAGGTCCATCCTCCTAGTCGTTGTGATTACCCCCGGATCAGCCGTTGATATAGGGGTAATAGGCGAAGTAGCAGAAGACGTTCAGCTCGCGTTCATCCGCGCCATTCCGCTCCTCCATGTTTTTCAGATCCTGGATATCAAACATGTTATCGCC
>ERZ777011.2274-NODE-2274-length-16037-cov-7.560756_pt1 | contig 16037 bp, 13 predicted proteins | sample MGYA00374964_ERZ777011 | MGnify/ENA primary metagenome ERZ777011 (study PRJEB29310, sample SAMD00008975) | mouse gut metagenome | study: EMG produced TPA metagenomics assembly of the Metagenome analysis of fecal microbiota from mouse which was promoted...
TTAGTATGGAGGTCTGGTGGTTATTTTTCTATCCACTATCTTATTTGACGCTTACAATATTTTTCATAGAAAAGGAGCTGCGCGCTAATTACTTAGTGCGACAGCTCCTTTTAGCGTTCCAAGTGTTGTTTCGATTTAGAAGAAAATCATTTGGATGCAGTGTTTTCCGCCAAAAAAGTCTCGAATTCGCTTTCGGGTATCGGTCTGGCATAGCGGTAACCCTGAGCCACGTTTGCGCCGATTTCGTGCATCAGTTCCACATCCGAATCGGTTTCTATACCCTCACAGACGATCTGGGCATTCAAATCGCCGGCCATATCGACAATTCGTTTCATGATTTTTACCTGCCGCTCCCTGTCCGTCTGATTGAGCAGGAAAGAGCGATCCAGCTTGATGACGGAAGCGGGTATCTTTTCGATGACGCCAAGGGAGGAGTAACCCGATCCGAAATCATCGATGGACAGGCGGATGCCTCTGACATAGAGATCCCGCATAGTCTGTTCCGCCATTTCCTGCTGGAATTCTTCCATGACGACAGTCTCTGTGACTTCAACTTCGATCAATTCTTTCGGAATTTGGTTTTCGTCCATAATGCTGACCAGATGCTCCACAAATCCGGGCCTTGTAAAGTGGATTCTGGAAAAATTGCAGGAGATCGTGACGACTGCCTCGCCCTGATCAAGGCGCCTGCGCAGCATCCGGCACACACAGCTGAATACAAAGAAATCAAGTTCTGTCACTTTCCCGGTCTGTTCATAGTAGGGAACAAAGAACCCCGGGGATCTGACCAGACCGGAAGCGGTGGGATCCACAAAGCGGACTAAGGCTTCCGCACCGACAATTTTTTCCGTGCGGACATCAACTTTCGCCTGATAGTAGGTTGTGAAGTTGTCTTCAATGTCGATGGAATCCAACAGTTTCTGCTGTTCATGCCGCTCGATAACATTTTTTTCAAGATCCGAATCAAAGATTTTGATTTTTTCCGTTCCGCCGATCGGAATAAAATCAAGAGCCTGAATTGCACAGGCGATAGCGCTGTGTATGTCAATATTGTCGGAAGGAATAAAACGAAGTCCGGCATGAAGCTCAATGCTGTTGCCTATCTTGGAGAGAATATACTCCTCGGCGAGACGGCAGATGTTTTGCAGCCGTTCCGCAATGGGCCCCAGTTCCGAGGACAGCATCAGCACAAAGTGATCTCCGTCGGCTTTAGCGCAGATCTCATTTCTGCTCTGTACACAAAGGGTTAATTCTTCAGATATGGCCTCTAACAATTTCTGGCTGCTGTCCCAGCCATAGACGACTTTATACCGCTGAAATTGAACAATATTGAAATAGGCGATGGCATATGTATGTTTTCCTTTGTCGGCGTCTATCAGCTTCTGACCGGAATAGATCAAATAGTTGAGATTCCAAATGTTGAAATCCATATCCTTGTACATCAGTTTCTGTATTTTTTTGGTGTCCCGGAAAATATGCGCGGCAACAAGGACGGCGGTGGTAAGCAATGTCAGGAGGATGGCAATAATGGCAAAGCTATGATCTGCAACGAACTGGCTCATACTGCCTACCGCATAGAGATTGCGCTCCATCATATAATCACTGACTGCGCGGGCGTCTATCGTCATGAGAACTTTGCTCAAGATGCCGGCAAGCTGTGTGTCTGTACTGCGCACGGTCATGGCAACGCCGTGCTCCTGATTCAGAACCCGTCTGATTTCCAGATTATAATGATGCATTTCCGAACTTAACTGATATTCAGCCAGATAGCCGTCGCACAGCGCTGCATCGGCCTTTTTCTCCCTGACTGCATCCAGACAGTCCAACTGTGTGTCAAAGATCAACAGTTCGGCATTGCTTTCGTTCTCCAGCACGAGTCGGGCTTCTTCTTCCAGATATTTTACTGCGGCGAGCGTATGGATATGGCTGGTTTCCACATTTTTTTCCATAACCAACAGGAGAGGGATCTGTGTGTATTCCCTCAGTCGTGTCAGATTGTTTTCGGCGGTCTCTTCATTTGTGTGGACGCAGTATGACATTACATCGATGGAACCTTCCGCGAGAGCCTCGCTGGCTTGATCCGGACTTTCCAGTTTTTTCCACTCCAAGGTAAGCCCGGTGAGACCTGCGATATTTTCAAGCAGTTCACGGGTGAGTCCGCTGCAGGCACCCTGATCTTCGTAGATAAAGGGATAGTACCCGTCGAAATAACCTACTACGACAGGGCCGGAATTTTTGATAAATTCTTTTTCTTCGGTTGTAAATACGATGGTTTTATCGAGACGGCTCTGATAATATGTATTCATCAGCTCCGCTTCCAAAGCCGGTTCGTGCATTTTCATATCCGCAATGGCCTGATCCAGTTCCCGCATGACGTTATCGTTGCCCGGATAACTGATATAATAGAAAGGTCTGGGCGCAAAACGGCCGATCAGGCGTTGACCCTCGCGGACTTCCATGAAAGTGTGGACCAACGCGTCGATCTCCCCGTCCTCTAAAGCCTGTTGAAGGTCGGCGGTGGTGTCATACTCTATTATTTTGGGTGCAATAATACCGTTGTCCCATAAATAGTGCATGAATTCGCTGCGGCGAACATAAGTTTTCACCATGCCGTAGGTGATGTCCTTCATAGCTGTGAAGTCTTCATAGGCAAGACCGCTGTCCTTGTCCGATGCGATAATGCCAAAGGTATAGCCGCTGGCAAGATCTGCGTACTGGAAAGTTCTGGCCCTCTCGGCGGAGTATTGGGCGCTTCCCACCAGATCCACCTTTTTTTCGGACAAAAGGGAGAGGGCTTCATCCCAGCTTCCGCACTCCACATATTCCACTTTCCAGTCCACATATTTGGTCAGATTTTCCAGATAATCCACGTCCATACCGCTGAGGGTGCCGTCCTCGCTTTTGTTATGATATCCATCCATTGGAAAAAAGGCCACTTTTACATGTCTTTTATTTGACGCCTTTACGGTATCGGGATGCGGGGCTGCAGACAGCCAGATCCCGGCGCTGATGCACAGACAGACTATAGTACTAATTATAAAACGCATTCTTTTTGTATGAAACATATAACCCCTCCCCCGACTCGAAAACAAGTCTTGTATATTATAGCATATAGGGAGAGCGCACACAATGTTTTCTTGTGCATTTTGCTGTTTTGGAGAGCGCTCGGGTGTGAATGACGGACGAAGTGCGGCAGTATCCGAAGAAATAAAAAAATCGGGAAAAACCCCGATTTAAGACGGAGATGGAGAGATTTGAACTCTCGCGCCGGTTGCCCGACCTACCGCATTTCGAGTGCGGACCCTTCAGCCACTTGGGTACATCTCCAAAAACTGTAACTATTATAACGGCTTTAGGGGAAACAGTCAAATTATATTTTGAAAAAGTTGCACGAAAAAATCTTTGATTTTTCAGCAGATTAAAATATTGTGATGAGGAAAAAAATACTATATAATATTAAAGGACAGTAAAACGGTAAAGGTTGACGGGTAAAAAGAGGGAAAGCAGTAAAACAAACAGTATGAAGGAGGAATTAAGAATGAAGCGAATCGGTATGCTTACCAGCGGCGGCGACTGTCAGGCATTGAACGCGGCGATGAGGGGCGTAGTGAAATGTCTGGCCTGCAGCGGAGAACCTGTGGAGATCTATGGATTTTTAGAGGGATACAAGGGACTGATCTACGGTAATTTCAGAATGCTCACAGGCGCAGACTTCTCCGGCATCCTGACAAAAGGCGGTACAATTTTAGGCAGTTCCAGAACACCGTTCAAACTGATGCGGGAGCCGGATGAGAACGGGCTGGACAAAGTGGAGGCAATGAAGCAAAATTATTATAAGCTGCGTCTTGACTGTCTTGTGATCTTAGGCGGAAACGGAACCCACAAGACGGCAAACATGCTGAGAGAAGAAGGACTGAATGTGGTGACGCTGCCAAAGACTATCGACAACGACCTTTGGGGAACGGACATGACTTTCGGTTTCCAGAGCGCGGTGAATATTGCGACGGACTGCATCGACTGTATACATACCACGGCGGCTTCCCACGGACGTGTGTTTATCGTGGAGGTGATGGGGCATAAAGTCGGCTACCTGACACTGAACGCGGGTATGGCAGGCGGAGCGGACATCATTTTGATTCCTGAGATTCCGTATGATATAAATAAGGTAGTAGATGCTATCAACAAGCGCTCGGAGCGCGGCAGCAAATTTACGATACTGGCGGTGGCGGAAGGCGCGATCTCTAAAGAGAATGCGGCGCTCTCCAAGAAAGAATTAAAAAAGAAAATGGCGGATTACAAATACCCGTCGGTTTCTTATGAAATTGCGGAAAAGATTCAGAAGAAAACAGGGCTTGACGTGCGGGTTACGGTGCCCGGCCATACCCAGAGAGGCGGAAGCCCCTGTCCTTATGACCGTGTGTTTGCAAGCAGACTTGGCGCGGAAGCGGGCCGCCTGATTTTAAAGGGAGAGTACGGCTTCATGGTGGGATATAGAAACCGTGAGATCGTGAAAGTGCCGCTTGAGGATGTTGCGGGCAAGCTGAAAATGGTTGCGCCGGACTCCGATATTATCAGAGAAGCAAAGATGCTCGGCATCAGCTTTGGAGATTAAAATTTTATGTTAGACCGGAATGGAGAACCATATGTCATATACAGCGCTCTACCGTAAATTTCGTCCGCTCTGCTTTGAGGATGTAAAGGGACAGGAACATATTGTCACAACGCTGAAAAATCAGATCAGGGCAGAGCGGGTCGGGCATGCTTATCTGTTTACGGGTACAAGGGGAACCGGCAAAACCACCATCGCAAAGATTCTGGCAAGGGCGGTGAACTGTGAAAATCCGAAGGATGGCAGCCCCTGCGGAGAGTGCGCTTCCTGTAAGCGCATTCTTGCCGGTGTGGGCGTAAATGTGATCGAAATGGATGCGGCATCCAATAACGGCGTGGAAGACGTGAGGGGAATCGTAGAAGATATTTCCTATTCGCCGGCGGAGGGAAAGTATAAAGTGTATATTATCGACGAAGTGCACATGCTTTCCCCGTCGGCTTTTAACGCGCTCTTAAAGACGTTGGAGGAGCCGCCGGCTTATGTGATCTTTATTTTGGCGACGACGGAAGTGCATAAAATACCGATCACGATACTGTCCCGCTGCCAGCGGTATGATTTTAAGAGGATTTCCATCGAGACGATCGCGGCCAGACTCAGGGAACTGATGGAGAAAGAAAGCGTGCAGGTGCAGGATCGTGCGCTTTATTATATCGCTAAAACTGCTGACGGCTCCATGCGCGATGCGCTGAGCCTTTTGGAGAGGTGCGTTTCTTTTTATTATGGGGAGGAACTGACCTATGACAGAGCGCTGGAAGTGCTTGGGGCGGTGGATACCGATGTGTTCAGCAGACTGTTTCGCAGCGTTTTGGAACAGGATGTGGCGGGCTGTATTTCCAAGCTGGAGGAACTGATCATGCAGGGGCGTGAACTGGTACAGTTTGTGGGGGATTTCACGTGGTACCTTCGCAATCTCCTTCTGATCAAAACCGCGGATACGGACGCCATGGAAGATGTGATCGACATGTCCTCCGACAATCTGAAAAAATTGAAAGAGGAAGCTCAGATGACAGATACCGGGACGATCATGCGTTATATCAGAGTCCTCTCGGAACTCTCCGGGCAGCTCAGACTGTCGGCGCAGAAGCGGATCATGATCGAGATGACGCTGATTAAACTTTGCAGACCCCAGATGGAGAGTGATACGGAGTCTCTGGCTGACCGGGTGCGGACCTTGGAGCGAAAAGTAGAAAAAGGCATCCCGATTCAGAATATTTCTGCGGCAGGGGGAAGTTCGGCGCAGGGCGGAACGGCAAAAAACGACAAGGCTGTCAGGAAGGCTCCGCTTCCCGCGGCACTGCCGGAGGAGATCAGGCAGGTTGTGGATCGCTGGGGCAGTATCGCCGCCAATACGGAGCAGCCGATGAGGACGTACTTGCGGGGCGTGCGGCTGAGTATGGACAATGAAAACAGGCTGGTGCTTGCCAGTGCAGACCGCACGCAGTACGACTGGCTCTCCACGGAGGAGCACAAAGCGCAGGTCGAGGAGAGCATAGCTGAGGCCATCGGAAAAAGGGTGGAAGTTCGTTTTGAGGCGGCGGAAGATGAGAGCGAACTGGAGGAGAACTACCCGGATCTGGGGATGATCCATATGGAGATTGAGGAGGAGTAGGACTATGGTTTTACTCCTTTTGTATTCGTATAAAGCCCATTCAAATTTATTCTATATCTTTCGGCAGTATCTTATCTCCGAAATATTGAGTCAGCATCAGTACTAATGCACTACATGCAAGAATCCCATCTATAATTCCGGCGGGCAGTAAAAACATCATTAAAACCATTGTTATAATGCAATTGATTATGGAAAGTATAAATCCCCACATCCTGTTTCTCAATAATCCGATTGCGCCGACGGTTCGCACTGCGCCGTAGATAGCGCCCATGACGATCATCATATTCAGATTATCTTGAAAGTATGGGAGTTTAAATGAAAAATATTGTCCTATATCAAACTTATCATTTCCCAAAATCATAACAGGTATAAAACAGAACATACCGCCGATTTCCATAAATACGCCATGAATAATCATGATAAATGCAGCTATCTTATATCTTCTCATAATATAACAACTCCTTTTTCGACAGATGCGATTTTTCTTAAATATACGTATTAAAACATGTTCTTTAAATTATGTTCTATCAAAAAAATAATGTCAAGAGACATCAAATAAAAACTGTAAATTATGCATTTTGGTGCGCGACAAGATTTGGGTTTACGAAAACAGGATTTTGCGGTAGAATCATCATATGTAACTATATTAAAAGTCGGCGGAGGAAATAATATGGCAAAACGAGGCGGTTATCCGGGCGGCATGATGGGGATGCCGGGAAATATGAACAATCTGATGAAGCAGGCGCAGAGAATGCAGCGCCAGTTGGAGGAGAGTCAGAAAGAACTGGAGACGAAAGAGTTCACGGCGAAAGCCGGCGGCGGTGCGGTGGAAGTGACTGTGACCGGTAAAAAGGAACTCACGAAAATAAAACTTTCCGAGGAAGCGGTGGATCCGGAGGATATCGAGACATTGGAAGATATGATCATGGCGGCAGTGAATGAGGCGATTAAACAGGCGGATGCTGCGAACGGAGAGCTGATGGGCAAAATGACAGGGGGATTATCCTTCTGATGGAACTCTACAGCGGGAATATCAATAAATTGATAGAGGAACTTTCCTCCCTGCCGGGAATCGGGGAGAAGTCGGCAGGGAGGCTTGCATTCTATATTATAAATATGCCCAAAGACCGGGTGGAACGGCTGGCGAAAACACTGACGGAAGCGAGAGAACAGGTTCGCTACTGCAGAGAGTGTTTTACCCTGACGGATCGGGAGAGCTGTCCGATCTGTGAAAATCCCCGAAGGAATCACAGGCTGATCATGGTGGTGGAAAATCCGAGGGATCTGGCGGCCTATGAGAAGACCGGGAAGTACGAGGGGGTCTACCATGTGCTTCACGGCTGCATCTCTCCTATGCTTGGGATCGGACCCGGAGATATTCGCCTGAAGGAACTGATGGTGCGGTTAGAGGGCGATGTTGACGAGGTGATCATTGCCACAAATTCCTCTCTGGAGGGGGAGACAACGGCTATGTACATCAGTAAATTGATCAAACCGACGGGAATCAAAGTGACCAGAATCGCCAGCGGCGTTCCGGTGGGCGGCGATCTGGAAAATATCGACGAGGTGACGCTTTTGCGTGCGCTGGAGGGCCGGGTGGAATTGTAAGCCGGTGAAAAAGGAGAAGATATGAGCATAACAAAAAAGGTGTTTGGAACGGATAAAAAGACAAAGAAAGCAGTTTATGAGTACAGCATCAAAAATAAGAATGGAATGTGCGCCAAAATTCTGAATTACGGTGGGATCATCAGGGAACTGTGGGTGCCGGGAAGAGACAGAAAGACTGTGGATGTGGTGCTTGGGCACGATGATTTGATGCCTTATTATGAGAATCCGGGATATCTCGGTGCGGCCATCGGGCCAAACGCCAATCGCATCGGCGGTGCGAAGTTTACCATAGACGGAACAGAGTATCAGATTCCGGCCAACGAGAACGGAAACAACCTTCACAGTGACAACGAAAGCGGTTACCATGTGAGAGTGTTTGACGTGGAGGAGGGAGTGAACAGCATACGGCTGTTTTTGCAGGACGAAGACGGGGATATGGGATTTCCGGGGAACAAGAAGTTTGAGGTCGTTTACATTGTGACTGATGAGAATGAACTGCGTCTGGATTACCATTTTGTCAGCGACAAAAATACGGTATTAAACCCCACGAACCACAGTTATTTTAATCTTAGGGGGCAAGACGGCGGCAGCATTGAAGATCATGTGCTCTGGCTGAATGCTTCCTGTTATACGCCGGTGGCAGCAGGCTCCATTCCCACAGGCGAGATATTGCCGGTGAAGGGGACGCCTATGGATTTCACAGAGCCGAAAGAAATCGGGTTAGAGATCGGTGCGGATTTTGCGCAGTTGAAACTGGGCGGCGGATACGATCACAATTGGGTCATCGACGGTGCGGACGGACAGCTGAAGCTTGCGGCGAAAGTCACGGCGCCCGGAACGAGCCGGACTATGAAGGTTTACACTACGCTGCCCGGCATACAATTTTATGCGGGAAACTTTATCGGTGAGCAGGAAGGAAAATTGGGGGCGGCATATCACAACAGATGCGGTCTTGCGCTGGAGACCCAGTATTTTCCCGACTCCATCAATAAAGAGAATTTTCCGGATGCGGTATTCGGGCCGGAGAGACAGTATGTATCCAGCACGGTTTATCAATTTTGCAACAACTAAAAAGGCGGACTATGTTTGATAAGAAAAAGAAGACGGAAGAGCGCGGGAGAGAGCACTATTCTGATAAGATCGTAAAATACCGGCTTCGAAAACTGTATCAGGGAGCGCTGGCGGCGGCGGTAATCGCAGCTGCGGCAGCGGCGTTTTGGATCAGCCAGAAAAACAGAGTGTATACGGAATTTACGGTGACTCACAGCAGTGTGAGAAATGTAGCGGCGAGCGCGAAGACGATCGCGCTGGGCAATTATATCCTGACCTACAGTAACGACGGCGCAAGCTGTTTTGATTTAAAAGGAAAGCCGGTCTGGAACGAAACTTTCGAAATGCAGTCCCCCATTGTGGCAATCTGTAACGATACGATCGCATTCGGGGATTCCGGAGGCAGGAAGATATACGTGATGAATACTCAGGGTATACTCGGGGAGATCGCGACAAATATGCCTATCCGTGCTCTCGCTGTAGCACAGACCGGAGTGGTGGCGGCTGTGCTGGACGATTCCGATATCACATGGATTTACCTTTATAACAGTAAGGGGGAGGCGGCAGTCCGCTTTAAGACAACGATGAGCCAGTTCGGTTATCCCATCGACATATCCCTCTCTCCCAACAATAATCTCGCGATGGTGTCTTTTTTGGCACAGGATGAGAGTTCTGTGAAATCCAGTGTGGCCTTCTACAACTTCGGCGAGGTGGGGAAAAACGAGGTGGATAATTATATGAGCGGGTATGACTATCCGGCTGTCATTCCCCATGTGCAGTTTATGACTTCCGAGCTGGCTTACGCTATGGCGGACGACAGATTGGCGTTCTACGAAGGAGCGCAGAAGCCTGTGAGCAAGTTTGAGGTGCTGTTGGATGGCGAGGTGCGATCCGTATATCACAATGAGGCTTATGTGGCGTTGGTGACATATGATACCACCGGAACTCATAAATATATGATCACGGTGTATGACAGTGATGGGAAAAAGCATTTGAGTCAGGGATTTGATTTGGAATACAGAAATGTGGTGTTAAAAGGCGAAAATGTCTATATCTACGGGGAAACAGAGTGCTGCATATTCAGCCTGTCGGGTGTGGAGAAGTTTAACGGGGCGATGAACAGAAATATAAGTCTTCTGATCCCCGGGGATTCTGTGAACAGCTTTACGCTTGTAAGTCAGGAATCTATTGACACGGTGGAATTAAAATAAAGGAAAGACAGAATGTATATCGTTTTGGGAACAGTGGTTTTGATTTACATATGGCGGATCTTCCGCGGATCCAGAGCGGGGCTGATCGATGAGGCGGGAGCTCTTGCGGATATTGTGATCGTTTCTTTTGCGGTGGTGGCGGGTATTGTCGTGATAGAATCGGCGCTGGAGAAAAATCTGATCGGTTTTCTGGTGGCCGGAATCATTCTGCTGCTTATTTTAATTGCGAGGAAACTTCTCAGACTGGTGTTCTCCTCTCTGGGTATGATCGCAAAGCTGCCGCTTTTAAACGGGCTGAATAAATTTTTAGGAATGCTTGCCGGCATTGTGGAAGCCACTGTGGTGATCTGGGTGGGATTTGCGGTGATCTCCTGTCTGAAGATTCCGATAAAGGGGCAGCTTATCACGGAGCTGATTCAGGAAAATGTGTTTTTGGATTTTTTATATAAACGCAATCTGCTCTATAATTTTATCCAGAGGATGATAGGAATTTTCTTATGAATAAAATTTTGCTTTTGGAAGATGACGCTTCGCTGATCGACGGTTTACAGTATGCCCTGTGCAAAGAGGGGTATGAGGTGGAGGTGGCCCGCAGGGTAAGCGAGGCGATGGAGTATTTTGAAAACGGTTATGATCTCCTGCTGCTGGATGTGGCGCTGCCTGACGGGATGGGCTTCGAAGTTTGCGAGAGCGTGCGAAAAAGCGGCAGTTCTGTTCCTGTTATCTTTCTGACGGCGGCGGACGATGAGATGAGCATTGTGAGAGGATTTGACAGCGGCGGGGACGATTATGTGACCAAGCCCTTCCGGCTCAGCGAACTGCGGGCGCGGATCCATGCGCTTCTGCGGCGGGCGGGAATGGATCAGAAAAATGACAGACGTTTGGTTTCCGGAAATATAACCATGGATTTGGAGAAGAGTCTGGCGGAGAAAGACGGTAAGGTTTTAGAACTTACCGGAGCGGAATATCGTCTGCTCGGTCTGCTTATCAGAAATGCGGGGATCGTTGTGACAAGAAACAGGATTTTGGAAGAATTGTGGGACAGCGGCGGAAGTTTTGTGGATGACAACACCGTTTCTGTTTATGTCAGGAGGCTGCGGGAAAAGATAGAAAGGGATCCCTCGAAGCCGGAACGCCTGATGACGGTAAGGGGATTCGGATATAGATGGAATGAGGGATAAATATGTTTTGGAGAGAAAAGCATACGAAGATGTTTTTGATGGAGCTGCTGTGCATTGCCTGTGTGGGAATGACGGCAGCTTTGCTGATGGTGAGGCTGCAGGAGAATAGGCTGCGGATATTTCTGCTTGAACACGATACTGCCATCGCGGCGTCGCTGCTTGAGCAAAGCGGTGACGAACGGATGGCGGCGCAGGTTATAGCGGGTGTATGGGCAGGAAAAGAGGAGAAAGGCTTTCCGACGGCGGAATACATGGAAGCAGGGGAAAGGCTGCTGCACCGAATCGGATTTTCGGAAAATGCGGATATTCGCCTGACACCGGCGCTCTACGGCTTTTTGGCAGCAGAAAAGGCGGTGGTTTTTCCGGCGGTCATACTGTTTACGGTACTGCTTTTTGTCAGTGTCACAAGGTATCTGCGAAAGCAGGACAGGATCTATACGGAGGCGATTGCCGCGCTGGAAAAATGTGGGGAAGATGATTTTTCTCTGAAACTGCCGGAACTGTATGACGGCACACTATATCAGCTGTTCTCACGCATAAACTTTATGGCGGGTATGCTGAAAACAGGGAAAGAGACGGAGAAAAAGGTAAAGGAATTTTTGAAGGCCACGGTGGCCGATATTTCCCATCAGCTGAAAACGCCGCTTTCCGCGTTATCCCTTTATCAGGAGATCATACGGAACGAGCCGGAACAGGCGGAAACCGTCGCGCTTTTTGCGGAAAAATCGGAGGCGGCGCTTGCGAGAATAGAAGGGTTGATCCGGATGCTTTTAAAGCTCACAAGATTGGACGCGGGGAGCGTTGTTTTCTCCAAGAGGTTTTTGGATGTGAAAGAACTTGTTTTCGGGGCGGCTGAAGAATTGGTGGACAGGGCGGAGGCAGAGAAAAAGAGGATACTGTTTTCCGGGGACAGTGTGAAAGTATACTGCGATCCGGAGTGGAGCAGGGAGGCGCTGGGGAATCTGATAAAAAATGCGCTGGATCATACGGAGGCCGGAGATATGATCCGTATCAACTGGGAGAGGACGCCCCTGATGACCAGATTTACTGTGGCGGATACCGGAGAAGGAATCGCAAAAGAGGATATCCATCATATTTTCAAACGGTTTTATAAGAGTGGAAACAGCAAAGACGGGCAGGGAGCGGGGCTTGGGCTTGCTTTTGTGAAAGCTGTTGCGGAGGGGCAGGGAGGAAGCGTCAGCGCGTGGAGCGAACCGGGATATGGGGCGTCGTTTGTTCTGACTCTTCCGAGCGGCTACTAAAAGAAGGGGCTATGGAAATATGAATACCTTACAATTTTGTAAACCTTACAATATTGTAAGGTGAAATTCATCGAATCGTAAGGCGGGCATTGTATCATGACAGAAAAAGACGAAGACATAATCTTTTGACGGAGGAAATGCGTATGGAAATTTTAAGGGTACAAAACCTGTGTAAAACTTACGGTGACGGCGAGAGCGCTGTAAAAGCGCTGACGGACGTTTCTTTTTCCATGGAGAAGGGGGAGTTCGCGGCGGTGGTGGGAGCTTCCGGTTCCGGAAAAAGCACGCTCTTAAACTGTATCGGCGGTCTGGATCAGCCGACCTCGGGCGGCATTACGTTAAACGGGGAGGATCTGTTATCGATGAGCGAGCGACAGCGCACGGTATTTCGCAGGCGGAACATCGGTTTTATTTTTCAGTCTTTTCAATTGATTCCGGAACTGAATGTGGAACAGAATATTATGTTTCCGCTGCTGCTTGATTACAGAAAACCGGAAAAGCGGGAGATGGATGAACTGTTGGAAACGCTGGGGCTTACGGAGCGCAGAAAGCATCTGCCGGGACAGTTGTCGGGCGGGCAGCAGCAGCGGGCGGCAATTGGCAGAGCGCTGATCACAAGACCGCTCCTTATTTTGGCGGACGAGCCTACCGGAAATCTTGACAGCGCAAGCAGTCTCGACGTGATGGAGCTTTTAGCTATCGCTTCCCGCAAATACGGGCAGACGGTGCTGATGATCACCCACAATATGAATCTGGCGGCTTCCGCCGACAGGGTACTCAGTGTAGCGGATGGGCGGCTTGCAGATTTGGGAGGGAAACGCAATGAAAAATTATCTTAGTTTGATTCCCATATCTGTAAAAGCGCACAAAAAGAAAAGCAGGATGACCCGACTCTGTATTTTTCTGGCGGTATTTTTAGTCACGACGATTTTCGGCATGGCGGATATGCAGGTGCGCAGCCAGAAGATCCGGACGATCCGTGAGTACGGCAATTGGCATATCAACATAAGAAATCTTACGGAAAAAGAGGCGGAACTGATCGCGCTGCGTCCGGATGTGGAGGCTTCTTCTTGGTATAATACATTAAATTACAGATTGAGGGAAGATTATATCGTGTTTTCGGGGCAGGATGCGGTAAGCGGCGTGTGGGCCGGCGAGAACGGGAAGAAAACCTGCATCTGCGGAATGGAGGAGGCGTTCTTAAACAGGATCATGGCGGAGGATCTGACGGAGGGTACGTTCCCAAAGGAGGGAGAGGCGCTGCTGTTGGATAATGCCAAAACTTCTATGAGTGTAAAGATTGGGGATGACGTGTTGCTCCGCACGCCTTCCGGGGATGAAAAAGCCTACCGGATATCAGGTTTTGCGGAGACTACGGCCATGACGGCAAAGAGCGACGCCGTCGTACTCTGTCTGCCTGTGGAGGCTTTTCTGGAATTGTACCGACAGGAAAAGCAAGAGGGCAGGACAGATGCGGATGCGGTTTACTGTGTAAGGCTGAAAGACCGCATCGACCACCGGAGGGCGATCGAAAATATCAAAACGGAGTTTGAACTGGATGAAAGCGATGTGGGCGAAAATACCATGCTGTTAGGACTCTCCGGGGCAGGAAAAGATCCTGCGGTCCGCGCTGTTTACGGTGCGGCGGCGGTACTGTTTTTGCTGGTGCTGGCGGCAGGGACGCTGATGATCGCCAGCAGTATGAACAGCAACGTGATGCAGCGCACGAGCTTTTTCGGATTGCTTCGGTGCATTGGAGCGGATAGGAAGCAGACTATGCGTTTTGTACGGTTGGAAGCAATTCGCTTTTGCGGGGAAGCGCTTCCGGCAGGGGTGGCTTCCGGGGTTGTCATGACATGGGCGATGTGTGCGATCCTCCGTTTTTTGAGCGCGGAATATTTTGTGGATCTGCCGATATTCGGAATAAGCGTCGGCGGTATTGTGATGGGGGCGGTGACAGGGCTTCTCACGGTACTTATCGCTGCGGGATCGCCGGCTAAAAAGGCGGCAAAGGTGTCGCCGTTGACTGCAGTGTCGGGGAATGCATGGCGCGTACAGCCCTTAAAACGGGCGGCGGTCACAAAGGGGCTGAAGATCGATACGGCATTGGGGATATACCATGCGGGGCAGAACAAGAGAAACTTTCTGTTGATGACGGGGTCTTTTGCGATCAGTATCATATTATTTTTGGCGTTCTCATCGCTGTGGGATTTCATGGGACACGCTATTACGCCGCTGCGCCCCTATACGCCGGATTTCTCAATTGTCAGCAAGGATGAAACCTGCTCGGTGCCAAAGGAACTTGTGCGGGAATTGTATCAAATAGAGGGCGTAAAACGGGTTTATGGAAGGCAGTTTGCCTATAATATCGGGGCGATAAGCGATTCCGGCAGGGAAAATGTGATGTTGATCTCCTACGAAGCGCTGCAGTTTAACTGGGCGGATGAGGAAAAATGGGCATCTGATAAAAGGGGGCTCGAAAAGGCGGCCAAAGATGCGGAGGAGGGGTTGGTGCTTGCGGCGTACTCCGAAAACAGTCCGTGGAGGCAGGGGGATAAAGTGGTCACGGATCTGGGTGATCTGACCATAGCGGGGTTTTTGGAACACTGCCCCTTTGGCGGTATGCAGGATACGGATGTCTTTGTCTGTTCGGAAGCGCTGTTTACAAAACTGACCGGGAAGACTGATTACACGGTCATCGATGTACAGACAAAGGGGCATGCGGGGGAAGAGACAGCGGAAAAACTGCGCGGACTGGCGGGGGAGGAGTACCTGTTTTCCGACAACAGATTGAGCAACAGCAGTGCAAAAGGAGCCTATTACTCCTTTGCGGTCTTTGTATACGGATTTCTTGGCATCATTGCCCTGATCGCTGCGTTTAATATTATCAACAGTATTTCCATGAGTGTATCGGCAAAGTTCAGGCAGTACGGCGCGATGAGAGCGGTTGGGATGGACATGAAGCAGATAGGCAGGATGCTGCGGGCGGAGACGTGCACTTATGCGGGGGCCGGCGTTATCGCAGGAGTTTTGTTTGGACTGCCTATTCACAAATTCCTGTGGAACCAAATGATCTATCCGCGTTGGAATGATGTCTGGGAGGTGCCGGCGGCGGAGCTTTTCATGATCGTGGCGCTGGTTGCGGTATCTTGTGTGATCGCAGTGCGCAGGCCGGTAAAAGAGATTGGGAAAATGGATGTGGTAGATGTGATAGCGGATTATTAAATGAGAAGAAAAAGGGCGCGGCGCAAGAGGGGATGGGCTTTTATGACCGGCACTAAGATTTGAGAAAAAATTTCCAAAAAGTAGTTGACAATCTTTATATGGTTTGATATTATATAAAAGCTTCACATCAGAAGAGACTTTGGTGTGAAGCTTTTAGAACCTTGACAAATAAACAGTAATGCAGCCCTGAAAATATTCCAAAGCTGTCGGAGTGAACCCGGAAGGAAGAAGAAGCGGAAGGGGGACGGAAGACAGCGGAATGATTTCAGAGAAAGAAAAAAG
>ERZ777011.2275-NODE-2275-length-16023-cov-106.749749_pt1 | contig 16023 bp, 11 predicted proteins | sample MGYA00374964_ERZ777011 | MGnify/ENA primary metagenome ERZ777011 (study PRJEB29310, sample SAMD00008975) | mouse gut metagenome | study: EMG produced TPA metagenomics assembly of the Metagenome analysis of fecal microbiota from mouse which was promoted...
TTCATCATCTATGCACTTCACCTCTCCCGTAGCGAGAAACTTCTCATAATAGGAATTATCGTCACCACGGTAAATGATAGATTCGTTTTTGTCTTTCTTGATTTTCTTTTCCTTAATTAGTTTGTCTTTTTCTACTCTGATGCGTTCAAGAAGCATAGATGCAGGTTCGTCATTAGGATCTTGCGGTACAAGTTTGCCCTGTATCGCCCACTGGAGTATGCTGTTTTTAAGTTGCTTTCCGTTCATTGTTCGTAATCCTCTCCTTGTATTCCTAACTCTCCTTTGCTCATGGCATTGGCAATATCTATTTTTAGTTCTTCATCATAGTCTTTACTTGTCATAAAACTATTGACGATGCGTAGCAGCAAATATTGGTCGATATTCGATGCTGCCACATGATAAATGATAGATTCCAATGTACGCATACAGATGCAAGCGTGCCAATAATAATTGTTTTTGTGTAAGAAGTACGCACCCAAAGTCAGTGCAATACGCTTGTTCCCATCATTGAAGAAATGTCCGGAACAGAATCTATACATCAGATAGTTTAGTTTGTCGGCAAAGGTCGGATAGTATAAATCATTTTGTACAAAATCCAATGTAGCACGAATACCACCTTCATCATGCACACCTTCAAAGCCACCATTACTGGCATCAATCATTTTGCCATAGATGCTTAAGGCTTCATCGTAATCTATGTAAATAATTTCCTTACTCATCTTCTGCCTGCTTTAAGCGTTTAAGCACATCTTTGTTATCCGCTAAGATACGGTCAAAATCAATAGACTGGTCACCGATGAATCGTTCAAACTCTTCAGGAGTAACAGCTTGCAGATAATCTGCTATATTACCATGATACGCATCCCGGAAACTGAAATCCCTTGAAGCCATTTTAGTCCTGGCATCATTCAGATAAGGTTTCTGCATTGGATGTTCGGCAAGTTCGTTTACAATACGCTCCACTTCTTCAATGGTAAGCAACTTACCACCATTTTCTTTAAATCGTTCACTGATGGCTGCACCCACTCCGTTTTCAAAAGAAGAGATAACCAATAGAACCTCTGAATACAACGTGTGTCGAACATTGTCTTTTGAATCCAACTTTAATACTTCTCGGTATTCTTTAGCATTCTCTTTGAAAACAGCCTTGTAGATAAAATCTGTAATTTGGGAATACTTGTATGTGGGATGTCCGTCCACATATTGGTTGATGGCAGAAGTGAGATTTTTACGATAATTTTCTTCTGTGATTGCTGCAGGAAGATAATGCACATCCCTACGGTTTATATATTTTGTCCCTCCACCAGTTTTTTCATTGATGGTAGTAATCACAAAATCCAAGATAAGGCTACGGACTTTTCTCGCTTTCTCACTCTCTGTAAGTAGCATACCCATATCTAAGAATGAACGAAAATTGAACAATCCGAGCTGGGTCGTTTTGCTCCCGACATTTATGACGGGAGCAAATTGTAACTTTAACTCTTTCAGATGTTTACCTTTACATAAAACATAACCGTTAGCCGATAATTCATCGGAATGTTTTTCCAAGTAGCGTTCTATTGTTCGTTCTTCTACTTCGTAGAAATCGGCAACCATTTTTTTTGTAAAGCGATACTCTCCCTCAAAGAGCATTCCTTCAATGTCAAGATGCTCCTGTACTTTGCTGACTGCAAAACGGTTGTTAAGTACATTTTGTCTTTCTATGTTTGAGATGGTCAAATCTTTCATATCACTTCACAATTATCAGTTACACGATTTTATGTCTATACCGAGAATCTTTTGAATCTCAGAAAGGGTTTTGTCTATTTCATGGTCGAGTGCAGCACGTTTCTCAAAATATTGTTTGAGCAATTCTGCCGGAGGGAGTATTTCTTCTTCCTCTTTCGGGAATTTACATTGATCGAAGTTACAATCCAAATCTATCAGCTGTTGGGCTGTAAACACACGGCTTTTTTCTCCCACTTCGTCATTGATGATTTCTTTTCGATCTTTCCACCATTCTTGAATAGGCAGCGTGTGTTCCACCTTCATAGGTTTGGTCTTTGAGAAGTGTTTGTACCCTTCCGGCATATCAAGACGATAGAACCATGTTTCTTTGGTCTTGAATCCTTCTTCGCAACCTTCGGCTTCTTCATTATTAAAGAAAAGGATGTTGGTTGCAATAGATGTGTATGGAGAGAATATAGAACCCGGCAAACGGATGATTGTATGTAGATTGAACTTGCGAAGGAGATTTTCTTTAAGTGCAAGTTTTGCTCCATCCGTACCAAATAAGAAACCATCAGGGATAATCACACCGCACCGTCCACCAGCTTTGAGGCGATACATGATAAGGGCGATAAACAAATCCGCAGTTTCACTTGAACGGTACTGTACTGGGAAGTTGATTTTTACGCTGTCTTCCGTGCTACCACCATACGGAGGATTCATGCCGATAACATCAACCTTGTCGCTTTCCTTGAAATCAGTAACATTCGTTCCAAGCGAATCACAGTTGGTTATGTTGGGAGCTTCAATATCATGGAGCAGCAGGTTTGTGATGCTCAAAAGGTAGGGCAACGGTTTCCATTCCTGACCTACAACGGCATTTTGCAGTTTTTCTCCATCTGCCGCAGAGCCAATATTCCTGCCCATATATTTAAGTGTCGAGGTGAGGAAGCCTCCCGTTCCACTGGTGAAGTCGCCAAAGGTTTCGCCCAATTTCGGGTCGAGCATCATCACAATAAAATCAGTCAATGCACGTGGTGTGTAGAACTCTCCGGCATTTCCTGCCGATTGCAGATCTTTCAAAATTCCCTCATAAATATCTCCGAATGTGTGACGGTCGTCAGCATCGTCAAATTCGATTTCGTTTACAATGTTGACCACTTGGCGCAGAAGCGTTCCATTCTTCATATACTGGTTCAAGTCTGCAAATGTTTCTTGAACAATGCTTTTAGCTCTTGGGGTATTGGCATCTATCGGGAGATTCTTCAAGGTAGGAAACAGTTTCTCATTGACGAAAGAGAGTAGGGCTTCTCCAGTCAATGCTTCACCGTCTTTTTTATCTATTGCCCAGTTACGCCAACGCAAATCCTCGGGGATAATGGACTTGTATTTCTCATCTTTCCATTCCCATGTTTCTTCTTGTGTGTCATAGACTTTCAAGAAGAACATCCAAGTCATCTGTTCAATTCTTTGTGCGTCACCATTGATACCTGCGTCTTGACGCATTATATTTTGGATTCGCTTTATGATATTATTTACTGCCATTTTTAAGCTGATTTATATATTTGATATTCCAATTCTCTGATGGCTTGTTCAAAAGCGACTTTGCCACCAAATAGTTTTATGATTTTTGTTGGTTTTCCTATGCTATTGAATGGCGGTATCTCCAAGATGTTCGCCTTTTCAAAGTCGAGAATACCATTCTCTGCATATTTGTCAAGAAGAGCCTCCAATACTTCACGAGCTTTACCTTCGTACTTCCCGAAGTAATTACGCTTCTTTACATTGTTTGCTCTCTCTTTCCTTGTTAATGGCGGTTGGTCAAACGCAACGTGGCATATCACATCAAAGATGTCGGCATCCTTCAATGCCGGATTAGCTTCACGTACAGCATCTATCAGAATAGCATATTCCTTCAATTCATCCATAATGGCTTGTTTGCGTTCTGCTTCAGTCCACGTTTGTACGAAATCATTCAAACTTTGATAGTGTCGCAACAGTTGCTTTTTCGCAAACGACTGAACACTTTCCGTTCTCATCGTCTTACCATCTTCTCCTAACACTGAAACGATTTCATGGGCAATGCGAATATTCTTACCGCTGATAAGATATTTCTCACGAGGCTCAGATACTATTGGAGTTTCTGGAGCATCAATGATTTTGTAAGGTTTGGGCTTTTTCCCTCCTCCTTTTGGTGGTTCCGGGTCGCCATCAAATGCTGGATCTTTGAATTTTGCGGTAGCATTGCGGAAATCAAGGATTTCCAAATGCCATTTGCCCTTGTCTTTTCTAAGTCGTGTACCTCGTCCAATGATTTGCTTAAATTCAGTCATAGAACCAATTTCTTTGTCTATGACGATTAAACCACAAGTTTTGCAGTCCACTCCTGTAGATAAAAGTTCAGATGTGGTAACAATTACAGGATAAGGCTCATCTACACTAATGAAATTGTCCAGTTGTTTCTTACCTTCTTTATCCTCACCAACAATACGTGTAACATAGTAAGGCGACTTTTTACATAAATCGCTATTCATATTGATAAGCAGAGTTCTCATTTCGGCAGCTTCCTCAATATCTGAACAGAACACGATTGTCTTTGTCATACGACCAATGTCATGTAACATTTGGGTTATCCTATTTGCTACTACTTTACGCCTTAACTTGATGGCGAGGTCACGACCTATATTCTGTCTTTGATATAGTTTCTGTTCAATCTCCTTGCCCAATAAATCTATTTCACCTTCTTCTGGAGTCCATCCTTGTAAATCAACATTGATAAAGTCTGCTGTAACCCTGTATGGAGCTAAGAAACCATCTTGAATGCCTTGAAGAAGTGAATAGGTATATACTGGTTCACCGAAATAATCCAAGTTGTTCGCTCCTTCGTCTGCTTTCGGTGTGGCCGTCATACCAATTTGGGTAGCCGAACTAAAATATTCCAATACCTTGCGCCATGCGGAATCGTCTTTTGCACTTCCTCTATGACACTCATCGACAATAATTAAATCAAAGAAATTTGGCTGCACCTCCAAGAATGGGGCTGGTTTACCCTCTTTCCCGACTAATTGGTGGTATAAAGCCATATAGACCTCGTATGATGAATCAATTTTTTCTTCACCTTCTCCAACAGAAGTTATCTTAGTCATAAACTTCTTGAAAGGCTTGAAGTCTTGCACCATTGTTTGGTCAATGAGGATATTGCGGTCTGCAAGATAAAGAATCTTTTTCTTAGCCCCACTTTTATGAAGACGATGGATAATCTGGAAAGCTGTAAAAGTCTTACCTGTACCGGTTGCCATTACGACAAGTACACGCTGTTGCCCTTTAGCAATAGCTTCCACTGTACGGTCAACTGCTATACGTTGGTAATATCTTGGCTCATGGCTATGGGCATCATAATAAAACGGTGTTTCTATTATGTTAAGTTCATCCGAAGTGTAGTTCTTGGATGCAAGATAACGATTGTATAGTTCTTCTTCTGTCGGGAAGTTTTCTAACTTGATTTCGGTTTCCTTTCCAGTGATAAAGTCATGTTCCAAGAAAGCATCACCATTACTGGAGTACGCAAATTTCAAGTCAAGGATTTGGGCATAATCCATAGCTTGTTGAATACCACCTCCAACAGCGTGTTTATTGTCTTTAGCTTCAACTACCGCAATAGGTTTACCTTTATGATATAATAGATAATCAGCTTTTTTACCCTCCGTCACAGAATGCTGGTTGCCAACAACAAGTACTCGACCATCCGTAAAATAGTATTCCTCACGCATATTTACGCTTACTGCCCACCCTTTCTGTTGAAGTGCAGGAGTAATGAACAGAGTGCGTATCTCTTGTTCTTTGAGTTCTTTCTTGTTTACTTCCATGGCAATAATCATTTATTATTTGCACTACTAACAATCAAATCTTTTACATCAATATTAAGGGCATTAGCTATGTCATTAAGTGTCTTGAGGTCTGGCTGAACAGTATTACTACACCATTTACTCACAGTGCAGTTGGATTTCCCTATCTGCTCAGCAAGCCATTTTCCTGTTTTCTGTTGCTCAGCAAGTACTACTTTTAGTCTATTAAAATTAGCCATGAGGTAAAATGTTTTAATTTAAGAGCAAATTTATATAATTTGTTTGACAACAGAGCAACTTCCGATAATAATTATTATCAGGAAGCGAAAAAATGACTGAATATAGGCGTAAATATGCGATTTTATGGTCATTATCAAGAACCATATGCACAATATCTATTGTTATCCCTATATGATGTTCTCATCTATTTCAATCTTGTGTTGTCCAGCAGTCGTGCGTAAGTTCTTCCTTATGGTATCAATGGTAGAGTTGGAAAACCATTCATTGAAAGTCTGCAAGACAAACTTTGCTGTAATGTCACCATTAATGTTATATTGAAATGCAATGTTCCATGCAAAGTTTTTCAATGAGATTTGTGTAACTGAAGAGCGTTTTTTGATGTGAATTTCTGTCGTGCTAAGAACTCGCCTATTGGTGACAAAGTATCCAACGCATTCACAGATTTGGAAAATGTCTGCTTCGTCAAAGTCTAATCGTTTGAATGTGTTTCGTGTGTATTTCATTATAGCATCAAGTTTCTCATCATCTTCTTTTTCTTTTTGTTGTCGATATTGCTGTTGCTCGTGTTGAAATTCGTAATGAAATAGCTCCATCCTTTTCGTTAGAATCTTATTGTTCTCTATAATTGATGGAATACTTTCAGAAACACATTTTCCTTTATTCTGTTGAGTAGTTATCATTGGATTTTGACTTGAAATAGAACTCCAATCCATTATATGTGCCGATAAAGAGATACATAAATGGTATAGGAACTTTAGGGCAACATAGCATGCCACTACAACGAATGGTAGCATGCTTAATTCTACACCAGCAATATCACATACAGGAAATGATATTATTGCTGCCAATAACACTGTTACCACCTCTATTACTATGGAGTGGAATGTATGTTGTTTATGTTCCATGCCTATTTTTCTTTATGATTGTTTTGCAAAGGTATAACAGATTTCCATAAAAAACGAAAGACAACAATAGGTGACAATTTTATAATCAGCTCATTTTGCGCTATTTGTGAAAAGAAAAGCATAACAAGTGAAAACATCTGGTAGCAAATGAAAACATCTGCAAATAGAAAATTTGCTATCAAATAATCATAAAAGTTTTATTGTCATGAGAGGCATTTCATGTCATCATTTTTAGAGTGTATCGCACAAAAATAAGTCATATTTGTACCATAATTTTATAACTAATTGATTTATATATTGAATTATCTTTGAGGAAGTGAAGTAATCCCGATAAGGATACAGATAATAAACAATAAACAAAAGCGTGCAGCTCTGGTGAGTTGCACGCTTTTTGCGTTTATGCGTTATGCTCTTTTTTAGGGATATTCAGTAAATTTTTCTAAGAAAGGGTGCTTACTGTCCGTATAGGCAAAAGCCGATACGGACAGTAAGCCATGACTTCATTTTCCTACGTTCCAGCATTTCCTTGAAATCGTAGGCCGACACATTTCGCTATCAATGTATTGTTATGTATTTGTATCGGTTTCTTATTTAAGCATAATATTTTGCTTTTTATTATAATGGTGGTAGTGTGATAATTTCAAACATTTTAGCTTACAAAGAAAGCATCAAGTCTGCTAAAAGAACAGCCGTTTCCGGTTCATTCTTTTGTGCATCTTTAGGTTTCCATGCTACAACGAAACGTACTGATGCAGATTTTACCTTATATCCCCTTTTTTCCCACTCGGATAGTGTGTCCTGCATTTTTAACGATAACTTTGCTACAGGTTTATTGGTCAATGAACTATACAAAAAGAAATCACTGTAAGTAAGAGAATCTCCCCCTCTCAATGCTAAGACCTCATGTTTACGTTCTTTGAAGAATCCTAAATAGACATCTTTATGAGAGAGCTGTAGCACAATTTCTTCGGGCATGTTATATTGTCGTTGATCAACAATATATCGGTCTGCACTTAAACGATTGAAGCAATCGCCATTCGTATGTATAAACAACCGGTTTTTCGCACGGGTTATTCCTACATAATATCGGCGCATCAGATAGGCATCTTTTACATAACTGTCGGATATGAGCATATACACATCGTCAAACTCTCTGCCTTTAGCTTTGTGAATGGTTGATACCACGACATCGGTGCCTGATACATCACAGAAGTCTTCCACTGACGATTCGAATACAAATTCTTTGAAATCACTGAAATATTTTGTCTTGTTGGTTTGTTCAAACTGTTCCACACAACGTCTCACATACATCAAGCTTAGACTCCTGTCATAAGTATAGAAGGTGTTATGCTTGGCTTCTTCCCACAGCTCTTCCGTGATTAACGGTGTTTTTATCCGCTTGTTTATATACCTCATGAAATATCTCATCTCCGCCATGTTCCAAAAGCGTAAGCCATCCATAGACTGTATCAGTTTACTGTTTATGCCATGTTTCCGCAAAAGAGCCATCAGGATAACGGCCTCTTCATTTGTTTGGGTGAGCACACACGAAGTACCTTTGTCCTTGTGTTGAAGTAAGTTATCGACGAGCGGCTGATACATATACTTTGATTGGTGGCGTGTCACTTCCACCCAACCTTCTTCTTTTCTCATGGAGATGATTGGCGTACTTTTTATCCTTTTATCGATGGTTTTCAAGAAGGCGTTGGCAAAAGCCACCGGATGGTGTGCACTGCGGTAATTCTCGGTCATTTCAACAAATGTACTATCGCTTTCTTGTGCCAGCCGGTACATATAACTTGAATCGGAACCGCGGAATTCATAGATGTTCTGGTCATCGTCTCCCACTGCTATTACGCGCATCTCCTCGTTGTTGGTCATTAGAGCTTTTACAAGTGCGTGCTCTTCGGCTCCCATATCCTGAGCTTCGTCTATGACCAGTACCGTCTTGCCGATTTTATTTGGTTCTACTTCTCCTTGGTTGATCATCTCAGCTGCCTTTGCAACGACATTTTTGGCATCCTCAAGATTTCCTATTCGTCCCAGGAGGTCGAAGCAATAGGAGTGGAAGGTTTTTATTTCGACAAAATGAGCTGCGTTGCCTATCAACTCCATGAGTCTTTGTTTGAATTCTGTTGCGGCTGCTCTTGAAAACGTAAGCATCAGGAGTTGTTCGTGTTTCACGTCTTCAAGTAGCAGAAGTGAGGCCAGTTTGTGAACCAATACTCGTGTTTTTCCACTACCTGGACCTGCTCCGACCACAATGCAACGTGAATCTTTATCGGAGATAATTTCCATTTGCCGTTTGGACAATTGCCCAAATAACTGCTTGTATTTCTGTGGTGTCAAGTTACGTTGTATCTCGCTAATTCTGTCACCTTTGAAATATTTTGTGACAAACTTCCTGTAATCCATTTGGAAATAGTCTTGAACATATTGCAGTGCGGCATGATAATCTCTCACCATCAAATTGGCATATTCGCCCACAATATGCACTTGCTGGATTTTCAGTTTGTAGAATTCATTTAGCATCCGGTAGTCGTCTTGCTTGTATCTCGACTTGTTATCCTTTATTCTTTGGATATTCATGGCATTATAAAGTACCAAGAAGCCTCCTTCAAGCTTTAGCGCACCGATTTTCGACAAGTATAGAAGTGCTTCTTCCACATCTTCTAACTGAATGTCGTCAAGTCCGCCGAAAAGGGATTGAGGACTTGATTTTATTCGGTTTAGAAGTTCTACTACAGAGAACTGGATAGCTTTGTCGGGTGTGTTTTCCTTTTCTGCATCTGAAGCCAACTTGTATAACCATTCCACCGTAAAACGACTTATTTCCAATCGTTTCTCGAAGCGTCTGATGGTAGAATCCAAGTCTGCTTGACGGCTTATCTCCATATTATGGACCGCATCCTCTTTCTTACGCGTATATCCTTTTACGGTAAGGAAATAGAGCAGAGTCCGGATGTCTTTTTCTTTGGATGTATTGATTCCGTCGTTTACGGCGTTCTCATTCAGTTGCTTACATGAAATTCGCAAAGAACCGTCGGGAATACGGTTAAGGATGTATTGTTCAAGTTTTGCAAAGCGTTCGAGGAGTATTTGCGACTTTCGTTCCGAATCACCTATATCCTGCAAATAGGCAGATATATCTTTGCTGTCTGCCAATATGCCTTCCTGTCGCATGCGTTCCACTACGGATATAACTTCTCTTTTGCTTAGTCCCAATATATCTGCCAGATAGTCGATCCGTGATTCTGCCTCTGAATCCTGGGCCTTAGTGATGTGTTTTTGGGATATCAATGATTTGATGATGCGGATTGCCTTTTCTATTTCATCGCTCCCGAAGAGTACTGACGCTGAAATGCGTTCTCTTGCTTCGTCCATGTTCTTCACCGTGATTCCTGTGGCATATACATGAGGCACATTGTTTCCTCTTACCAAGTATCCGCTTTGTTCCAAAGCCGCTAGTGCTGTTCGTACACGGGTTTCAATGTCGGATACCGAATCGTCCCATCCTGCTTGCCTGGCAATTTCCAATGCAGAACAGTTGACTTTCATGCGCTGTCTGGTAAGGTTTTTGACAGCTTTCCATACTTGTTGTATTTCACTGATACTTAGCTTTGTTTGGTTTAGCAATATAAAATGCTTGTCCAAGTCATTGTCACTATAAAGTACATAGCAACGTGCGCTGAGACCGGGATCACGACCTGCCCTGCCTGCTTCTTGAACATAATTCTCCAATGAGTCGGAAATGTCGTAATGAATCACAAGACCGACATCTTTCTTGTCGACCCCCATGCCAAATGCGGACGTAGCCACAATGATGTGCACCTGATCGTTCATGAAGGCATCCTGGTTGGCATTTTTTTCATCAGCTTCCATCTTACCGTTGAAAGGTAATGCCTTGTAGCCGTCACGCGTCAATTTAATAGCTAGTTCTTTTGTTCGTTTGGTACGTGATACGTAGATAATCGTCGGGCAATCGGATTCCGCTACAAGTTCTCTCAGCTTTAAATATTTGTCATTGTCATTTTCTGCATGTATGACGGAATAGTGCAGATTTGTTCTTGAGGCTGTTGATGCGAATAACTCTAAGTTCAAGTCCAAAGTTTGCTTGAAATAGTCGCAGATGTCTTGTATTACTTTCTGTTTTGCGGTAGCTGTAAAACAGGATACAGGAATCGGGTTTTTGCATTTTTTCGTTTGCTGGTACTTTCGGATGAATTTACCAATGTAGAGATAGTCAACCCTAAAATCTTGCCCCCATGAAGAAAAGCAATGCGCTTCATCTATTACAAATCTTACAACGTGACGTGCCATCAATATTTTCTCGATTGTTTTTGAGCGAAGCATTTCCGGTGATATATACAACAGTGAGGCTTCTCCGTCTTGTACTCTTTGTATGGATAGTGCTCTTGTTATGGGGTCTAACATTCCATTGATGGTTACGGCATCCGTGATACCTCTGTCGGCAAGGTTATCTACCTGGTCTTTCATGAGAGATTGCAAAGGTGAGATGATAACCGTAAGCCCGTGCACGGAGCGTCCTGCCATGAGTGCCGGCAATTGGAAGGTGAGTGATTTGCCGCCACCGGTAGGAAATATCGCTAGCAACGATTTGCCTTTCACCGCTGCTTGGGCTGCTCGTTCCTGCAGTGGCTCGCCTTCGTATGTTCGGAAACGTTCATATCCGAAAAATGCTTTTAGATTATAGAGTACATCCAATTGTGTATGGCAGTAGCTGCAACCTTTCTGGCAAATAGTGTGGCGCAGGAGTTTTACAATAAATTCTACTTCCGGATAATTGTAAAGTACCCATCCGGGAGTGATAGAACGATAGTCGGTGGTCTCAATCAGAGCCAATGCGTATGCCAATCCGCATGGATATTGTTCGATGAGCATGTCAAGGTCGGCATGATGGCAAATCTTTCCAGTATAAAGTTTTTTTATAAGTTCGGGTATTCCTTCATGGATATACTTTGCGCTTACCATGCTAAGAAATCCCTCAAACTCTTTCTTGTCCTTCAGTAACGATGCGAATAGTGTACGCTTTTCCTCCGGCAATGAATTCCAGTGTGCTATTTCGTCCAGTAATAAGTCTTTTGCTTTTTTGCAATCGTTCACCGGATTGTTTATCTGTTCGCTAATCAGTTTGTCATCTTTTACAAGCCTATGGTAAGGGCGTTCCGGGAATAATAAAGGCGATACATAAAGTGTATCAACTAAAATCCATCGGCATGTTTTGTTTGTAAATAGATATTTGGCATCATGATGAATGATATTGTGACCACAGATATAGTCTATGTCGTTTAAGAAAATAAATAGTTCTTCTTTTGAAGTTTTATGGAATGTTGTGTCATCATGTTTGAGTGCTCCTATATCATGGATTTTGCGGTCTTTCAAGCCAACTTCAATATCTACTATGGCATAATTTTGAGCACTGCGTGGTACAGAGGTAGTTTTACTCCCGATGATATTGTTGCTATCCTCGGTTTTCTTAATTCCTATGAGTTTGCTCCATATTGACATATATTCAATATAATAAAAAGTTTTATACCTTGAATTAGTTATGTATCTGCATCGTTTTCTTTTTGTTGTTCGAGTATAACACTCCAATATCATTTACAAAGGTAAGGATAAAACCGAAAAATCAGTTAAAATTACTATTTTCTTTTGATTTAATTCTATGTAATTTTTCAAACAAACAGGACGATGAGGCGGTTGGCTTATATCAGTTTCAGTCTTTATTTTAATAATGATATGTGTCATATTGGCAAGTTACTCCTGAATATTCTCCCGCAGAGAAAGGTTATCCACCCGTACCATCTTCTCCGACACGAACTTCAGATATGACGAGAACTTCTGGAAAGAGTTCAACGTCATCCCGTTGGAAACGGAAATCGGTAAACTGATAGAAAAAGTCTCTTTGAAGATAGAAGAAATAGGTGATTGATTTGTTTTGCCGTTCGATGAGATTGCTGTAACTTTGCGCCCGGTTTAAAATATTGTATGTTATGGAGTTACCAAAAGACCCGATGATGCTGTTCAGCGTCATTAATATGAAGTTGCGTGATTGTTATTCTTCACTAGACGAACTTTGTGAAGATATGGACGTAAATAAGGATGAGTTAGTGAATCAGTTGAAAGCTGCCGGTTTCGAGTATAGTGCGGAACATAATAAGTTCTGGTAATCATCTTCCTGTTTACAGTTTATAGATAAAACATTTGAAGCGCTGCCGTAGTCTCTGTAAAGGCTTTGGCAGCGCTTTTTCCATCCAATTGCGCAATCTTTCTTTTCTCCTTCTTCATGTTAATAAAAGCAAAATGCAAATTTCCGTATTTAACTTCCATATCCTTCTGCGTTCTAACTGATAAAGCTCAGAAAAAGAATTGATGATAAACGAGAATAAAATTCGTGAAGTTTGTTCCTCGAATCGCGAACGGGGATTCAAGATGCTGATGGACTCTTTCCATGTGCCGATATATAATTATATCCGTAGACTGGTCGTCTCTCACGAAGATGCGGAAGATGTGCTTCAGGAAGTCTTTATCCGGGTATTCCGGCATATCGACCAGTTTCGCGAAGAAAGTTCACTGTCGACTTGGATGTACCGGATTGCAACGAATGAGAGCTTACGTTTGCTGAACAGCCGTAAAGATGAAGGAGTTGTTTCCGCGGAAGATGTACGGGAAGAGTTGATGGGCAAGTTGAAGGCTTCCGATTACATTGATTATGAGAATGAACTGGCAGTGAAGTTTCAGGAAGCCATTTTAAGTCTGCCGGAAAAGCAGCGGCTGGTATTCAATTTGCGTTATTACGACGAACTTGAATATGAAGAGATTGCCCGTGTACTGGACAGTAAAGTGGATACGCTTAAAGTGAATTACCACTATGCGAAAGAAAAGATAAAGGAATATATATTAAACAGATAGGACGATGAAAAAGGAATTTGATTTTGACGATATTGGTAAACGGACGCCTTACCGTACCCCCGATGGATTCTTCGAGGATATGCAGCGGAAAGTAATGGAGCGTGCCGGAGTGAAACAACAGCGGAAATCCCCCATGAAGCTGATTATTTCTACGGTAGTTGCCATAGCGGCCATGTTGACAGGGCTTTTGTTTGTTCCGTCTTTCTATCGGGCGGATGATGTCAAGCCGTCTTCGTCAAATGTGTTGGCTGTTGAAAGAAACAATGCTACAGACCAGGTAGACAAATGGATTAAAGAACTGTCGGATGAGGAGTTGGAAGAGCTCGTCAGCTTCTCTGAAAACGATATATTTTTGTATTAAGTGAATCAATTAATTATTAAAACGTGAAAATTATGAAGATGAAGTTTATTTATGTAATTTTGGCTGCTCTTTTGATGGGAAGCCAGATGTCCCTTTCTGCTCAGAATAAAGACAATAAAGAAAGGAAACAGCGTCCTACACCAGAACGGATGACGCAGATGCAAACCAATCAGATGATTAGGACACTGATGCTGGATGATGCGACTGCTGCCAAGTTTACTCCGGTTTACGGGGAATATCTGAAAGAACTGCGCGAATGCCGCATGATGAATCGCAAACCGAGAGCGGAAAAGCCGCAGGGCACGGAAGTTGCTGCAAAAAAAGAAGGTCAGAAACCGGCTATGACTGATGCTGAAATAGCAACGATGCTGAAAAACCAGTTTGCTCAAAGCCGTAAGACGCTCGATGTCCGTGAGAAGTATTACAATGAATTCAGCAAGATACTGTCTCAAAAGCAGATAATGAAGATGTATCAGCAGGAGAAAAGCAATGCGAATAAGTTCAGAAAAGAGTTTGACCGTAGAAAAGGACAGCAACCCGGACAAGGACATCACCATCAGGGACAGAGACCTCGCACTCCGCGTCAAGGCTAAGAACAGAGACTAAGTTTATTTTATCAGTTTAATCAACACAATTTGAACATAGGCAGTCATAGGTGTTTTTTCAGTTGGTTTTTAGCATATTTTCTGTATGAACCGTTAGTCGGTATGGCGAATATTTATTAAATTGCTGATGGTTATATATAAAAACAGCCGGCAAACTCTGTTTGTCGGCTGTTTTTGTCTTTCAATCTACTTTGTTCTTATTTCCTTTTATGACTGTCGATTTTTTATTCGATGCTTCTTAACCAGGCAATCTCTTCCGTCCACTTGCTTTCATCCGGAGTTTCGAGTATCAACGGTATATTGTCAAATCTCGGATCCTGCATCAACCTTTCAAAAAAAGCTTTTCCAATCAGTCCCTCACCAATACTGTCATGACGGTCTACATGAGTGCCTAATGCTTTCTTTGAGTCATTCAAGTGCATGCCGCGTAGATAACTGAATCCCACTTCCTTATCGAACTCGTCGAATACTTTGTCATACTCATTCACTATATCATAACCAGCTGTGTAGGTATGGCAAGTATCGAGACAAACCCCTATCCGGCTTTTGTCATCCACCCGGTCAATGATATATTTTAGTTGCCAGAATTCGCTTCCCAGATTACTGCCTTGTCCGGCGGTATTCTCGATAACGGCTGTCACTCCTTTCGTCTTTTCCAAAGTGATGTTGATACTTTCTGCGATAAGTGACAGGCAATCTTCTATTGATATTTTATTGAGAGAGCTGCCGGGGTGGAAATTCAGGAGTTTCAATCCGAGTTGTTCGCAACGTTGCATTTCATCCAGAAAAGCGGCACGGCTTTTTGCCAATCCTTCTTCCTCCGGGTGTCCCAAATTAATAAGGTAACTGTCATGGGGCAGGATATATTCCGTCTGGAAACCGAACTTCTCACAATTCTCTTTGAAAAGACTGATACTTTCCTTTGTTAACGGTTTGCTTACCCATTGGCGTTGGTTCTTTGTGAATAGTGCAAAAGCATTTGCTCCTATCTCATGCGCATTGACGGGGGCGAATTCTACGCCACCGGATGCGCTTACATGTGCTCCGATATACTTCATATTTTATTTCTTTTGATTCTTGTCTGCAAATATAACATTTTTATGAGAGTTGATGTTTGAATAGGATAATTGTATTTGCAATATAGTTTGTTTCGATACGGTTATGAATCGAATCATAGTCCATATATAGTTTTGATGTTGATTGGATTTTTTTCGGTTGCTTGATTATATTATATATTATTTCGATTGCCTGCTATTGCTTCGTTTGACTATAGTTATGCGAAATAAAAATAGGCAATGAAACAGGTCTTGATAGCTGATCTGCGGAATAAAATAGCCTAAAAGGTTTCGAACGTTCCGGTGTGGATTTGATTAACAACAGAAAATATACTCGAGAGCAACTCTCAAAACTGTGTCGGGCAAAACTCG
>ERZ777011.2276-NODE-2276-length-16020-cov-53.456561_pt1 | contig 16020 bp, 14 predicted proteins | sample MGYA00374964_ERZ777011 | MGnify/ENA primary metagenome ERZ777011 (study PRJEB29310, sample SAMD00008975) | mouse gut metagenome | study: EMG produced TPA metagenomics assembly of the Metagenome analysis of fecal microbiota from mouse which was promoted...
ATGCTGCTAAATCGGCTCCCGAATATTAACATTCATTATTAAACACCCTCTTAAATCCTGCGCATGTTTGAACTCGCCGTCAAGGAGCTGTATGTCGCCGAGTGGGAATTCGTTCGGATACAACGCTTCCTGCGCATGGATCTGTGATGCGGACAAGATAAGTCCCATCGCACTGAATAGAATTGATTTTAATCTCATATTTGCAATTTAGATTTAAGAGATGAATTTAGAGGTTGTTTAATAACCTCTTATTATATTGTACCTATTTATCGCTATTTTATCGCTTTCTACTATTGTACCCTACAAAGTTATAATAAAAATCCCGAAAAGTCAACTTTTAAGCTATTATAACAGCATGGGTCTTAAGTTGAGTTAAAAGGAGGCGGGGGAGTAAACAATTTTTTTACGATTTATGTAATAACTATGACGATGTATTAATTCCAAGGGGTATATTCAGCAATTACCGTCAAAAATCTGATTAAACATCGGTGTAAATTATGGAGTTCAGAGGAATTTCCGTACATTTGCAATGCGAATTAACATATTAACTAAATATTTACTAAAATGAAACTATTGAAAGTATTGGGAGTGCCCGCACTTGCATTGTGCGTGCTCTTCACGACGGGATGTTCTTCCATGACAAATACCGGTAAGGGTGCGGCCATCGGCGGTGGTGGCGGTGCAGCTCTCGGAGCCGGACTTGGCGCATTGATCGGTGGTGGCAAGGGTGCTGCTATCGGTACTGCAATCGGTGCTGCTGTAGGTACCGGAGCCGGTGTTCTTATCGGTAAGAAGATGGATAAACAGCAGGCTGAACTTCAGGAAGAACTGAAGAAACAGGCTGAGGTAGAGAAGGTGACTGACAACAACGGCTTGCAGGCTATCAAGGTCACTTTCAACGGAGGTATTTTGTTCCCGACCAATGGCACAACTCTTAGCGCAGGCGCTAAGAACGATTTGAGTAAGTTTGCTGCTTCATTGATTAACAATCCTCAGACCAATGTTCAGATATATGGCTATACCGATGATACCGGTACTATGGCAGTTAATGAACGTGTGGCTACCGGACGTGCTGATGCTGTGCGCAACTATTTGCTAAACAGCGGCGTGTCAGCTACTCGTCTGTCGGCTGAAGGACTCCCTATGCAGGACTATGTTGCTTCCAACAATACTCCTGAAGGACGTGCCCAGAATCGCCGTGTGGAAATTTACATCACCGCAAATCAGGAAATGATCGATGCGGCTAATAACGGTACGCTTAAGTAGCTATTAATTATAATCATCAATCTCTTCCCCCTTGAAGGTACAATGGAGCCTTCAAGGGGGTTGTTATTTTTTGTCCGATTTCGTAACTTTGCGAAATATTGCACACCAGTCATTAACCACTTCTGAAAAAATGAAAAACTTAATCCTGAAAATATTTACTTTGGCGTTGACCGTGATTGGGTTGACCTCTGTTGCACATGCCGTAGAGAAGCCGTGGGCTCACGGGGCGTTGAAGGTTTCGGAAAATAACAAGTATTTAGTTCATAAGGATGGCACCCCATTCTTTTGGCTCGGCGATACCGGATGGCTTCTGCCCGAACGCCTTGACAGGGATGAGGCTGCGTTTTATCTGCGGAAAACTGCCGATGCTGGCTACAACGTGGTTCAGGTTCAGGTGATTAATGGCGTTCCGGCGGTGAACACCTACGGCAAAATGTCACATCCGTTTGGCTGGGATATGTCAAAGGCGAGTATGCCGGGAGAATATGGTTATTGGGAGCACCTTGACTATATAGTGGATGTGGCTGAGAGCCAAGGGTTATACATTGGAATGGTGTGTATATGGGGAGGTTTGGTGAAAGCTGGACTGATGAACGAGGAACAGGCGCAGGCCTACGGTAGGTTTCTTGCTGACCGGTATGGCGATAGGAAAAATATTATATGGATTATAGGTGGTGATATTCAGTGTAATATAAAGACTGAGGTATGGGAAACACTTGCGAAGACCATACGGGAGATTGACCCGAAACATCTGATGACTTTCCATCCGAGAGGCCGTACCACCTCGGCTCGTTGGTTTAATGACCGTGACTGGCTGGACTTCAATATGTTTCAGAGCGGACACCGGCGTTACGGTCAACGCATGGGTAACAAGGATTATCCTATCCCCGATGGCACTGAGGAGGACTCATGGATGTATGTCGATTCGGCACAGGTGTATTCACCATTGAAGCCCGTGCTTGACGGCGAACCGAGCTATGAGGATATACCGCAGGGGCTTCATTCGGCTGAGGAACCGCTTTGGAATGATAAGGATGTGCGCCGTTATGCCTATTGGTCGGTGTTTGCCGGTTCATGCGGTCATACCTACGGACATAATGCCATAATGCAATTCGTCCGTCCGGGGATTCCGGGTGCTTACTTTGCCGACGGCGAAAAGAAACCGTGGTACAGGGCGCTTGATGATCCCGGACGCAATCAAATGAAACATCTTAAGCATCTGATGCTTGCGTTCCCGTATACCGAACGTGTGGCTGACAGCCTGATTGTAAGGAATAACGGAATACGATATGACCGATTGCTTGCCACCCGCGGCGCTGACTATCTTATGGTGTATAACCACACCGGGCGTGATATGGAGCTTGATCTTAGCCGCATCTCCGGCAATAAAAAGAAATTGTGGGTAATGGATCCGTCTACCGGCTCGCTGAAATATTTAGGGACTACGGGGAATAAGATTTACAAATATAATCCCGATGCGGATTCCGACCTCGTGCTTATAGCTTTTGATGCCCGGCGCGACTATCTGACGCCTGATATGACATCTATACCCGAAGGGAGGCATATACCTATCGTGAAGGACCTGACGGAATAATTTTTTCAGTTTAGCGTTACAGATTTTAGGGACATAGAGGGTAATTAGTCAATTATGCAATGTTAACTTAAGTTAATGTTGTTGCTCTATTTCATTAATATTGTTAACTTTGTCGCCCAAGCCGATACATACAATAATCGACTCTTCGAACCATATTTTATATCCTAATTACCAATTACTTTTCACATAAGTAATCCTAACTTTAAATTCTTGCAATTATGCACTCGAAACTAACATTCGCAGGTTTGCTGCTTATGTGTGTGGGTATGACTATAACGTCTTCCTGCGCCACTGATCCGATTATGCCTTCGAAAACAGAGCTTTACAATCGTGAATTTATCAAAAATTTCGGAGTGTTTGACAGGTCTAATGATTGGAATTATTCTAACAAAGCGTCAGTGACTGTCACAACACCTTCACCCACCGACATAAAAATTTATGCAAACGTTAATGGCAAACGTTATCTTTTCGGAACTTTCCTCGCTGTCAATGGCGCAAAAGAGCTTAGCGTGGATGTCCCCAAAGGTGTTACCTCGCTTATCCTTAGAGCTAATGGTAAGGATGTAGTAACAACCTCCGGAGCTAAGGTGAATTTAGGACGAGCATCGAGAATCGTATGGGAACATCAAGACGAAGATGGCTATTTTAATGTTTCCATATCAGAAAATAGAATTTTCAGAACTCCAGAAGAAGTACTTCGTTATCGGGAAAAATTGCCAGAGGGTGATTATAATGTTGGGGCGGTAACGGAGGATTTCATGTTCATATCAAAAGGACCATTTTGCATCTACCCAGCGTATTTTAATACTAGTCGTTATTTGAGTAACATAATAGGTATTTATCATTATAATGAGGATGGAAAAATAGTCACACAAGATTTTTTCAAACTTGGGGATGGAAAACTTATGACTTATACAAAAGAAGAAAATCCTAAAGAAGGTGAAGTTTCGCTTTATAGCTGGCAATTAGAAAATGGGACGATAGTGGTGCCTTCGAAGGCTACTAAATTTGCGGACTTCACTGAAGATGATTGGGATTATGTTCGTATGTTAATCCGAAATGGTAAATTGTTGTTTGGAAGCAATAATTTTAAGATATTTACGGATTTTAAACATGATATAATCAGTGATCAAGAGGTAAAAATAACTGTGTCCTACAAAGAATATGGCACAGTATATGGTGAGAATGGTTCAGAATCTATTCCTGTAGATGCTGTTGAGTTAGCATTTCAAGGAATTAAAGTTGATATTCCTAAAGGTCAAAAGTTTGGGATGTATATAAAATTAGCATCAAAAGAAGGTGATCCATCGTGGGATATTGATCCTAATCATACATATTTCTTTTCTGAATCAGCCCTTAATACTGATTATTTGTGGGCACCAAAACCGGGATTTGAGGATGTTGTAACTAAAAAGGATGAAGCAGATACTAATAATTCTGAATATTTAGGAGTTAATAGTGTTAATCCAAGGAATGCGATACATGCTGCATCTTTTACGCGTGAGGATGGTATGATTCGTCTTTGCTTTGAGGATTGGTATAATAATAACGATTTTGCCTCGGATTTCGATCTAAACGATATGGTGTTTTATCTTTCGGGTGTTCTTGGTGTGGATGATACGCCTGTTATTGATCCTGAGGAGCCGGAGATTCCCGATACCCCATACGAATGGATTATAGCTGTTGAGGATTTAGGGGCTACTGATGACTTTGACTTCAATGACGTAGTGTTTGGTGTATCTAATCCGGTAACAAAGGCTGATGGTAAAAAGTATGTCACAGTGCGTGCTTTGGCATCGGGTGGCACTCTGCCGGTATATGTTCGTTATAAGGGTGTGGATATTGTCCCCGATGTAACCAATGAGGGTGAATTCCATTCATGGTTTGAAGGTAACCATCCAAGCAATGTGGTTATAAATGCGCAGGGGGTTAGATCAACCGGCAAATCATACGAATTGCAAGTAGATGACACATTCACCCTATCATGTTTGCAGGAAATAAATGGTACGAATATGGGCGGATTCTCAGTGAGAGTGGTTAAAAAGGATAACAGTGAAGTGACCGAAATTGCTCCCCCTAATTTGTCGGAGGGAGGTAGTGAAGCTCCGCAAATGATGTGCCTTCCCATTTCATGGCAATGGCCCATTGAGCGTACTCACATAAGTGATGCGTATGCTGAATTCGCAAATTGGACAAAAAATCATGAAGATAACACCGATTGGCATAAGAATGTAACTGCCCCGTCATTGGTATGGAAACGCACTGATATAGCACAATAACATTATATACGTATCTTCTGAATATCAAGGCTGCAATTCCTCGTCGGGGATTGCAGCCTTTTGAAATTAATATAGGTTGCAGTTATGGTGAATAAGATCACGGATAAAAAGGGCAATATTTTAAAAATAATTATCACTGTTGTGGGAATAAATTACTATATTTGCAGTCTATGCGACTTGTGATACAACGAGTGACACACTCAAGTGTCTCTATAGAGGGGACATTACATAGTGAGATAGGACACGGGCTTATGGTGCTCGTGGGAGTTGCCGTGGGTGACACACCCGATGATGCCCGCTGGCTTGCGGCTAAGACTGCGGCCATGCGGATATTCCCCGATGAAGCGGGAGTGATGAACCGTTCGGTTATTGACGCAGGCGGCGAGATTCTTGCCGTCAGCCAGTTTACGCTCAATGCTTCAACCCGCAAAGGGAATCGCCCGAGCTACATACATGCTGCCGGTCACGACCTCGCCATACCTCTTTATGAACTGTATTGCGATGAATGTGCGGCACTTATCAATAAACCTGTCAAAAGGGGTGTCTTTGGCGCCGACATGCAGGTGGAGCTTGTGAACGATGGTCCCGTCACAATTGTTATAGATTCAAAACTTCGTGAATAACAGAGGTTTGAATATCAGGAATATTAATTAATATAAAAACATAGTTACGATGAATAACATAAAGCCAACTCCCGACGATTCGTTGTCTCTGCGCCAGCTTCAGGCTGCGGTAGATGAATGGATCACTACGGTGGGGGTGAAATATTTCTCCCCGCTGACCAATATGGCGATACTTGCCGAGGAAACCGGTGAGGTGGCGAGGATAATGGCTCGTAAATATGGCGATCAGGTTGCAAAACCGGGCGACATGGGCGACCTTTCCGATGAACTTGCCGACCTGCTTTGGGTTCTGACGGCTATAGCCAATCAGACCGGGGTGGATCTCACCGAGGCTTTCCGCCGAAATATTGAAAAGAAAACGGCAAGAGACAAGGGGAGGTTCAATTGACAATTGACAATTGACAATTTTAACTCTCTTCTCTCATTAATTCTAATAATAACTCTAAAAAATACTAATCGCTATGGATAAATATCAGCAAGCAATAGCCGACAGCCATGTCACTACCGATGACGCTGTGGTTGCAGCAAAAGTTCAGGAGATACTTGAAAAACATCTTGAGGAAAACCGTAAGCCGGAGGTGTTGAAGCAGATGTTCAACTCCATCGACCTCACAACTTTGAAGTCTACTGACTCTCAGCGTTCTGTGGCTGACTTTGTGGAGCGTGTCAATGCTTTCGAACAGGAGCATGGCGATCTGCCTAATGTTGCTGCTATCTGCGTATATCCTAACTTTGTTCCTATCGTGCGCACTGTGCTCGAATGTAGCGATGTGGATATCGCCTCAGTTGCCGGATGTTTCCCTTCTGCCCAGAGCTTCATCGAGGTTAAGATTGCCGAAATAGGGCTTGCTGTTGAGGCTGGTGCTGATGAGATAGACATAGTGTTTGGCTTGGGTGACTTCTTCGATCATGATTATGAAGAGGTGTGCGACCAGATTTCAGAGATGAAACATTCATGCCGTGACAGCATCATGAAGGTGATACTTGAGACAGGCGCCCTTAAGACTGCTGAGAATATACGTAACGCATCAGTGCTCTCGCTCTACTCCGGTGCAGACTTCCTTAAGACCTCAACCGGAAAAGAATACCCCGGTGCATCGCTCGAAGCTGCATACGTGATGTGTCAATGTATTAAAGAGTATTACGAAAAGACTGAGAGAATTGTAGGCTTTAAAGTTGCAGGCGGTGTCTCAACCACCGAAGAGGCGTTGAAGTATTACACTCTTGTCAAGGAAATCCTCGGTGAAAAATGGGTTTCTACCAATGAATATTTCCGTATCGGAGCTTCTCGCCTTGCCAATAATCTTCTTTCCGATATACTTGGCGAGGAGACAAAGTTTTTTTAACGGACTGATTTAAATTTCATCACTATATACGCAACCATGAAATATTGGATTATAATTAACAATGTGCAGATCGGACCCAAGACTCTTGACGAGTTGAGGGAGCAACCCGGATTATCACTCTCTACACCGATATGGTATGAGGGTCTGCCCGATTGGACTACAGTGGCTATGATTCCTGAAATAGCCGCTTGGTTTAATGCTCCTATCGATCCGTATGCGTCGCACCAGAATCCCGGACAGCCACAACAGCCGTACGGGCAGCAATCATACGGGCAACAGCAGCCTTACGGTCAGCAGCAACCATATAACCAGCAGCCTTACGGACAGCAGACGTATCAGTCATATAACTCATATCAGCCTTATAACGCATACGGACAGCCCGGTCAGCAGCCCGGCACTCCCCCTATGCCTAAAAATTATTTGGTGTGGGCTATCTTGGTGACAATATGTTGCTGTATCGTGACTGGTGTTGTCGCCATTGTGTATGCATCAAAGGTATCGCCGGCTTACTACCGGGGTGACTACGCAGGTGCCGTCAATGCATCGGAGAAGGCTTCGCTCTGGGTGATAATATCCTTTGTGCTTGGGCTTATAGTCCAGCCGTTCTACACACTGTTCTCGCTAATGAATGTATGATGACGGGGATACATATTCCCCGTCCTGTCATGATTGGAGTTGCAGTTGCGTTTGTGGTGGGTGCTTTGATACTGTATTTCACGCTCGACCCCTCTACCAACTACTTCCCTCGCTGCATGTTTCATGAGATAACGGGTCTACAATGTCCGGGCTGCGGTTCGCAACGGGCATTTCATTCTTTACTCAGAGGCGACTTTTCAGCGGCATGGCATTACAATGCCCTGTTTGTACTCGAACTCCCGTTGCTCGTATTGCTTGTGGCGGCATGGTATCTGCGCTCGCGCATACCGGTGTTGCACCGTGTGCTTAATTCAAGGTCGGTAATCCTGACTATACTTGCCATCATTATCCTTTGGACCATATTCCGAAACATATATAACTTATGAATCATCTGTCGCAACGAGACTTGTCACTACGTGTGCTGTTGTTTATTGTGGTAGTTGCTGCAATAGTATATTTTCTGCCTCGCAGTGGCGAGAACCATTACACATACGAAGAGGGTCGTCCGTGGAGCTACGCTTTGCTCACGGCGCCTTTTGATATTCCTGTGCATCTCGACTCTGTTAGTGCCGCAAAGCTTAAGGACAGCATTGACGCTAATTTCGAGCCGGTGTACATGCGTGACCTCACTTTGGAAAAGACCATCATATCCGATTATATCACCCGACTGAACGCTGCGAAGGATCTCGGCATCACTCCGGCGCAGAAGAATATGATAATCAATCAGATAAAAGAGGTATATGACAACGGTATAGTTGACCGTGACACATACTCACGTATAACAGCCCGGCAGCTCCCGGCAGTGCGTTTCATTCATGACAACGTGGCTATTTCGATGCCTACCACCCAATATCGATCGGCATTCCGAGCCTACGAGCATCTCGACAGCACACTTCGCAATCAAGGTCTGCATGAGGCACTCTCAAAGACAAAGCTTTCGGAAATGTTGCAGCCGAATATCCTCCTTGATACCGTCACCACACGGCGTGTGCTGGAAGAGTCCTATCAGAAGGCTATGGCGCCTATCGGTGTGATACAGCAAGGTGAGCGAATAATAGACAAGGGGGACATTGTGACCACACGTCTTGCCACCGTGCTTAAGACCTACGAGGAGCTTTCGGATGAGCGTGGCAACAGTGCCATAAGCAAGCATTATTATCCCATGGCAGGGCAGATACTCTACATGGTCATACTCTTCTCTGCGCTTTATGGCTATCTCTACATATTTCGCCGTGACTATTTCGACGACAACCGCACGGTGCTCTTCCTGATGACCCTCATAGGGTTGTTCACGCTGTTTGCGTTCACGATGGACGCCACCTTCCGAAGCGGGCTTTACATAGTGCCGTTCACTATGGTGCCGATACTGGTGTTGATATTCCTCGACTCGCGCACGGCGTATTTCTGCCATCTCGTCGAAGTGCTTATCTGCTCTATAGTGTCGTCATTCTCCCTTGAGTTCATTTTCCTGCAGTTCATAGCGGGAGTTGTAGCCATCGACTCGCTGAAGGAGCTTACACGCCGCAGTCAGCTGATACGTACAGCCGCATTGATACTCATAGCTTACAGCCTTTGCTATGTGGCTATGGAGGTGATGCAATCAGGTTCGCTCAGCAGGACTGAGGGACGAGTGTTCGGATGCTTTGCCGTGAATGCCATCCTTATTTCATTCAGCTATGTGCTGATGTTTATGGTGGAACGTATTTTCGGATTCACCTCACGAGTGACATTGGTGGAATTGAGCGATATAAACAACCCGCTCCTTAGAGAACTGTCGGAAGAATGTCCCGGCACCTTCAACCACTCCATGGCAGTCAGCAACCTTTCGTCGGCTGCCGCTAACCGTATCGGAGCCAATGTGCAGCTTGTGAGAACCGGTGCGCTGTACCATGATATAGGTAAGATTAAAAATCCGGCATTCTATACCGAGAATCAGCATGGGGTGAACCCTCACGACGCTCTCGACCCGCTGCAGAGTGCCCGAATAGTCACAGGGCATGTGCGTGAAGGTTTGGCGCTTGCCGAGAAGGCGAAAATCCCCGAAGTGATACGTAAGTTCATCCGTGAACACCACGGCTTGGGGAAGGCTCGCTATTTCTACACCATATATCGTAATGCCCATCCCGACGAGCCGGTAGATGAGTCAATCTTTACTTATCCGGGTCCAGATCCGCAGTCGAAGGAGACATCCATACTCATGATGGCTGACTCGGTGGAAGCAGCTTCACGCTCTATGACCGACCACTCCCCGGAGGCAATATCCGCACTTGTCAACAAGATTATAGACGGACAGATAGCCGAAGGCAGACATAACAACTCTCCAATATCATTCCGTGATGTGCAAGCTATAAAGGAAGTATTTGCGCAGCGTCTGCGCACCATGTATCACTCGCGCATATCCTATCCCGAGCTTAAGAATCCGGAGCCGGCTCCCAATTTACCTATGGTGGAAGAGGTGAAGCCTGATGAGGAGCCCAAGCAGCTCCCACCTTCCGATTCGACCACGGAAACAACATCCGAAACCTCAAAATAAACTATCACGATTTATCAAATTAACCGAAAACACAAGTATTCTGAAAATGAAAAAGCTATTGTCAATCATTTGTGGCGGCGTGATGGCGCTATCAGCATCCGCCTACACACCGATTACGCTCCCGGTAATACCGGCTGACCCTGCGTTGGAAGCGAAAGTGCAGAAAACACTTTCCAAAATGACCCTTGAAGAGAAAATTGGGCAGATGACCCAGCTGCAGGTGGACTTATTGGGCGGATATGACCAAAATGGTAAATTCAAACTCTCAAAAGAGAAGATGGATACCATCTTTGGCATATACAAGGTTGGCTCTATCCTTAACGCTCCATACTCTTACTGTCTGGATGCTAAGGAATGGAATGAGCTTATACCTCAGATTCAGGAATACTGCATGAAGAATCTCGGTATCCCCTGCATTTATGGTCTTGATCAGAATCATGGTGGCACATATACTAACGGTGGCACTCTTTTCCCGCAGAATCTCAGCGTGGCTGCCTCGTTTGACACAGAGGTGGCACGAAGAGCAGCCGAGATAACCGCATACGAGACACGTGCGAGTGACTGCCCTTGGACTTTCTCTCCGACGCTCGACCTTGCCCGTGACCCTCGCTGGCCCCGCTTCTGGGAAAACTATGGCGAGGATCCTTTGATGAATGCTTTGATGGGTGCCGCAGCCGTGCGAGGCTTCCAAGGCGATGACCCGAATCATGTTGACGGTAACCATATAGCAGTGTCAATAAAGCATTTCATGGGCTATGGCATACCGTTCTCAGGAAAGGACCGTACACCGGCTTACATCTCGCCGTCTGACCTCCGTGAAAAGCATTTTGCTCCCTATCTCGAAGCTATTAAGAACGGAGCTTTGACTTTGATGGTCAACTCTTCGTCAATCAACGGCACACCTGTTCACGCCAATCCAATCTTGCTGACCCAATGGCTTAAGGATGAGCTGCAGTGGGACGGTATGATAGTAACCGACTGGGCTGACATCAACAATCTCTACACCCGTGAGAAAGTGGCTAAGGATAAAAAAGATGCTATCCGCATGGCAATAAATGCCGGTATCGACATGGCAATGGAGCCTTACAAGGTTGACTATTGCACCATACTTAAGGAACTTGTGGAAGAGGGTGCGGTTCCCATGAGCCGTATCGACGATGCAGCCGCTCGTGTGATACGTCTGAAATATCGTCTCGGTCTTTTTGACCATCCCAACACCACACTTAAAGATCACCCTGAATTCGGTTCGAAAAAATTTGCCGATGAGGCTCTTGCCGCAGCCGAACAGACAATGGTACTTTTGAAGAATGAACGTGAGGTACTCCCTATAAAGGAGGGCACAAAGATATTGCTGACAGGACCTACCGCCAATTCAATGCGTTCGCTTAACGGTGGTTGGAGCTACACTTGGCAGGGACATCAGACTAACGAATATGCCAAGGATTTCAACACTATCTATGAGTCGCTTTGCAACCGTTTCGGTGCTGCAAATATCAATTTCATCCCTACAGTCACCTTTAACGAGAAGGGTGCTTATGGCGATGAATTCGTTGCCGATATTGACAAGGCTGTTGAAGCTGCCAAACAGGCTGATATCGTGATGGTATGTCTCGGCGAAAATTCTTACTGCGAGACCCCCGGTAATCTTACCGACCTTCACCTGTCGGTTAACCAGCGTGACCTTATGAAGCGTCTTGCTACTGCCGGCAAACCTGTGGTGATGATACTCAACGAGGGCCGTCCTCGTCTTATCGCCGACATCGAGCCTCTTGCCGATGCTGTAGTGGATATTATCCTCCCCGGTAATTTCGGTGGTGATGCTCTTGCCCGTCTGCTTGCCGGAGATGCTAATTTCTCCGCTAAGCTTCCGTTCACCTATCCTCGTGAAATTAACTCGCTTGTGACCTACGACTATAAGGTGAGTGAGGAAGTTGGAAAAATGGAGGGTGTATATGACTATGACGCTCGTGTGAATGTGCAGTGGCCCTTCGGATATGGTAAGAGCTATACCACATTTGAATATTCCAACCTTCGAGTTGACAAGAGCAAGTTCAATGCAAGCGACATCCTTACTTTCACGGTTGATGTCACCAACACAGGCAAAATCGCCGGTAAGGAAGCTGTGCTCCTTTACAGTTCCGACCTTGTTGCGTCGATAGTTCCCGACAACAAGCGTCTACGTGCCTTTGACAAGGTGGAATTGAAGCCGGGTGAGACCCGCACAGTGAAACTCGCAGTCCCCGCTACCGATCTTGCATTTGTCAATGCTTTCGGAAACTGGACCCTTGAGGAAGGTGACTTCACCGTTACTGTTGGAAATCTCACATTGCCTATAGTTTGCACACAGACCTACACTTGGAGCACCCCTAACATCTAATCAGGGTCTCCAAACTGATATATAGCATAGTAATCTGACGAATATGTGTTTTAATAATATGAATGTCTCTATAATAGGAGCCGGGGCTATGGGTGGAGCCATAGCCTCGGGGCTCCTAAATAAATCATTTAGCCCGAAAGCGCTGATGCTTTCCAACCCATCGTCCGGAGTGCTGGAGAAATTCAAGGCACAAGGAGTGAATGTGACGCACGACAATTGCGAAGCGGCACGTTTTGCCGACGTAGTGATGGTGGTGGTGAAACCTTGGATTGTGGAGCAGGTGCTCAATGAAATCAAGGGTGTGATGGATTACTCACGTCAAACAGTGGTGGTGATAGCTGCCGGAGTCCCTTCCGATTCACTTAAGGATTGGCTTATTAAGGATAATACTCTTCCGGCTATACTTATAGGTATGCCTAACACGGCTATAGCCCTTGGCGAATCGATGACTTTCCTTGTGCCTGTTGTGTCCGAAGATGCGACCACTATTAAGGTCAAGCAGTTGTTTGACCTCACAGGCACCACACTTGTGATTGACGAGGCACATCTCCCTGCCGGCACTACTCTCGCTTCATGCGGCATAGCATACGCCATGAGATATATCCGTGCAGCCATTGAAGGTGGAGTGGAATTGGGTTTCAAGGCTGCTTTGGCGCAGGAGATAGTTGTGCAGACGGTCAAAGGTGCGGCTGCGTTGCTTAGCGTTCCCGGTTCTCATCCTGAAAGTGAGATTGATAAGGTCACAACTCCGGGAGGACTCACCATAAGGGGGTTGAATGAAATGGAACATGCCGGATTTACCTCTTCGGTTATCCGCGGACTTAAAGCCGGTATAAAATGAGCGAGAAGCGAAGGATAGTTGTAAAGGTTGGCAGCAATGTGCTCACCCGTGACGACGGCAAGCCTAATGTCACTAATATGTCGGCGCTTGTCGATCAGATAGCTGCCATAATGATGATGGGGCATGAGGTTATTCTTGTGTCGAGTGGGGCAGTGGCTTGCGGAAGAGGTGCGGTGAAGCCTATGCGTCAGCTTGACAGTGTGGAGCAGCGTCAGCTTTTTTCCTCTGTCGGGCAGATTAAGCTTATAAATCTTTACAATGAGCTGTTTGGTGAGTATGGCTATGTCGTAGGACAGGTTCTCACTCAGAAGGAGAATTTTTCATCACGCACTTCATATCTCAACCAGCGGGCTTGTATGCAGACAATGCTTGAAAACGGGGTTATACCTATCGTTAATGAGAACGACACTGCGAGTCTCACTGAGCTAATGTTTACCGACAATGACGAATTGTCGGGGCTTATAGCCGCTATGATGGATGCCAACACGCTTGTGATACTTTCCAACGTCGATGGCATATATGATGGCGCTCCCTCTGACCCTGCTTCCAAGCTTATACGCTGTGTCCCCACAGGTAAGGATCTAAGCGAGTTTGTTGTAGCTGCAAAGAGCGGTTTCGGCAGAGGGGGTATGGGTACAAAGTGTGGTATCGCCCGTAAACTTTCCGAGGAAGGTGTGACTGTCATCATCGCTAAAGGTGACCGCCCGAATGTGCTTGTGGACCTTATAACCAAGCCTGACGAGACACCGCATACCCTGTTCGAACCTCGTCCAGAGCCTATGAGCAATATCAAACGCTGGATAGCCCACAGCGACAGTTTCGCCAAGGGTATCATACGTGTGGATGATAACGCTGCCAAGGCATTGCGTAGCGACAAGGCGGTGAGCCTTCTTCCGATCGGCGTGACAGCTATAGATGGCGAATGGGAGGAGGGTGATATTGTGTCTATCCTCTGTGGCGATGGCGACTCTGTTGGCATAGGGCGTGTTTCCGTTTCAAGTGCCGAACTTTCGGAGATGATGGGTAAGAAGGGACAGAAGCCTGTGATACATTACGATTATCTTTTTATTGATTAGTAGAGACCTGATTATATGATTGAATTGGATGACATATTTGCACGTGTGAAAAAAGCTTCCCGGAAGCTTGGCGGATTATCGGATGACAAGCGTTCTGAAGTACTGCGTTCGCTTGCCGATGCGCTTTTAGGCGTAGCTGATGCGCTTCTTGAAGCCAATGCTATGGATTTGGCTAAGATGTCCCCTGAAAATCCATTGTACGACCGTCTGCAGCTTACTCCGCAACGCCTTGAAGGGATAGCTTCGGACATGCGCCATGTTGCCTCTCTGCCGTCTCCGCTTGGAGAGGTGATGGAGGAACGTATGCTTCCCAATGGATTGCAATTGCGCCGTGTCAGAGTGCCTTTCGGAGTTATTGGTGTGATATATGAAGCCCGTCCGAATGTGACCTTTGATGTTTTTTCTCTCTGTTTTAAGAGCGGTAATGCATGTGTGCTTAAAGGTGGAAGCGATGCTGAGAATTCCAATCGTGCGATAGTCTCCCTTATCCATAAAATACTGCGTGAGCATGACATTGACGAGGATGTGTTGGCGCTGCTTCCTGCCACACATGATGCTACCGCCGCACTTCTTAATGCGGTAGGGTATGTGGATGTGTGTATCCCCCGTGGCGGCAAACGTCTTATCAATTTTGTTCGAGACAATGCCCGTGTCCCCGTTATAGAGACAGGTGCCGGTGTGGTGAGTACATATTTTGACCGTGCCGGTGATGTGAAGATGGGCACAGGAATTATAACCAATGCCAAGACACGCAGAGTTAGTGTCTGCAATGCTCTTGACACTCTGCTGGTTCACAAGTCAAGGCTCGCTGATCTCCCCTCGTTATGCTCCGGGCTCGCTGAAAAGGATGTCGAGATATATGCCGACAAGGAGGCATTTGATGCTCTTGCGGGCAACTATCCTGCATCATTGCTTTTTAGAGCGGGAGATGACACTTATGGCACAGAGTGGATGGACTATAAGATGGGTGTAAAGACTGTTGACTCGCTCGATGAGGCTTTGGAACATATAGCGACTTACGGTTCGGGTCACAGCGAATCAATCATAACCGATAATCCCGATACTGCTGCCCGCTTTCAGGCTGAGGTGGATGCGGCATGTGTGTATGTTGACGCTCCTACAAGTTTCACTGATGGCGCTCAGTTCGGACTTGGCGCAGAGATAGGTATCAGCACTCAAAAACTGGGACCTCGCGGACCTATGGGGTTGCGAGAAATCACCACCTATCGTTATCTCATCAACGGCTCCGGACAATTACGTCCCTGAACTATATCACAAAACTTGTAAATCGGTCTCTTATAAAAAAATAAATTCAAAAAAGAGACCGATTTATTAGTTTTTCCAAAATTAGTTACTATCTTTGGGGAAAATATAAATAATCATCACATTATATAACTCACTACTGTCCACTAAAAAATGGACGAGGTTAAAAATTAAATAAATTCGGTT
>ERZ777011.2279-NODE-2279-length-15952-cov-7.151727_pt1 | contig 15952 bp, 17 predicted proteins | sample MGYA00374964_ERZ777011 | MGnify/ENA primary metagenome ERZ777011 (study PRJEB29310, sample SAMD00008975) | mouse gut metagenome | study: EMG produced TPA metagenomics assembly of the Metagenome analysis of fecal microbiota from mouse which was promoted...
AGTAAGCACAACCACCACTCCCGGCACTGAACAATACGAGGTGTTTTACACCGGATACCGCACAAGGCGAAAAAAGCATTACCAATATGACTATCGCCACACTGACGGAGAATTGTATTCCTGCGTGGCTGATACTCTCAAAGAGTGCAGACAACGCCGTGATGTCTGGCTGAACAAGAAAATTAACAACTGAGATAAAATTTGTCAAGTCGAAATATAGTAAGTGGAGCGACCTCGTGATGAAGTCGCTCCATTGATTTTGCAAAAAATTTCGGCCGCCACAGGCGGCATCAGGAAGCAGATGGATAGTCGTTATTTACAACCGCATCCACAGTTATCATCACAATTACATCCGTAGATTACCATACCTTCGCGAAGAGCCTTTTCTATCTCTTCACCTTTTGCCTTGCGCACAATGGCGAGAGCGAATTCGAGTGCGGTGCCGGGACCTTTTGAGGTTATCAGACGTTCACCTGTCACGACATCTTCTTCAGAGTATTTTCCTCCGTTTTTCTCGAAGTCATCCTTCAGAAAAGGATAACCGGTTGCTTCTGTATCCTTGATTATTCCCAGCGGACCAAGAACAAGGGCCGGCGCAGCGCAGATGGCCGCAACGTTGCCTCCGTTCTCCCAATGGGCCATTACAAGTTTCTGCAACTCTTTGTCGAGGTTGACAGCTGCCTCCGATTTGTCTGCTCCCGGGAATATGAGCCAGTCAAACCGGTTGGCATTAAGGTCGGAGATACCCATGTCTGCGACAATTATGTTTCCGGTTGCGCCTTTCACAAGGCGGTTGTCATTCATGGAGACAGTATATACCTCCATGCCTCCCCGTCGCATAACATCGACAGGCGCAAGTGCCTCGATTTCATCGAAGCCGGTTCCGAGCATCACGAATGTCGCCTTCCCTGACGGCTTCGCTGATGCAGGAATTCTGATACTGATTTCAGTCATAATTTGTGGTTTGATATGTTTTTATTAACTTTGCAAAGGATAACAGCTACCCTTTGGATAGTGCAAAGTTAAGTATCAAAACACTGTTGTGCAAGAGGTTACTTTGAAAGTAGCCACTTACATCAAACTCACTTTTAGTCAGTATCAGAAAGATGAAGACCGAAAAAATTTCAGAAAAATATTCCTGTGTCGCTTCTTGCCCCATGAGAAATGTCATATCCCACTTCGCCAACAAATGGTCGATGCTCTTGCTTGTCATTCTTGATGAGTTCGGAGTGATGCGTTTCAATGAATTGTCAAGGGCAATCCCCGACATCTCACCCAAGGTGTTGTCAGGACATCTGAAAACTCTTGAAGGTGTCGGATTGGTGAAACGTATTCTGTATGCAGAAGTGCCTCCCCGTACAGAATATGAGTTGACTGATTTAGGCAATACCCTTATTCCGATTCTCAATCAGTTGTCGGATTGGGGACGGGAGCATCTGAAAGATTTTCAATCTATTTTAATTCGTTGATTCCATTTTGTAGCAAATTAAGGAATCGGGCTGTGTGGGCACCGTCCATCTGGGTATGGTGAAACTGAAACGATACCGTCAAATACGTCTTGAACCAATTTCGGCGGTAGCGTCCCCATATAATAAAAGGATTGTTGAATATGCCGCTATACATCCCGACTGCACCGTCAATATCGTATTGAGCCAATGCCGATGTCCCGATTACCATGCTGTCGGTAATGTCGTGATTCTCGCATGATTCGGCGACCTGTTGTGTCAGACGCAGATAATCGTCATTGAATCGCGAGAGTTCGTCGGAATAAGGGATGTCGCAGGAGCTGACTTCTCCTTTGCTGTTGGAGACAATGGTATTGACCGCTATCTTGTCATATTTCATCAACTTGTCGCCTACCGGCAGCATATAAAATTCCTTTATCTGCGTGGCGGCTTTGCCGATGCACCAGCACATCAGCATATTGAATTTCAGTCCGCTCCGACGGCTGATATGCCGGAGCTTCGACACATCGAGAGTCTTTATCAGCGTCACCATCGGCATCGGTGCCTTCGTCCACATCTCAAAAGCGTATGCGCGAGTGGTCTGCGCCGGGTCTATTTCATGCATCATATTTTTTGATGCAAAATTACTTCTCCGGTTTCATTCCCGATAGAAGAAAAGGGACATTATGCCATAGGATTTGTAAAAAGGTCGGAATATGGGGCGCAATAGTCGAAAAGAGATTTCGGCGTGTGGCCGCTCATTGCCTTAAACTCACGAATCAGATGCGACTGGTCGGCGTAACCGCAATCGACGGCTATGTCGGCATAGTTGCGCGAACCGCGTTGCAACATCCACAACGCTTTCTGAAACCTGACCACGCGAGCATACTCTTTAGGATTCATGCCCACTTGCTCACGAAATACCCTCTCATACTGCTTGCGGCTGAGACAGGCATCATTGGCAAGCACGTTTACTGAAACAGAAGGATTGTGCAGGAGCAGCTCCAACGAGCTGCCGATTCTTCGGAGATTCAATGTCGGATTTGTCTTTGACAGCAGCCATTGTTCGATTATACCAATAGCATTGTCTCCGCTCCGGCTGTCGAAGATTCGCCCTGCTGTTTCGTTAAGCCGGAGGTTCTCTATGTCATAACCACTGATTTCCTGATTATAAAATTCCGATGGACTTGTATCTATAAACATGCCTATGGTATGCGGATAGAACACGGCAACTATCATTTCTATATTGCCGTCAGACAGGATATGTGCCGGGAAATTAACTTGTCCGCTCACAGTAAAGCGGTTTTGAGACTGTCCTGTTTCGGGAATATACAGCGGCGATTTGCGATGAAATATAATCTGAGGGCAACCAATAGGGAATGTCAGGACGCTGAAAGGCTCATTGCTTTCCAGAATCCAAAAGTAGCGCACATAAGGACGCAATTCTTTCCTCGGTCGGATGACTTTCATCTCTTGTTGTTGTCAGATTGTTTTATTGATTCTCCAACAACTTAACATTTCCGGACTGAATGGCTTTGATTGCGGAACGAATCTTTTCTTCGGACCAGTTCCACCATCGAAGTTCCAATAATCGCTTTATAACCTCAGGAGCAAATCGTTTACGAATCTCTTTTGCCGGAACGCCGCCAACAATTGAATATGGCTCTACATCTTTGGTAACAACAGTTCGTGTGCCAATAATCGCACCGTCGCCGATGGTCACTCCTGCCATTATTACGGCGTCATAACCAATCCATACATCATTGCCAATCACAATATCACCTTTGTTGTCCCAAGCGGAGGCAACCTCCGATTTCGGCAAATCCCATTCCTCGAAAAACAAAGGAAATGTGTATGTGGACAACGATTTAAGCGTATGGTTGGCGCAGTTGAAAATAAACTTTGCACCGCAGGCTATCGAACAGAACTTACCGATAATAAGCCTGTCATTATTTATAGGATAATGGTAGAGTACATTGTTTTTCTCGAAATCTCGCGGATCATTCACAAAATCGTTATAGATAGTGAAGTCCCCGACCTCGATTGTCGGGCGAGTGACAACTGATTTCAGATATACTGTCTGATTATCATTGGAACGCGGATAAATTTTATTCTGGTCCATAGCTGTTAATTCATCGTGTCAGCGATTTCTCTAATATGTCAACCCTATGTCTGAAAAGGAATATTCCTCCCGCGACAGTTAGTGTTATGAACTCTGACATTGGAATTGCCAGCCATAATCCTGCAATACCAATCAGAGAGGGCAGGATAATAAAAGAAGGTACTAATACCACAAGACCTCGTAATAGGGAGATAAGTGAAGCTATCCATGCCTTCTCAATACTCTGATAGTAACCAATCACAGCCATATTAGAGATGAAGAAAATCGGGCAAATTGCAAATAATGGTATGCCGGCCTCAGCCAATCCATATTCCATGCCATTTCCCAAAAATATTTCAGCTATTGGTCTGTTAAACAGCAAACAGCACAATGATAGTCCAATACCTGATAAAAATGCGGTGCCAATAGCTTGTTGAAATGTTGCGGCAATCCTGCCGTATGCTTGATTGCCATAATTAAAGCTGATTATCGGCTGTTCTGACTGAATTATTGAATTTGCAAAAGAGAAGAAAACCGGGAAAAGATAACATACAATTGAATATGCCGATACTCCTTCGATGCCAATGAGCCGCATAAACATATAATTGCCGGTAAGCATCATTACGCAAGTTGTCGCCTCGGTAAAGAATGCGGAGAACCCAATTTTTACAGCATATCGAGTATTAGTCAATATTCCTTCAAATGCATCTGCAATTTTCGTAAATCTGAAGTTAACAGACCATTTACAGAAATAAAGAAACACCATTAAAGCTCCGACAATGCCACTTATAGAAGTTGCCAACGCCGCACCGGCAGTTTCAAGTTTCAACTGAAATATAAGATAATAGTCCAAAGCAATATTCAGAATAGCAGGTATGAGTTGGCAGAACATGGCATATTTTGGAGAACCGTCAAGTCGCATTACCATCATGCCTCCGATTTGAGGTAACATACAAATCATAGCCGTAAATAACCAGAACAGATATGCCGAAGACAGCTTCCGTATAGAATCATCTGCTCCAAGTATGTTGACAATTCCTTTAGGATCACTGATAAATATAGTTGCAAGAAACAATATCAGTAATTCTCCACTTAAAAAACACTGAAATACTATTTTCTTAGCAGAGAGATGTTGTTTGCTGGCAAGACAAATAGATGCCCCGACAGAACTGCCGATGCCGAACATCAGGGTGATACCGCAAATCAGAATGAACATTGGAGCAACCATATTGACTGCGGCAAGTCCTAACGGGCCAATACCTTGTCCAACAAATATCCCGTCGGTGATAAGGAATACAGAGTTACTTAGCATCCCTATCAGTGTGGGGAAGAACAGCGAGCGAAATAACTTCCCTATATTGCCATTCTGATAATCAAGTTTTGAGGTTTTCATTTGATAATATTCCGATTGCTTTCATAGCTCTTTATGCTGTTCCATTTCGATGCAGTTCCACGTTTCGCCCAGACATTCATAACTCTCGGTTTCAGGTAGTGATACGCGGTTAAATCCCGCCGCTTCATAGCAATGAATGGCTGATGGATTATTTTCAAAGACTCCGAGTGACACTTTCTTGGCTCCAAGCTCTTCAAAAGCATATTTGACCGCCATTGAAACAAGGGCTTTTCCTAAACCGCGGTCACGTTTTGAATCATCGACAATGACAAATCCAAGTCGCTGCTCAGCCGGATAACCTGCCGGAGTACGCAAGGTAATGTACCCGACAATATCATCACCATCTGTCATTGTCAAGGCGAGAGAGCGTTGTCCGTCAATATACTTCGCATGATATGTGTTCATATCTTCGGGCGTGACGGGATAATGCTGGTATCTGTCGGCACACCACTGGCGCATTAGATACTCACTTTTGAGCCACGATGTAATCACAGCGGCATACGAAGGCTGATATGGGCGTAATGTCAAGCTCATGGTTTGTAGTGGCGTTTAATTTCATCGATGGACTTGCCGCCGATACCGAAGTTGTCATCAGGCAGCTCCTTGATTGTAACCGTGAAGAACTGTTCCGGAATATGGGTTATCTCGGAGGCTGTTGCTGTAAGCCGTTCTATGAGTCGTCGTTTCTGTTCAGCGGTTAATCGTCCGCTTTCTATTGATATATAGGGCATATCGTTAATTGTTTTGAATATTTCGTTTATTCAGATAATTGCTTATACCCATTGCCGTCAATCCGATAATCAAATAGACAGAGGCATATATGATAATCCACACTTCCTTAATGTCGAAGAATAGCCACGTTCCGGCAAGAAAAGCGATGGACGACACCAAAGGTAGATTCCACATCCGGCGTATATCCTTGCCGCAACGGAATCCAAGTATGGCGGAATATATCGGATTGACAATGAAGAACAATATCATGCATAATGCCATTCCCGAACTTTCCGATGCAAGTCTCGCCACAGCAAACGGCAATACGATCATTATCACAACCGATATCGTCAGCCACAGTATCATTGCTTTTCGATTATCCATTTACTGTCCTTGATTTTGACGGTTTAACATAATGGTATCGAAATTTTCACGTCCCCAGTTGATCAGTGCCTCGACATGTGGCAATAGCGTCTTGCCAAAGTTCGTTACGGAATATTCCGTTCGGGGAGGAACATCAGGGAACAAATCGCGGCGGATTATGCCGTCGGTTGTCAACTGGCGGAGTACCTGCGACAGTACTTTCTCCGAGACAGAAGGAATGTTGCGGTACAACTCATTGAAGCGCACCGGCTCGTTCTCGGAAATCTTCACGAGAACGACCAATGCCCACTTGTTGCCGAGCCATTCAAGCATCGGGGCAGCCTTACAATATTCGTAGTCTAATTTTTTTGCCATATCTGGTCATGCAGAACAGGCTGATAACGAGTAAAACAAACTTTTCGGTAAGGGTCAAACCTTTCGGTAAGTTGTTGCTTTAGCTCTGACTATCACCTAATTTTGCATCACAAAATTAACAAAAAATATCGAGATATGATATATCCTGAGCTACATTTCACAGGTCAGGTGTGGCGTCCTCCATACGAAGCCAATTCCCAACTGCTGCAACTGACCTCCGGCTGCACATGGCACAAGTGCAAGTTTTGCAGCCTTTATCACGGCACGCCGTTCCGTATGTCTCCGCTTTCGGAGGTGGAGGAAGACCTGAAAGTAATTCGTCAGTGGCAACCGCGAGCCCGGCGAGTCTATCTCACCGGCGCAAATCCTTTCGCGTTGAGTTACAACAAACTTATGGATGTCGCTCTGCTGTTGAGAAAATATCTGCCGCACATGATGTCCTTCGGAATGTTCGCCCGTGTTACGGACATAACACCCAAATCAGTGGAGGAACTGAAGAATCTCCATCATCTGAAACTCGACAGCATAAACATCGGCATAGAGACCGCACATGATCCAACATTGGAGCGGATGAACAAGGGTTATCACGCCTCCGACATCCTCGAACAGCTTTCAAAACTTGATGAGGCAGGTATCCGCTACAACGTGTTCTACCTAAACGGACTTGGTGGTAAAGGAAACGGCGAGGCAAGCGCAATAGCGACTGCCGATGTATTGAACCAACTCCATCCTTGTATAATCAACATAGTGTCGTTGACAATATTTCCGGAATCGCAGTTGTATCAGGAGGTGCAGGATGGCACATATATCGAGGAGCCAGAGATTGAGCGACTGCTGGAAATGCGAACGCTCATTGAAAGACTGAATATCCGGGTCAATCTGCTCGGACATCATATTTCCAATACGGTGCCAATCACAGGAGCATTGCCGGACGACAAAGCCCCGATACTCCGTGAATTTGATAAAGCGATAGCTCAGTTTCCTGAAAAGGAACTGAAAGCCTATCGGGACAGGATATGGCATCTGTGAAGACTCCGATCATGCTTTCAGCCTGCTCATTTAGGGCAGGCTTCTAAGCCAATTGCTTTTGTTAACAGATTTAATCTGTCAGTGTATATTATTTTAAATGCCAAGAGGTTGTATCATTATGACACAGCCTCTTAGCATTTATGTTTCCGTACCATCAATTATTGGAAATTGTCAAAATGTCCAGATTGAAGCAACACTAAGAAATGATTTACCTATCGTATAATGCATTTCTTCCCATTATGGATATAGATAGTTCCAGAAGTTGGATTTTCTACTTTTCTTCCTAACAAATCATAGTAATCAGCATTATCTTCTTTTCCATCAATTACCACATTGTCTATACCGGAAGATGGGAAATTGTCGGTTTCTATGAAATTCGTGAAGTAATTCCAGCCCCACGCATTGCGGTATAACTCAGCAGAACCAACAGGAACATATACAAGAGTCTCCTGAGGTGTTCGGTTGACAAAGTCATCACCATAATCCCCAAATGGCGTCGAGCCGGGATTGAGTTCGCTGTCTATGCAGACCGGCGGTATTTTGGCTGCACAATAGATACTCTTTACGTTTTTCCAGTATTCGCAACTTTCCGCTCCCAAAGTTTCTAATGAGGAAGGGAAATAGATCGTTTCCAATCCCTTGCAATAGTACAGGCCCTCGAGTCCTATAGATTTCAAATTGGATGAAAGTTTAAGTTCCTGAAGCTTACCGCACTGCCAGAAGGCTCTGTCCCCAATTTCCACAATGCTGTTCGGCATTATGAATTCTGTAAGTTCGATACAGTTGTCAACAAAGCTTTCTGGAATTATTGTCAGACCTTCAGGAAAACGAACTTTTTCAAGTTCATAGTTTAACGCAAAATGATCGCTCCCTGGAAAAGACTGACATGAATTCGGCAATATTGCCTCCTTTAAACGAGTCGCATAGAAAGCTCCATCACCGATTTCTTCCAGTCCATCGGGGAAATTACATTCTGTGATTTTAGTTGAGAAGAATGCGCCGTCATTGATTCTCTTCAAAGTTGTTGGCAGGACAACCTTGCCGGTCAATGATTTACAATTAACGAATGCCATGTATCCAATTTCTTCCACTCCCTCAGGAATAACAAGAGGGTTGACATTCAAGCTGATGCAGTCCGAAAAGCATCTTCTTCTGATTGCTTTTAAAGAGATAGGGAAGTTTACATCTTCAAGATCAATGGCGTAACAGAATGCCCCTTCACCTATCTCCTCCAACCCCTCGGGAAGTATGATTCTGCGAAGAGGAATACAATCTATATACTCGGATCCGGGAGTATATTGCTCCGACTGATACCAAAAAGCATTTTTTGGTATTCGATTGCCCGCTATTTGTGCATATTCAAGGTTGGCTACAGTCAAACCTCCGTAGAAACTACTGCTCCAAATAGTATGGAAGTCCGCCGCATTGATTGGCCCACGCACTATAAGCGAGTCAATATCATTTATTTCATCTCCAAGCACGAACTCAAGAGTACCAGATTTTGTCAGTGTTACATCTTTGAATTTCACCTCAGAATGGGGTTGATTCATTACCCTCGCATTTCGAGGAAGGTTATCAAAATCAATGCCAGAATTATTCATTCCCGACTCTAAAACATTGATGACATTCCTTTCATGTGAAGACTTATAGATGTTGCCTAAAAGCAAACAATCGTACTTTTGAGCTGAAAGCTGTGTTAACGTGGTTAATACAGCTGCAATTATACACAATATTTTCCTACTCATATTACAAATATGAAGAGGTACTATTGCCGATATGATATTGACAATAGTACCTCATTTTAGCATTACTCTACAACAGTGATTTTTCGAGAGTCTACGACTGTGTCATCTACGAGATATGTCACGATATAGACACCACTATCGCGATTTGGAACATTAATGGTAATCTCAGATTCTCCCTTCATAAAAGAGCCAGAAGCGACAACTGTACCATTAACGGCGGAAGATATCGTTATACGAGAGTTGTCAGAAGCATCACCGCGCAAAGAGACTTTAATATATCCTGTTTCTGAAGAAACGCTCTTAATCCCCGTTACGGCGTCCAAAGATATGGATTCTTCAGCCACTTCTCCTTCTTCGTTTGTTGCTATTACAGTATACTTAGTATTGTCTGCAACGGGTGACACTGTAATAGAACTGCCTGTTCCGATATTATTACCAACATTGTCCTTCCATGTATAAGCACTAAAATCAGAACTAATCGCATTCAGCTGAATATTACCTGGGGTAACAGGTGTTGGATCAATTATTATCGGTTTATATGTCAACGTGGGGGATTCCACGATAAATGTTTCTCCTCCGACAATGTTGCCAGCCTCGTCTTTTTGAACAAGATCAAAAGCATAGGTCTTACTTATTGTGGAATATTTGTTGAAATCAAATTTAAGTGAAACAACATCGAATTCATCTCCTTTAAGAGTTATAGATTTAACTTTGCTCTGTGGAGAAAGAAGCCGTACTTTCCTCATATCAGTTCCATTTGAAGAACTCGAAGGAATCTCAAGATCTTCACACTGGAATCCGCCTTTCTCCCAAGCCGCATATACTTTAGGACTCATAGCCATTTCCACTTTTGCATAAGAGTATATTGCAGCATCAGATTCTGTCTGGGGAATCAATTCAAGGGTATAGGCTTGTTGTGTTGACAGTATGTTTCGGACATAGACATTAAAACCTTTATTAACATCTTTCTTTCGAATGATTGTGACATTCTTTTGAGCATGATCATTACTTCCTCTTAAATCAAAGTACGTTACACCGTCTTTATAACCATCATCATATGGTGTATCCATAATCTTACCTAATAGGCAGAAATGGAAATTACCTTCCGGATAATACTCCAATAAATTAGGAAGAGGCCATTTTACTTTTACATCTCTCCATTTACCGGCGGGAATGTTATCAATATATGCTGCTTCCAAAGCGCCACCAGTAGCATACTGCCGAGAGGTATTCTCATCCTTATATATTTCGCGTCCTTTCCAAGCCTTTGTTGTTAATCCAGTGGATGCTTGTGCCCAATACATCTGAATGAATTTACCCCCTGTATAATCTTTTTTTCCGCGATTATATATGCGGACATATATATACGCCATTTGGTGATCAGAAGAATATTCCGGATTTTGGTGTGCGAATATTCCATCATCAGAATTACGTACCCAGATAGAAGGACTCTTCCAGAACTCGTTTGTGGTCAAATTTGGTTCTTTACCTGTATCTTCCGGATTATCTTTGAGGTAAATGTCAACGGCTGGAGCAAGATAATTGAAAGCTAAATCTTCCCCAACGGATAATGGTGTAGAAACATATTGAGGATGTTCTGCACTGCGACGGTCATGATTCTTGGCATAAATAAACGCTTCATCCATAGTGATACGACCATTCTTGTCAGTATCAGGGTATACTTTCGCACCTCGGTGGTTAGCACCGTTTATTGCAGTTGTCCATTGATAGACAAATTCATCATAAGGGATGTCTGAACAAGCCCATGAAGACTCACTGCCTGTAGAGGCAGATGCTACAACACATCCGGCTTTAGTTAAGTAGCTGTTAAATCCACCAGAGAAACATTGACCAAGCACCACATTCACATTCACGAATTTGTCCGTGAAAGGCTTCAACATTTCTGCCAATACGGTATCTTTCAGTTGTTCATTATTCCATAAGCAGATATACGAATGTCCGTTAGATGTTCCTCCATGATCTATAACATAGAAGAAGAGATGGTCATCTTCTCCAAGTTTTGTTTTCAATGAATTGAGAGTAGATTGAATGTTGGCTTTGGTTGCAGCCAGTTTTATATCAGCTACACCATCATTATCCAAATCAAGAGGCTGGGATTTGAATCCTCCGGTTGTCAATCTCATGTCTTCGGCAGGATTGTTGCCATCTGACATAATTGGGAAGATATTTTCTTTGGGAACTCCATACTTGTTAACCAAAGTCTGGTAGATAAACGAGCAGTCATTCCAATAACGCTCGTAGTTGGACATTTTGTTGACACCACCGCTTAGGATAATAGCATAGGTCCTGTGTGCAGCTTCTTGTGCAGCATTTGACTGCGACACCTTGACGACAGTCGGTTTTGAGTTTGCATTGGTTCCATAGCGGTTTTTAACCGACAACGGAGCGAAGTTGCCGGATGGTGGCAGTTTTCGCTCTACCTTGCTTGATGGGACAGCAACATTGACTGATGTCGTGATGTTTTTGGGAACCGTGAGTACATAGCACTCATGCTCCCATCCTTTCATAGGTTCAGCATCGACAAATATAGTCCATGCTGTCTGGCTGTTGTCTTGGAGGATGAAGTAGTCAACATCCTTCCCTTGAAATTGCCGTTGGGCAATCGTCAGTGCTTCTGCTTTAGAAACACTGTGAGTCTGAGCAAATGCCGCAGAAGACAAGATGCAGCACATCAACAGACTTAGAAGAGTAAGTTTTGCTCTCATTGCGCTTGTGTTTAGGGTTATTATTATGGTTTAATTCTCTGAATACACACCTTACAACCATTCGCCTACATGATTACGATAGGTATTGATGTGCGATTCGTTTCAGAAATATCAGATGGCGATTTTTCCTGTGGCAATCCAATCCTCACCTTCTATTCGGATAATGATTAGACCACTATAGTTGCTTGGTATATCCAACACCGCATTGATGCAAGGCGAATAATCCAATGTATTCCCGTTCTCATCACACAGGAATACTTGAGCTGCCAACTCTTCGTCACCGACAATCTCAATCTGATGTGTTTCATTGTCGTAGAATACATCAATGGGAAACTGCATAGGTGAACGACGTACTGTGGTACATTTGTCACTTCGACCACGCTTAGCGATGTCCATATAAATAGCACTCTTTGAAGCAAAAGCTTGAATGCCGATGGAGATTATGACTCCAATTAGTAAGAGATACTTTCTCATATCGTGATGTTTTGTTGTTTTAACTGTTGCAAAGTTACTGTCAGAAAAGTTTTCAAACAAGAGGAAAAGTTTCAAACTTTTTATAACATTGATTATCAGATATTTAGAAATGGGGGGGGTATTTGATTATTATTCGGGGAGGTCATAAGTTTGACGGCAGGACAAAATTCTCTATTAAACAGATACTCCTGGGCACAGAAACCATATTCCCCCTTTACTCTATAAGTTTCAAAATTAAATGCTGGAGAATGCTTTCTCCATTAGAGTCTGGATATGGAGTGAAACAGACCACTAAGCTAAATGTGCAGATGAATACTATAAGGGATAATATACTCCAACGGATATAAGATATATCCATATTCTTTACAAAACAGTTGATTCTCTTTACTGTTGAAATGTTGTACTTCATATTAATATTGATATTCCATGAATGTATGCAAAGATACTCACTCAAATATTTTCAGTCAAGAATAAAAGTTTGACACCCAATAAATACATAAGGCTAAACAACAGGTATTTACAATTTGCTTGTATTCATATTTTGGCGCAATCCCACTCAAAGTTTGACAAATAGGATTTAAGGATCATCCGTATCTATTTACATATACAAAAAACCAGTCCATCTGCATACGGACAGATGGACTGGTTTTAGTATCCCTTATGGAGCGTTATAACTATAATTTCTTCATAAGTTTCCGAATATATATTCCTATATTGGACTGATGCTCGTCAATGCCAAGTTTCTTGCGGACATCACTGCTGATATGATAATGCCTTTTCAGCTGCATATATTCCCCGGCCTCTTTTCCCCGGAGACCAATAGCGTAAAGGCAGGCATAGTTGATTTCCGATTCGGTCAGTCCGTGGTCTTCTAAATATTCAATGAACCTCGGATGAGATGCTTTGAATGCAAGGCGAGTCGTATTCATAAACTCATCCTTATCTTGAATAAGCTTGTCTCTCCAGTCTCCGTAGGATTTAGCGTAAGCATTGTTATCAGTAATCTGCGCGGCCAACAGACCATTTAACATTTCAATCCTGATTTTGATAGCCTCTTCTATGGGTTTGGCAAGATCCTTTCTCTTTTCCAGAATACCTTTAAGAGATGCGCTTTCATCCTCTAATTGTTCAATCTTAAGACGAAGGTTCTCCGCAGCCAGTGACTGACGCTCACATTCCAGTTCGGCTTTTTGCTTTTCAAGAACGGCATTATGTCTCTCCAATTCAAGTTTCTCATTCGTCTGTTGAAGATTCTGCTTCTCAAGCTCGGCCTGATGATTTCTCAGCTCAAGATTTTCGTTTTCTTTTTTTAGATTCTCCTGTTCAAGTTGTAGCCTTTCATTTTCTTGTTCTTCCAATAAGTTCTTTGCCCTACTTAATCGATAACGATAATATATGTATCCAATAATGATTAGCAACACAAACGCCACGCATAGGCTCAGCCAAATAAACCGATCCCTCTTCTGGAGCTTCAGAAGGTTGGATTTCTCCATCTCATGACGCTCTTGGGCGAAAAGCAAGTCGTGTGAGAATATATTCTGATGTATAGAATCAATAGTGGTAGAAAAATTTCTATAAGCTTCCAGTGCATCAGCGTAATCTCCATTTTGTTCCAATATGTCTGAGATTACTGCATAATATTTCAAAGAATGTCTTACATCAGATGACGAGTCAATTAAATCTATAAATCTTTTTGCATTATAAGCATCCCCAATTTTACTATATGCCTGCGCTATATCAATTTTGGTCATATCCTCTATGGTATCTCCTGAATTATAATAATTCAGCACATCCACTATTTCATCTCTCTTTCCAAATGTAATAGCATACAATAAAACATATGGAGATATAGCTGAGGCATATTCGGGATTGATGCTTACTTTACTATGTGCGATTGACATTATACTATCAGCAAGATTCTTATCCCCATTCTGAATACTGCCATCCAAAACATTGGCAAGGCTTAATATTTCATAATCAGGACGTCCCGATTCCCTATATAATTCAGCCGCTTCAAGATTGACTTTAATAAAATCATCAAACTTATAGGTCGTATATAAAATCGTTCCTTGCGCAACTAAAAGATTAGCCATCGTCAAAGTATCAGATGCCTGTCCACAATATTCTCTTCCTCGCATGAAGCTTTGCATAGCCGAATCATTGTTTTCACGATTCTGATATATGCGTCCTTGATAATAATAGGTCCTCAGCTTTTCATCAGCCGTACCTTTCCTTAAATAGTAGTCAATGGCCGGCTGGAGAATATCGAGACTCGTGGTATCAATATAATTCTTATCCAACGCCATTGATTTCAAAAGAGCATAACGTGCCTTATCCTTCTTACTATTGAGCGTTTCAACATTGACAGCATTCAGAATGGACAGAGCCGAATCCGGTCTTGAATCCATCAAGGACTCAGCCAGATCCAGTTTTTCTGAAGCTCCATTGTGTCTGTCGCAGCCGGCAATAGCAAATATTATTATTGTCAGGCATACAGTGATTATAATTCTTATTGGGTAATTAATCATATCCTTAGTTATTCTGCGCAAGTCGAGTAAGCCCTTACAATTTCCTGATCATACAGGTCTTTAACCTCTACATCAAGAAGTTTGGCTATTCTCAACAAAGTCAAGATATCTGGCTGAGAGGAATTAGTACACCATTTGGATACTGTTGTAGGATCCACATCCAATTGGGATGAAAGCCATCTGTTAGTCAAATTCCGTTCTGTCAGGAGCATCTTAAGTCTATTGATTTTCGGCATGGCATCTATTTTTAGAGTGCAAAGATAGTGAAAATTTTTCATCTAATACGCCTTTTACTTGACTTTCTGCACTTATACCATTATTTTGGCCTAAAATCCGTCCAATACAACAAATCCCCCGACTAAAATATTAGTCGGAGGATGAAATTATGGAATGAACAAGGCCGCAAGCTCCGTCAACCTTCTTTCATATAATCCTTTATGGAATTTGCCCTTATAACGGCAATGGGCTGTATAGGCAGTGAAAATATTCCGGTCTCCCTTTTTCAGTTTTTTCAGGACACTGCTTTTGTTGACAACTCCGGGACCGCAGTTGTAAGCCAACGCTCCGAGAAGAACCGAATCCTTGCCATATTGCGAATAAAGGGAACAAAACTTGCGCAGGTCTTTCCGCAACAGGGCATCCGCCTGTCTCTCGGTGAGTTGTACACCACGGCGGTAAGGCTCACCGGGAAGAACACCATGACCATATCCGACATAAGGCCAGTGGCATGGTTTATGAAGCGTCTCGAACTTTTTTATTATCAATACAGCCCGTTCAAACAACGGCAAAGCCATTATACTTCGGCTCTTTCTCTGTTGCGCTCCCGAAGCGCTTCGCTGTGAGGCAGCGAAAGCCGGCGAAGTGACGGCCAACGCCACTATCGCCATAAGCAAGATTAAAATCTTTCTCATCATCGGATAATCGGATTTACAGGTCCGACAATCGGGCCAACGATTCCCGGAGTGTCGCCGCCATCATCACCGCTGTCCTTGCCGTTGAACTCGAAAGTCTGCTCCCACGGAGTTGAGTTGAAATTGTCCTGTACCACTACAAGGAATTTAT
>ERZ777011.2280-NODE-2280-length-15949-cov-6.747641_pt1 | contig 15949 bp, 9 predicted proteins | sample MGYA00374964_ERZ777011 | MGnify/ENA primary metagenome ERZ777011 (study PRJEB29310, sample SAMD00008975) | mouse gut metagenome | study: EMG produced TPA metagenomics assembly of the Metagenome analysis of fecal microbiota from mouse which was promoted...
CGGCAACGAAAAGGACGATTCCTTCAAAAGCTCCATCGGTCAGATTTACCAGACTTTCGGAGGCGTTGACCTCTATCCCTCAGTGGAGGAGAAAGCCGCCATGCTCCTGTATCTTGTTACCAAAAACCACTCGTTCAGTGACGGCAACAAACGCATTGCCGCCACACTGTTCCTGTGGTTCCTCAACGGCAACGGCATTCTCTACAACGAAGACGGTACAAAGCGCATCGCCGACAACACCCTCGTTGCCCTCACCCTGATGATTGCCGAAAGCCGTACCGAGGAAAAGGACACAATGGTTAAAGTCATCGTCAACCTCATCAACAAGAACAACTAGTTATTTGAGTAACCACCAAGTTTCTATATATTATTTTATGGGAACGTATTTTGTGTCTTACAAACGAACTAATGACAGCTTTATTTTCCAAACAAGGTTTTTATTATCGCCTTTCCGATTTTTCTCTCAAGTCCTGCTTTTGACGTTGGTATTCCTGTTTGCCTTGCAAACTGTTGTTTCGCTTGGGTTATCCCAAGAGCTCTTTTCCAAGAGAACGATAATCCGGGAATCTTCATGGGCAATTTAATACCGATAACGCACCAGGATAGTCCCGATGCGCTATCGGGAGGTCAATTATTATTTCTTGAACAGGCGGTATATCTCTCTTACCCAAAGGACAAGAGATGATGCTGCTACTATAATCACAAGGTCGAGTGCTCCCGAGGGGTTGAAACTCCAGTCAAGGGTATGAAGCATCGGCTCTACGTTGAAGAACTCGTATGCAATCTCGGTGATAAACAGCTGACCGATAACTATAATGCCAACAATAGTCCAGAAGCCTTGGCTCATTTTGAGTTTGAATACGCTTTCGCCGGTTTCAAAACTGCGGGCATTGAACATATACCAGAAGTGTGTCCATACGAATATCGAGAACAGTAGTGTTGCCTCATAGGGTGTCATCTCTGACACTGCTCCGATTGCAGTGTGGGACATCTGAGGGATGGATGTAACCTCTGCATGATTAAAGAGCCAGTAGAAACCCAGAGTTATTGCAAAGAAGATTATGCCTACACTGCAAAGCTCCCAGAGCATAGGCTTGGACAGGATTGACGCTTCGCGTTTGCGGGGCTTTTCATCCATCACTCTCTGAGAGGGAGGAAGTGAGGCTAGTGCCATCGCTCCGAAGGTATCCATGATGAGGTTCACCCAAAGCATCTGCGTAACGGTAAGGGGCGATTCTGTTCCCATGAATGAGCCGAAAAGCACGAGGAAACAGGCAGCGACGTTGACCGTTAGTTGGAAAAGAAGGAAGCGTTGGATGTTCTTGTAGAGTGAACGACCCCACATCACAGCACGACCGATTGACGAGAATGAGTTATCAATGATGGTAATGTCGGATGCTTCCTTGGCAACAGAAGTGCCGTCGCCCATCGAAAGACCAACATGGGCGGTTTTGAGCGCTGGAGCGTCATTGGTGCCGTCACCAGTCACAGCGACAACCTCGTTGTTAGCTTGGAGTGCCTCCACGAGTCGCTTCTTATCCATAGGACGGGCACGGGCAATGATTTTCAGTTCGCCCACACGTTCCTTTAGTTGTTTATCGGAAAGTTCGGCAAATTCCGGACCGGTGATGATGTTGCGGTCTGTATCTGTCGCATCGTTCCAAAGACCAATCTGACGACCGATCTCTTTTGCAGTTCCGGGAGTGTCACCAGTCACGATCTTGACCTTGATTCCTGCATCTATAACCTCACTTACTGCGTCGGGCACGTCAATACGAACAGGGTCTGAGATTGCAACAATTCCGAGGAATGTCAGGTTGTCGGCTACGACTTTACCATCGGCAATAGTAGCATCCTTGTCACCAAGTTCCTGATATGCGAAGCCGAGTGTACGCATCGCCTGATTCTGGTATTCGAGCAGCTGCGCATCAATTTCAGCCTTCGTAACCCCACAGGTGTTCTTGCACATGCTGAATACGATTTCGGGAGCACCTTTGACATAGAGAATGTTCTTTCCGGTCGCAGATTTTATGACCGTAGCCATATATTTGCGTTCAGTAGTGAACGGCAGTTCTTCAAGTCGGGTTGCTCCGTTGCGCAGGTCAAGATAATTTGCACCACGCTCTTTGAGCCAGAGCAATAGAGCACCTTCGGTTGGATTACCAAGTACCTGAGGCTTATCACCCGAGAGGTCGAGCTGTGCGGTCGAGTTAACTGCGATTCCTTCATAGAGAACCTCGTTAGAGGGTTCACCGAAGAAATTGGTCTTGTAAACCTGCATTTGGTTCTGTGTCAGAGTGCCGGTTTTGTCGGTACAGATAACAGTTGTGGCACCCATTGTTTCGCAGGCGTGCATCTTGCGGACAAGGTTGTTGGTCTTCAGCATTCGGCTCATTGAATAAGCCAGCGAAAGAGTAACCGCCATAGGGAGACCTTCAGGCACGGCAACCACGATAAGGGTAACAGCAACCATCAGGGTCTTGAGTGTGTGCGCCAACAAGAGAGACCATGTGGCACTGTATGCTCCTGGATTAAGCACCGAGAATGCCCCGATTACCATTGCGAAGAAGATAACGAAGAATCCTACAATAGTAAGAATACATTTGGCTTTAGACCAATCTTCAAATTTCTTGATGACAAGCCAGAAGAAAAGGGCAACCGGTATTACCAAAGTCCATGCCTGCCATGCTCCCCAGCCAAGGAAATGAATCAACTGACCAACGATGATAAGACCGGCAAAAACGTAGCTGACGTTTGTAATCCAGTCGGCGAGACCGTCGAGCTGCTCATTGAGAGGCGTTTTAACGGAATCATCAATCTGAGCTTCCTCAAAAACCTTACCCATTTCAGTCGCGTCGCCGACTTTCAGCACACGCATGACACCATGACCTTCCATGACCTTTGTGCCACGCATCACATGATTCGAGGGATAGGTGGCATCCTTGTCAAAATGTGCTTTGTCGGTGGTCTTTGCGCAGAGTGGCTCTCCGGTAAGAGTCGATTCATCGACACTCAGAGTAACGGCATCAAGCAATTCTCCGTCGGCAGGTATCTCATCACCGGTGTTGAGAATCACTATGTCACCGACAACCACATCTTTTCGGGGTATTGTGGTCATGGAGCCGTTTCGCATTACCTCTACCAGTTCATCGTCATTGACCTGATTGAGAATCTTGAACGCCTTGTTAGCCTTCTGCTCGAAGATAAAGGCAAGTGTCGTAGCAAGACCGATAGCGACAAAAATGCCGATAGGTTCAAAAAACACTTTCCAGTCCTGCCCAAGTCCGAAAAACTCATAGAATGAGATGCCGATGGACAGCACACCTGCGACAAGCAGGATAATAATCAGTGGATCGGAGAATTTATCCAGAAACTCTTTCCACCACGGGTCTTGTTCGGGAGGCGTGAGAATATTCACGCCATTTTTTCTGCGGCTTTCCAACACTTCTGCATCGGCCAAGCCTGTAAAAATGTGATTATTTGGCATATTATCATATTATTGTTTAAGAAATAGGGTGAAGAAGTCAAGTAAAACTCAACCTCTTCACCCATAAGGATACGTTAGGCTGCGTTAGAATGCGCCTTCTCGTTTCAACTCATTAACACGGCGTTGAATAACTTCGTATCGGTTCCCAAGCACATTCTTACGCTCTTGTCCAATGCCATACTCGCCACGAATAACTTTTATAGCTTCGGCTTCAACATCATTGGAAACAGCAGAAGAAGCATTGTTCTTGGCAACATTGTTCGTGGTTTGGGGTGCGGCAGGGGTGGTTTTCGGATTATTTACAGCAGGCTCTGAAGAATTAGAATTTTCGTCATTATTCGCGTTTTCTTCTACCGCGTCTTCTCCAGCAGAAATTTCTGCTTCATCAGACACTTCCTCATTATTTTCTGAGGGAGTTACTACCTCTTCGATAGTTTCTTCCTCAACTATAGGTCCGGATTCAGTAGATTTCCCGGGGAGCAGCCACCAGATCAGAAGAATGATAACGATTATGGCGAGGACTATCCAAAGCCACTTGTTATTCTTTTTCTCTTCAGGTTCAGTGGTAGGTTTAACTGGATTAACCGTAGATGTCGGTTGAGTTTTTGGTGCTGGAGCAACAATGGGTTCTTCGTCATCTTTAGAGAGGTCGAACTTACGTTTTCCTCCCTTTGATATGTCGAAGCCGTGGTCAGTTCCTTTATTTAATTGGAATTTGCTTTTGTCTTGTTTTGCCATAATGGGTGAATTTTATTCTTCGGTATACATATCTACAAGAGTCTGCAAGCCTCCATTATAGCCGTTGCCGACTGCTTCAAATTCCCATTCGCCTTCATCGCTGATTATAAAGCGAGCGGCGACAAGTGCATCTTCAGATTTATAATCTTTGCTGAGTTCATAGAAACATAGAGCCTCGCCGGATTCTTCATCGATAACAGTAATCTTGGCATTTTCAACCTCGCCAAATGTCTCGACATTATCATCATTGGGGACGTAAACGGTTGCGGAGATTGCAACTTCTTGCACTTCGGGAGCTATCTTGCTAAGGCAGATATTGATAGTTTCAATACCTCCTTCAATCTCGTCTTTTGCGCCGAGGACTGCTCCGTCGGCACTCATAGGACGAGTAGAATCAAGATAGTTTTTCTTATTGCCAAATTTGGCGCGATCGAACTTTTCAGTACGATTTACAGAGTTGTAGAATACGAAACCCTCGTCGTTAACAATGATTCCGTCAAGGTTTAAAAGCCACGCTTGTGTGTCTAAATCGCCTTTTTGCCATGTCAGCTCGACACGGATGTTGTCGAGTCCGAGACTTTTCGACAGGGCGAATCTATCGCCACCATCGAGTTTTTTGAGGTTGAACTTACCCATAGCTTACTTTACTGGTACATGTCAACTAGGGTTTGAAGGCCTCCATCGTAGCTCTTGCCAATAGCCTCGAACTCCCAGTCTCCATCCTCGTTAAGAACGAGAGCTCCGGCAACTACGGCTGTCTCTGATGAGAAGTGCTCTTTGAGGTTGTAGGAACACAGTTCTTCTCCTGTTTCTTCGTTTGTGATAACGATTTGAGGATCGCGAACGTTCTTGAAGGTTGTTTTTCCTTCCTCATCGTAGATGGTTACACAGAAAACTATTTCTGTGATTTCCGGGCGTACCTTGGATAGGTCAACGTGCATGGTTTCACCGGCTTCTTCGCCACCATCATCTTCTCCGTCTCCGAGGTCATCGGCAGAGCCAACTACAGAACCGTCAAAGCTGACCGGGACAGTGCTGTCACGCCAGTTTTTCTTGCTGCCAAATTTTGTGCGGTCGTAAGCTTCGGAACGGTTGTTGGACTTGTAATAAACGAAGTCCGCGTCTTCGGTTATTACGCCATCATCATTAAGCAGGAACGCAGATGCATCAAGGTCGGCACCCGATTTCCAATTCAGGTCAACCTGAATTGCTGAAAGCTCATCACCCTTACCTAGTGAGAACTTTTCACCTTTTGAAAGGTCGAATTTTTTTGCCATTGTTGTTTATATTATATGATTAAATTTTTCGGTAGTCTGCTAGTAATTTTTTATATTCGGAAGAATTTAGACCCGCTTTTTCGCATAAATCTATATATTCCTCAATCTCTCTGATGATACGGGAAATTTGTTCGCGGTTCTTGGATTTTCTATATTCTTCAATAGCGGCTTTCCTTAATTCCACGCCTTTTTGAGAACGGATTATATCAGAAAGTATCCGAGCCATAACGTTATTGTTTTGGCTTCTATACCAATCACGAGCTTCTTTTAGTTTTCCTTGCGCAATTAAGGAATCACCATCATTTTTCTTTTCACTAACAGATTCTTTATCTTTTTTAGCCTGATTATGAATGCGTCCTCCAATAACGCGCCAGTCACCATTTCCGTTGGCAGCAGAAGCAACCCACACCCATTTGCCGTTAGGGTGAATGTCGCCATCTTTATGCTTAGACTTAGATTGCTTAGGCTCATCCGCGGCAATCAATGAAAGTTCATTTTGAACGGAGCTAATAAGGCTATCTGTTCCTGGCTCTTTTTGTACAGTATCGAGAAAACTTTGAAGAATGGAACGAGCATCCGATAAATTTCCTGACCTAATTTTCCCATTCGCGGTAGCCTTAACCTCTCGCCATTGCCGGTCTAATGATTTAATTAAATCAAGGTTGATAGCAACAGGTTCAGGCGCAAGATTGTATTTAGAAATCTCGTTAGAAATTTCAGAAATTACATTATCTACTCCTGAAATACTTTGACATTCGGAAAGGAAGTCCTTAAGCATCTGTATAGCCACTTCGGTTTGTCCACCGCGTTTCTTTCCATTAGCTTCGGCCTTGACATGTCTCCATTTTTTTGAAATTTCTTTAATTTTTATCTGATTGTCGTTATCCTCTGGAGGATTAACGGAAACTGGTGACTCTACAATTATTTGTTCGACCTCTAAAACAGGTGAGACTTCGGAGATAATGAGACTCATCGCATTATCTCGAAGTTTTTTGCCTGTTTTTATTGTCTTTGAAAATCCGGGACTTAGGTTTTGTTCAAAATAGGAGTTGCCTGCAACAATTCCACGTAAGAGAAGGAGGATTCGTGAACGATTTGTAATTCCATTCTCTTTAAGGAATTGTTCCAAGGTGTCCTTTATAGATATTCCGTCAGAATTTTGAATATAATCAATAGTGTTGCGGTTAAGGCTATAGTGGTATTGTCGTCCATCAGACAATAAGATCATATCGTTGACTAATGGTAACGAAGAACTTAGAAAGTCGGAAGCTGCTTTACTTATAGCATCTTCTTCATTGAACCTTTGAAGCCATGGGTTTTGTCCGATAACTCTATCCCATATCATTTTTTCGACATACTTCTTTCGAGGGTCAATGCCTAAGTTCTCGAAACTTCTTACAATCGGTGATGTACCATTATTTACACCGAATATAGAGAATGTCAGATCAGGCCCTTCAGCCCATGCGACCACCACCTTGTCGCAAACATATTCGTTAGATAAGGATTCGTTAATGTATCTATTTATATAGCGATCATAATCAACCACTCTAACTCGATTATATCCGCTGTCCTTAAAAAGGCCTTGTAGTAAGGCTCTTTCGTTAGGCTTTATATCCGACTCACATACAAGCGTAAGAGGCATATTGGCTCGGTTATCGCTCAATGAACCGAATCTATTGAACAGAACATGGCGGAAAAAGTCACGAAAAATAGATTCAGACGCATCGAGCAGTAGATTCCTAATTGGACGAGTTTGGCCACCAATGGTATAGGTGCTATCTTCAACTAAGCGTTCAAAATAATTATCGAAAGCATTAGTCGTTCCGGAATGAGCCGCGCGAACAGCATCTTCTCCAATTATAATTCCTGTATCTGAACAATAAAAAGCCAATGGCGCAGGCCAATTTCCATTAGGAAGTGGTACGAGTTTGTTCTCACCATCGCGTTGCCAGTACTCAAAGGAAATGCGATGGTGAGATATGGATATGATTATTTTATAGCTATCTCCGTTCATTTTAAGAGTTTCAACAACGTATTATCATAGAATTTCATACCCTCAAGGATAATGATAGGAGCTACAAAACTGAATGGCTTACCACCCTCCTGCGCTTCTCGCTTTGCGGCACGGAATTCGGGCATATTCTGTACATAACCCGAGATGCTCATATCACGACAAGCTGCTTCGAGTTCGACCGGATTAACACTCCAATTAAAGAGTTGGCGAGCGGCTTGATAGAAGAAGCTGCAAAATTCGGTGAATTTATCAGCTTGAGATTTCGTGTTGTCGGCTCGAAGTCTTACTCCTATTTGCCCAAGCATGGCAGGGGTAATGGAGTTAGTAAACTCTATTGGACGTGGTACCATGTCGTTACCCGTCAGCTCGAATCCGGATTCTCCGATAATCTCAGAAGGCTGCTGATTGCGTGGGCGCTGAAGAATGGTATCTCCCTTGGCTAAGCCTTTCGATACCTCATATTTGATGTTAGTATCGTGAAGTTGAGGCAATTCGATAGCTTGCCACCCAGCGAGAGTTTCCATCAGATAATTCTTGCCATAACCCATTACAAACATCTGTCCATAATATTGTTTGGCTGCACCAGGATTTATAGTGTTAAGCCATTGGAAAAGGCGAGAACCTTTACCAGCAAATGTTACTCGCACATTTGGTTTGCGACGAGCGGGCCACTCAGTTTCAGGTGTCTTATTCAAATCATCGATGAGTTTGTGTGCTACCTGTCCGGCATAGAACATCAATAGACCTGTTACGTACATATTGACGCACATCAGTTGTGGACAATCAGCTGCAATGCGCTGATAAAGATGTTCAAGTTGATTATCGTTAAGACGATTCACAATTTGATCGAAAAAGTATGGTGCAGTATGCTCATTGTATGTGTCATTGCCGAAATTAAGTCCAACCATTTGGATTCTATATTCGGCGCAAATGGAGCTTAGCACCCTCTTGAACTGAGGAAATTTTGCGACAGACTGTGACACACGTTGAGCGGCAAAACGCAATGAATTTTGCTTTATCATTGTTACTCCATTCTTAAGGTAGAATAAAGCCGATATATCAGTGGTACTACCACCAACATCAAAGCAAAGATTTAATACGTTTGTTTCAGTGCCATATTTCACAGAAATGAAGTTGGCAACAGCTTCCGCTTCTGATAAGCTCGGATTGGAGCTGGCGTTTGTCATCGTATAAAGAAGTTCGGGGTCATAGGAAACCTCTTTATCAGGATTATCCGGCATAAAATCTTCAGACGATACTTCTTCGGCAGGCACTTTGGTTTCTGGTGCTCCAAATCCCGCATTATCATCGAAAGAGTTGTTACAGCCGAAGCCTCCGCCAAAGCCACCACCGAAACCCGAGGAATCGTTATTTCCGAAGCCCCCTTCGAAAGAAGAATCTTGACAGCCAAAGCCTCCGCCAAACCCGCTACCGAAACCTCCATCGGTATTTGCTGAGGTTTGAAACCCAGCACCAAACGCACCAGTGCCAACATCAGTTCCCAAAGAACGAGTATCTGTATAACGGCTAACATTCAGCTCGTATCTTTCGTCATTTTCTTTCAAAACTGGCGAAATAGATTTTAGCGTTTCCCAAATACTCTGATAAGAGTAGAGAAGTTGACCAGCCATAGCGGATGGGTAAGACCACTTTATACTCTGCGGTACTAAGCCCTCTGCAAATAGGGTTGCATATACCTGTAGCATAAGAGTACGCAAGAAAGCACTCTTATGGGCTTTGTCTTCGTCGGTGTCTTCCCATTTCATATTATGAATTTGGGTAACTTCTCCAACTCCGTTGGGATAGAACAATGTGATTTTATTCTTTTCCGAGTTAGAGAACGGGAGGTTGTCTGCAAAGCTTGGGAAACCGCCAACTACTTCGCGTTCGTTCCTCATTTTAAGGGTTTCACCTGTTTTCAATGCAGGTAAGCGACGATTATCATGGATTGTCAAAACGCTCTTTATTGCATTTGACATGACACTCGGTCCAGCTCCCTGGAAAAAGAATACTTGATTTTCACGCGGGAATAACGGTTTCCCAGGGAGTTCATTTCCCATAAGTGATACGCGCTGATTCCCAAACGAAAATCCTTGTTCTTGAGTACTGTCGCTCGAATAAGCTATTGAAGTATTGGTGCTTCCAAAATCAATACCCAGACGGACTGGATTTAACGATGAATGAGCACCCGGGCGCATCCAATCGTGAGGCAGATTTGATCCTTGGGCAGAGCTATAGTTTACGAGAAGATAACCGCCTTCATTGCCAGTTGGAGAAAGAAGCCTAACTCCTTTGAATGGCTTGTTTGAACGATATATTTCGTATTTATATGGGTTGTCTGCAACGGCTTCATCAGAAAGGACCAATAGTTCTGATTTGACAACACTGTCGGGTGCAACTATTTTCCCATCACGGCTTAAGAGGACTGGAGCTTGTTCTCTATCGACGATAATTCGGAAATAATCACCTTGCATATCACCAACGAATGGGAAGGCACGATATGACGTACTGGTGCCATTGTGAGGCAGTTCGTTATACATAAAGTAAGCATCCCACTGTGGAGAAACGAAATTAGGCCAAATTAAAATGTCCTTATTTTTAATTTCTCCATCGGAAGTATATACTTTCTTGAATTGACGACGTATACCGGAGTCAGTTACCAAGGTAAGGATTACTTCAAGATTGTCTGTGCGTACAGAAGGGTCGTATGTAGCTTTTAATGTTGAAGCAATAGCACTGGTCGAACCAGACATACCTACCAAAGTAGCGACATTTTTTCCAAAGACATTCAATCCCTGTGCGCTTAAAGGCAATGCAAAATAAGCCTTGTCTTGCATCCCCTTGATATCGGCTGTAAGAACAAGAATTGGCAAGTCCTTTAATTCTGCTGCGCTGACATTCAAGTCAAGTTTTGCTATGTGAGCATTGTCTTCGAGCAAGAGATTTTTGGGGTCAAACTCAACTCCGCCGTTCATTTCCGTTTCGGAAATAACGCCTTCGACACCGTTGAGGATATCCTTATGACAGAAAAGCCTTTCAAACGGGCCACCAAAAGCAGCACTGACAGGAGGTATGCTCCCAATGGATAGTTCGAAGCCGTCTCGCGCAGCTCGTTCTTCGATTTCTTGCTTCCATGAGCTAAGCAATGTGCGTATCGAAGTATAGTTTACTCCCTCTCCTGCAGGAAGTGACTTGTAATACTCCTCAGCTTCGCCCAATCCTTGAAGAATATGACTGACATAGGCATGCAAAGTGGCAATATGCATCGGTCTCATCGATGACTTTAGAGGATCAATGAATTTGCCTGTTACTACATCTATCCATGGGCGTTCTTCAGAAGCGTTGCATTTGTAGCCGGTTGATGTAAACAACAACGATTCTGGAGCAGTTGCACCGACAACGGTATTCCTGTATTTTATGACGTTAATGAATGGCGTTGCTGTCTGATTGTCTGTAAGAGTTTGGTCGCACCAACGATTTTTACGGCGAAGGAGCATATTGCCAAATGCTCCCTTTGGCTCGTAAACATTGTTCGTTTTGGCGACTTCTTTACCATCACTGTATGAGAGTTCTATTTTTCTTACGCTTATATGTGCATAATCAAGTGCCATACAAGCGATAATACCTTTCCATTCGTCTACTAATTGGCTATAATAGCCGACAAGATTGTTTGCGGAAGTATCACCGCCACTTGTTGCAACATGGTCGATTGCTGTTTTAAACAAGTCAACGCGAGCAAAAGCAGTCGGAATGCCGGACACGAGTTGACCGACATTCGTATGTTTACTTAATTGTGGTGTGATTATATTTTTGATGAACACAGAGGTATTGCCCAACTCCTTCCATTTGTTGAGATCGCCAGAGGGAATGGCTGATGTGTTCACATCAATAGTAAGCGATTTTTCGGCCATAGTTATTCGTTAAAATGTTGAGCAATGGTAACCGCGTTATATATTTGCGCGAGAAACTCCTCTTTGAGAGTTGTAGCTTGCGCTTCATCTGGAAGTGTATCTTCGCTCTTAAGGAGGCTTATAAGAGTATTGAAACGTCTATCAGATGAAGAATTAATCACAGCTACACCTGATTTATCCCAGTGATGGGCTTCATCTGCGAAGATGGTTCCGGGGTCAATGTTATGTAGACCGTTGATGTCTGTAATAATCACAGCTACACCTGATTTATCCCAGTGATGGGCTTCATCTGCGAAGATGGTTCCGGGGTCAATGTTATGTAGACCGTTGATGTCTGTAATAAAGGCTTCAGGAGCAAAAATAAATTTTCCTGCGCCTACAGATTTGAAGACTTGATATATCCATCCGAATACAACGTTGCTCTTAACGAATTTATAGCCAAATTCCTTGAGATACTCATCTATCTCTGCACATTGCGCATCCGAAAGTTCGTTGAAATTAGGAAATTTCGCGGAGTCAAGATAATTAAGTAGCTGCGCGGTTCCGCAGGTGCCTTCATGTGCGCCTTCAAATTTTGAAAGTATAATATGAGCCAAAGACAGCAAGGCACCGAGTTTATTCTCAAATACTTCTCCTCGTTCAGAACCTACAAAACTTGCTCCTGACAACTGCATATTGCCATTATCATCGACCGCTACTGTTCTAAAATCGTACTCAGCTTCACCGATTTTTTCAAGTTTTGCGCGGTCTTCGTTAAAGAAATCATATGCAGCAACAGCACACATCAGCTCTGCAACATGACAATCGTTTCGTTGTTCATGGCCTCCGGTAACCACATTTCCGGCTTTACCGTCTGAATAGTTAATTTTCAAACTGCTGGGCCAACCTATGTGATACATGCGCTTATAAGTTTTCTTCACGGTCGTATCATCATTGTAGAAACTTAAAGCTGCCTGAGAATTTAGTGCGAAGTTATTGGCATCGGCAATAATCTTATCTGTAGATAGTTGCTGAGAGGTAGGCGTTTTGAATGTGAAATAGTCGGTTAGGAGTGTAGAGGCGAAAAGAACTTTTTTCAGATTTAACTCATTATTTCCGCCTGTAAGAATTTTGAGAGCTTCACTTATTGCGATAGGTATTACAGGTATAGATGAAGCTCCAGTTCCTCCAAATACGCTGCCGAAAACAAACACTCGCGCAGTTGCCGCGTGTTTGTTGAGCAATTCAAGATACTTGGCGAGCTCTTTCTCTTGGGTCTTTACTGCATCACCTCCTTTTTTAGCGTTAATTGCAGCTTCAATTATGCCATGATACATGAGCATTGAGCCAAGATGAGTCTGTGCTCTGTATCCATGATCAAGTTTAAATTGCTGAACTGAATCTCGTTCAAATAGAAGGTCTGAAAGATCTTGATTGTCTTGTCGCTGTTCGTCAGTAAGATTTTTAGTTGATGCGAGAGCGTGGAGAGTCTGCCTGTTTGGTGTAGAATAGTCGGTAAAGAACCTATATAAATTCAACTTGGCAGAGAAGAACGTATTACTGCGTTGTTCTCCACCTTGATTAGACGCATCGTTTGTTTTAACTTTGTTGTAAAGTCCAATCAGACTCTCAACCCTATCTTTGTTACCATTATTTTGGTCGGTATCAAGAGTAAGAATCTCAATAGTATGGTTGTCGAATAGTCCCGCCGCGCATAAATGCACGAAAGATTCGAGGCACCTCATTCCAGTACCGCCGATAGCTATCAGGAATAGTTTATCATTCATTTATTTTTCCTTAAGCGTTTAGAACCATGTACCAACCTTAGAGTTGGGGAAAAGTTTGCTGACAACAAAACCGACGAGAATGTAAACAACAACGCAAACACCGGCTGCAATCCCTGAGTGCATGAAGTAATCGCTCTGTATGCTCGGTACAGTGATGCCTTTACCGATGATGAAGTTGATGATAAATCCAACGACACCAGTCGCAACACAAAGTACCCAAAACCAAATTCTGCGAGTTGTGGTGCCGGGATTGTTTGGTTTAAACAAGATGAGATTTGAGATTATCACGGCGAACAGAAAAAATACCACCATGACTACGATTGCCCACATATAGGCAGATGTAATTGATACTTGTTCCATATGGTAAGTTTTTTATTTATTCAGATATAGTTTTTATGTAATAAGTGTAAAGAATACGGCCTTGAGGATTTGATGAACCAGCGGTCAATGTTTCTTTAATAGAATTAGCAAGAGAGGGATTGCCAGGCCAACCGAAGAAGCTGTTTACTTCAATAATATTGGGGGCGGCTTTTGAGATGACAATATTGGCCCTAAATAGATTTGTAGGATTGGTGGCACCGATAAATGCACCATTAAACTGGCTGTCAAAATCAACAGTTATTTCCTTCCAGCCAATAGGCAAATCTTTTACATCAAGCACTGATGCCGTAAGAAACATATTAACTTCAGGCTTATTAACTTCCTCTATTTCTCCAATTTTTATTGAGTCTCCTTTCTGTGCAATGGTCATCATGGTTTCACCCATGTCAAAAACACGGACTTCGATACCTTCAATATTGAAACCGTTTTGAGCTCCGAAATCAACATATAGGTCACTTAACAGATGTGTATACTTAATATCATCTGGAACTCCTGCCTCCTGCATACGTTTGGCATTAGCAAGTGCATCAGTCCAATTTACGCCAAGCGGGTAGTATTCTGCGTATGCACCAAGGGATATGTCTAAAGGCGCAAATTGACCGGGAGCACCAGCTGCTGTAGCAAACGGTTTGGCATAACTTATATAGTCATTAAGACCGCCATTTTCCATAACTGCAGTTACAACATCAATGCCTTTGTCGTTATGGTAGTTGCCCCCTTGCTTAAGTGAAATATATTGAGTGCTTGTAGGATAGGCAAAATCACGGCTACCAAGAACATACTTTTCGGTATTTGGTTCAGTCAAGCTGACGGCATTCTCAACTAAGTAATTGAGGCGATTGGCGTTGTCATCAAACACAGCTAAAAACATATGTTTGGCATTCCCTTTTTCCACAAAATCCCATTTATAAAAGGTGATATTATTGCCGTTAGCAAGCCACGCTATGAAATATTTTTTTGCGTAAGCGGCATGCTCAATAACCTGCCCCTTATACTCTTCAAAGTCAGTCATAAGGAGTGCGGGGTGATTTTCGGATACTATTCTTTGTAATGTAGCCTCAATCGGAGCTTTTTGTTTATTATAGCTGTTCCGATTAAGCATATAATTATAGAGTTGCGTATGAGTATAATCCAATGGAGTTATTTTTTCATCAGCTAACCCATAAAATTTGATGGCCTGATTTGCCGCAAGTTTATTTATAATCGCTTGAAGCATCGCCTGACTTTCAACTGTAGAGTATGCGTAATTCATACCATCTGACATATCAACGTACACGGACGCTCCATCATTCAACAGGTGTGCATTTTGAGTCAATTGCACATACTTGTCAAGCTGGGAGCGCTGAAATGTATATGAAGGTGTTCTTGTTAAGAACCAAACCAAGAGGCCAATAATTGCTATTGCGCATATTGAGCCTCCAACAATTAAAAATCGTGAAGATGAATTATTCTTTTTACCATTGCGGGAACGGCGAGCTGGAGATGTATGTGATGACCTACGAGCCACGATTGGTTTATTTTTCTATGCTCTATAGACATCTCCTGATTCGAGCGGGTACGAAAAAAGCGTGAGTTGTCTGTACTTGTTGCTCGTCCCACTATCGGAGGCTTCTCGCATTGCCTATTGGAGTTGGACGGCAACGCAGAAGCCCACGCTTGAATATGTGACAAGTGTATTCAGCGATAGCTCCTCCCGGAGTACACTGCCGAATACATTATATACATATCCACGGGCATCTACCGTTGCTTCATCCCTGACTCCAATGTGAATTTTGCGAGAATTCCCGATAGTCAAGAATCAAGCGTCGAGTAAACGCTTTATATTATGTCTTTGCATCCCGCCTCTCATGACCCCAGACCGGGGCTTCTGCGATGCGGTCTGCAACTGCAAATTTAAGAACAATTTTTCACATGGCAAAGAAATATGCTGAAAAGCACCATTCTTAGAGCGTAAGACTTCACTGACTAATTGTATTATCTAAGAATTTGAGAAAAATATTTGAATTTTATTTAAACATGGTGGTTAAGCGACAGAAACGCACGAAATTTGTTGTGAGTTAATTGTTTTACAAGACAAACGGAACACACGATATATGGATAACGACAACGAGAATAATACTCCTGAAAGGGAGATGATTGATTTGAAGGCGTGGATGGAGGAACATCCGCAGGAGTATGGTGAGTTTGCTGCGGCAATGGGCGAAGCGGACTTGCTGGAGGTGTTTCTGTTGTGTGCGTCTGCGTTTAATGCGTCGCCGGAGTTCCAAAAACGGCTGGAGAATATGATTGACCTTGACAATCTGGACTTGGATGAGCTTTTAAAGATTCTTCAAGAGTCGGATTTTGCTGAGAAGATATTTGGCGAACAGGCAGAA
>ERZ777011.2281-NODE-2281-length-15946-cov-5.900195_pt1 | contig 15946 bp, 9 predicted proteins | sample MGYA00374964_ERZ777011 | MGnify/ENA primary metagenome ERZ777011 (study PRJEB29310, sample SAMD00008975) | mouse gut metagenome | study: EMG produced TPA metagenomics assembly of the Metagenome analysis of fecal microbiota from mouse which was promoted...
TCTATACATAATGCACCCCAAAAGTTTTGTGTCTAACTTTTGGGGTGCAGTTCACGTAAGGGGGCCGGATTTCTTTTGTGCGCGTGATAGGACTCGAACCTACACGACTCTCGTCACCAGATCCTAAGTCTGGCGCGGCTACCAATTACGCCACACGCGCTTGATTCGGCTGCAAAGTTAGCAAAAATATCCTTTGCAGCCAAAACTTTTTATCAGATAGTTCGGGTCACGGGCCATACAAAAGCGCGCAGACCGAGTTTCGGCTTGGCTTCGTCGAGGGCCTTTAGCCGGTCGAGAAGGGCCTGGAGTCTGTCGTCCTCCACCATTGCCAGCATCGCCTGGGCCATTGAGGGCCAGGCATGGGTGCCGTAATGCGGCACCCCTGTTTTAGAGCCGCGGCCCTGGACTTCGCCGAAACTGGTGAAGCCACGGCAGCTGGAGCGGTCGAGTGCGTCGATGATGTTCTCATGATGGGCCTGATCGTATGCTATGAATACTGCTTGCATCTTATTATAGATTTTTGAGGGAGGGAAGGAGGCACGGGCCTCCTTCCCTCCGGTTGGTTATTTTACGGATGCCGGGTTCTGCATGAGACGGCGGTGCTTGCGTCGGAAGTTCTTCACACCGTTGCTTGCGAACACGCAGTAGAGCGTCGGTACGAAGAGGAGTGTGAGTATGGTGGAGAATGTCAGACCGCCGATCACGGCCACACCCATCGGACGCCACATTTCGGAGCCTTCGCCGCTACCTATCGCCATCGGCACCATGCCGAGGATGGTGGTCAGCGTGGTCATCACCACGGGGCGCAGACGCGAGCGACCTCCGTCGATCACGGCGCGGCGGATCGACATGCCCCGCTCGCGGTTCAGCGTGATGTAGTCGATGAGCACGATACCGTTCTTCACCACGATACCGATCAGCATGATTGCTCCGATCATCGACATGATGTTGAGCGTGTGGCCGGTGATCCAGAGGATGAGGAACACTCCGGAGAATGCGAACAGCAGCGATGTCATGATGATGCCGGGATATGTGAAGCTTTCGAACTGGGCGGCCATCACTATGTATACGAGCAGGATGATGAGCAGTCCGAGCGAGAGGAGGTCGGAGAATGAATCCTGCTGGTCCTCGTAGGAACCGGCAAGTTCTATCGATACTCCGGCCGGCAGGTGGATGTCGGCCATCTTTGCCTCGGTGGCGGTGACGATTTGACTCATGGGCACTCCGTCGACCACAGCCGACACGGTGATGAGACGCTCTCGGTCCTTACGCTCGATGGTGGGCGGCGTGAAGCGCTCCACAACAGTGCCGAGTTCCTTGAGCCGTACTCCCTGGCCGGAGGCGCCGTATATCACGATGTTCTCGATGTCGGAAATCTGCGTTCGGTTTTCGGGGGCATACATCACCTTGACGTCATATTCCTCACCGTCCTCGCGGTACTGTGTTGCCGTAGCTCCGTTGATACGGTTGCGCAGGTAGTAGGCGGCCGTCTGGAGGTTGATGCCGTACATGGATAGTTTCTCGCGGTCGAAATCAACCTGATACTCGGGCTGGTAGTCGGAGCGGGAGATGCGTACGTCGGCAGTGCCGGGCACATCTCTCAGAATCTGTACGAGCATCCTTGCCACAGAGTCGGTCTCCTCGAAGTCGTAGCCGTAGATTTCATAGTCGAGCGTGGACTGTCCTCCCATGCCGCCACCGCCACCGCCGACATTCACCTGCACCTTGCGGAAGTCGGGGTACCGGTCGTTGATGTCCTTACGCATCGATGCCGCGATTTCCTGGATTCCACGGTCGCGCTTGTCGGAGGGTGAGAGACGGATGTTCATGCTGATGATATGCGGGCCGTTGTCTGAGAGCGAGGCGAACGTGTTGTCGGAGCTTGCCGGTCCCACGGTATAGGAGCTTACCTCGATCTCGGGATATTTGGTGCGCCAGAGGCTGTCGAGTGAGGAGGTCACCTCCCGGGCGTATTCCACGCGGGATCCGATCGGGAGCTGCAGATCCACTCCGATGCGGCCGTTGTCCTGAGTGGGGAAGAACTCCGTACCGACACCCTTCATAAGGAAGATTGAGCCGACAAAGATGCCGAGGCAGACGGATATCGTCACCGTGCGGTGGCCCACCACCTTGCGGAGCAGTCGTGCATAGCCGTTGTCGAATGAGTCGAGTCCGCGGTTGATGTATTTGAAGAGTCCCTTGCTCGGTTTGCCGTCGTTGCGGAGACGGAGCCACTGCGAGCAGAGCATTGGTGTGAGGGAGAGCGCGCAGGTGGTGGAGATAATCATCATTATGGTCACCATCCATCCGAGCTGACGGAACATCACGCCGGTCATTCCGGTGACGAGAGTGAGCGGGAAGAACACCGCTATAAGCGTGAGCGTGGAGGCAATTACCGAGATGGCCACTTCGTTGGTGCCGTGGACTGCGGCCTGCTTCGGATGGGCTCCCCGTTCTATATGGGTCGTGACGTTCTCAAGAACCACGATGGCGTCGTCCACCACCATACCGATCGAAATCGATAGGGCCGACAGCGAGATGATGTTCAGAGAGTTGCCGGTGGCATAGAGATAGATGAACGAGGCGATGAGCGACACTGGGATCGTGATCACGATGATGAGGGTGGCGCGCCAGCGTCCGAGGAAGAAGAACACCACGAGGGTAACGAAGAGGAGAGCATAAAGCACGGTCTCCACCAGCGACGAGATTGTGTTGCGGATGTTGTCGGAAGTGTCGACTATCACTCCGAGCCGTATGTCGGAAGGGAGGTTTTTCTCCAGACGGGGGAGCATCTCCTTTACCTTGTCGGAGATCTGGACGGAGTTGGCACCGCTCTGCTTCTGGATCACGATGATGGCGCCCTCCTGTCCGTTGATGAATGACTGCTGGGTGCGTTCCTCGAGGCTGTCCTCCACGCGGGCCACGTCATCGAGATGTATGGTCTTTCCCTGGAAGGAGCCCACGGGGATGTCGCGGAGCTGGGAGGCGTCCTCGAACTCGCCCTGCACTCTGAGCGCGTAAGTGTTGGAACCGATGTCGAACGAGCCGCCGGGTACGTTGCGGTTTTCGGCTCCGATCACGCTCGAGAGCTGCTCCACCGACATGTTGTAGGCTTCGAGACGGTTAGGGTCGGCATACACATGGATCTCACGCTTGGGAGCGCCGGAGATCGACACTGTGCCGACACCGTCGATACGTGCCAGCGGATTGGCTATGTTCTCGTCGAGTATCTTGTAGAGTCCCGGGAGACTTTCCGACGCCTGCACCGACAGCAGGCAGATCGGAATCATATCGGTCGAGAACTTGAAGATGATGGGATTCTGCGAATCGTCGGGGAGCATCGATTCCACCATGTCCAGTTTGTCCCGGACATCGTTGGTGAGCGCGTCGATGTCGTATCCGTATTCGAATTCGAGAGTTATCACCGAAGTGTTCTCGCGCGATGTGGAGGAGATATGCTTGAGGTGCTCCACCGAGTTGAGTGCGTTCTCGAGAGGTTTGGTCACATTCTGCTCGATATCCTTCGCACTCGCTCCAGGGTACATCGTTATCACCATGATGGTATTGGTGTCGATGTCCGGATAGAGGTCGATCGGAAGTTTCGTCAGAGAGAAGAGACCCAGAATGATCACTGTCACGAACACAAGGAGCGTGGTGATCGGGCGTTTTACCGCCGAACTGTATAGACTCATCTGAGTAAATTTTTTCCGGTTCCGCAGTCAGCGGGTCACGGATGGATTATGATACCGGTTTATTTAGCTATGTTCACTTTGGCTCCGTTGGAGAGGCGTGCCTGACCGTTGACCACCACCTGCGCTCCAGGCTCCACGCCGGAAATCAGCTCGTAACGGTCGCCGAGGCGCTGACCCAGTTCCACTTTGTTGTATTTTACTGTGCCGTCTTTCTGGTAGACATATACATAGTGGTTTCCGGAACCCTGCTGTTTCACCACAGCCTTGTCTGGCACCACAACATGGTCGGCTTTGCCGAGATTGAGGTGGACACGGCCGAACATGCCGGGAAGGATTTTGCCTCCGGGGTTGGGGAGGGAGATCTCCACCCCGAATGTGCGGGTGGCGGCGTCGACGGTCGGCATGATGAGCGACACATTCCCCTGGAATGTCTCGTCGCCGTAGGTGTCGAAAGTGACGGTGGCAGGCATGCCGCGGGTGATGCGCGGGAGTTCGCTTTCAGTGGCGTTGATCACGATCTTGACGGGATTGACGCGGGCCACGGTCAGAATCGGACTCTGTCCCGGCATGTCGCCCGGATCGTAGTTGCGTTTGGTCACCACTCCGGATATGGGAGAGGTGAGCACGGTGTTCTCGCGGGCGTTGCGGAGGGCACGCTCGGCTGTGGCAAGTGCGTTCCTGGCGTTGATGAGCTGGATCTCCATCTGGTCCACCTGCTGCTTGGTGCCGCCTCCTATCTTGTAGAGTTCGACGGTGCGGTTGTAGTTGACCTCGATGTTCTTGAGATTGGCCTTGGCGTTGTCCACCTGTGTTTCGTAGGAAAAGAGGCTTACATCGTCGAGCACCACGAGGCGCTGACCTTTGCTTACATTCTGACCTTCGTCCACCAAGATCTGCTTGATGCGGGTGGGAGAGGAGGATACTATGTTGTTGAACACTTCAGGTTCGACGGTTGCCGTGTACTGTGCGTCCTGGTTTACTGTTTCACTGTGGACGGTCTCGAGGCGTACGGTCGGGACGGTCTCCGACTGTGCTGTTGCCTCGGCTTTCTTCTTGTCTCCGTTGCATCCTGCGAGGACCAGAATGGCGAGAAGTGGGAAAATACACTGTTTTTTCATGAGTGGATTTTATTGAGTGGGTCTTATTTTGCGGTATTGTAGCGGGAGATTCCGAGAGCGTCCTCGCGTCCGAGGAGCGTGTCGAGTTCGCTTGTCGATACGAGATAATTGTAGATGGCCTGCAGGTAGGCAAGCTGTGCCGATGTATTGGCGAGTTCGGCATCGCGGAGGTTGAGATATGAGGCCGCTCCTATCTCGAAGCTTTTCTGCATTATTTCGTTGGCTTTGGCGGCCTGGCGCACACCCTCCTCGCTGGAGGCTATCTGGCGCACCTCCTTGTCGATGTTATCGAGGGCGAGGCGCACCTGCATCCTCAGAGAACTTTCCACGTTCTCGCGGTTTAGTTGCAGTTCCTTATACTGGATTTCAGCCTGTTTCACAGCGTTGAGGCGTCCGAGTCCGTTGAAGACGGGTACCTGAAGAGCCAGCGAGACAGTGGAGTAGGGGTTGAACTGCTGGTTGCGGAAGGCGTTGCCCGAACTCATCGCGTTCCAGTTCATGTTGTAGGAGGCGGCGAGCGAGGGAATCCATGCGAACTTCTTGAGGGTGACGTTTTGCCTGAGGAGTTTGTCCTGGATGGCGAGGGTGCGCATGGTGGTGTTGTTTTCAAGCGAAGTGCCTGAAGCGCCGAGCGAATAGCCGTACATCTCGCGCTGCATGTCGCGGAGAGTCACGTCGGGACTGATTTCCACCGAGTCATCCATTCCCATCAGCACCTTCAGCTGAAGGGCGCACTGGCGGATGGCGATGTCTGCCTGCAGGAGTTCCGGCTCGAGGTTTTTGACGGCTACCGAAGTGCGGAGCACATCATATTCCGAGGCGGTGCCTGCGTCGAACTGTTTCCTGAAGATGTCGGCGTTGGTGAGGGCCACGTCGTAGTTGGCGCGGACCACATCGCGCGAGGCAATCGCGAGAAGCCATGAATAGTAGGCCTTGTTCACGTTGTTGACCATGTCGAGTCGTGAGCCGCGGGCTTCCTCGAGAGAGGCCATGATCTGCGTGTCGCTGATCTGGATGGCTTTCCAGAGCGAAGCGTTCACCAGGGGCATGGCGGCGTTGAAACCGAATGACCATACGTTGTCGGTACCCATTTTGAACTGCTGAGACTGTCCTCCCATGTTCATTGAGACAGTCTGCAGCTCTATGGCGCGCTGGTATGCCCCCTGGAAGTCGATGGAGGGGTAGAGGCTGCCCGTGGTTTCGCGGCGGGCGTAAACCATGCGCTTCACTTCCATGTCGGCCACCTTGATGGTGGGGTTCTCACTGAGTGCTATCTCCACGCATCTGGCGCGGGAGAGTGTGAGCGTGTCCTGCCGGGCGGCGGCTGTTCCTGCGAAGAGGAGCGTCGTCAGCAGGGCGGTGAGAAATCTCGTTGATGATGTCATAATGCTGTTTTAATTTTATCTCTGTTTATTGCGGTACAGGTTCTGTCTGTAAGATGTCGTTGTCGGAATCGTCGGCCGGGTGGTGTGGGGAGACGAATTTCGGGCTGATCCTGTCGAGGCATTCCATACCCTTGGGCGAAGCGATGCTCCGGAGGAAACCTATGCCGATAGTGCCGAGAGCTTCCCCGATGCTGATGCCGGCGGGAAAAAATTCCTCCATACGTTTGAGGCTTTCCATCTGGACCCGCACCATCTCTATAGTGACCGGATAGTTGACGTCGGGACGGAACACACCCTGGCGCACGCCGGCGCGGCATGCCTCAATCATGTATTTCGAAAAATGGGCGGACTCTTCATATTTGTCGCGGAGAGTGTGATAGCGCACATCCATGTCGAAGAAGAATTTCGCGTTGATGTCGCGCATTAAATCGATGTGGAAGAGAAACACATTTGCGATGGCCTCCATCATGTTGGTGGTCTTCTCCATTATTTCCCTGATCTTCGCTCCGTGGCGGGTGCGGTTGTCAACTATCACTTCCGATAGCATCTCGTCCTTGCTCCCGAATATCTCGTAGAGGGTGCGCTTCGACATCCCCAGTCGTTGCGCCACATAGTCCATTGTGGTCGCTTTGGGACCTTTCCGGATGACTATGGCGAAAATCGCGGCCATAAGCCTGTCGTATTGTTCTTTAGATAAATCTGTCTTCTGCATCTTGCGGATACTGTCGGTGACTGCTCCCTGCCTCGTTCTATCGCCGTGTTCTTGCCGACTATTTTTAATATAAATAAGGAGTGTGCCGGCAGAATCAGGCGGGTGCGGATTTGGGTTGCAAAATTACTAAGAAAACTTAAAAACGCAAAATGATTTTTGAGTTTTTAAGTTTTGTTTTTTCTTCCAGGTCAGTTTTCTCTATTCAGTTTTTCTTTTGCCACGTACGATCCACTTTTTTCTGTCTGAAGGGCTTTTAAAGAATATTTGCATATTTTAATAATATATTTTTTGGAAAATTGAAAACAATTATGTTACTTTGCATCCCAAAGGGAATCGCGGGGTAGTATATGTTTGTAGCGCTGTCTGCGATTCTTTTCAAACCTATTTATAAAAATCCTTATAACAATAACCTAAGCAGTATTAAACAACATGCAGTCAAGATTACTTTTATCCGCAGTTCTTGCGGCCGGTGCGATGACAGCCGGCGCCGCGGAGTTTTACACCACCGATAATCTCGGTGAGGTCTATGGCATTTCCGACAATGGAAGATATGCCGCGATAACTGACATCGAGGGTCAGATTTCTTACATCTGGGATTCAGAGAATCCTTCCGAGTTCACTCTTCTCGATGGTCTTTTCAGAAAGTCGGAGGCTTACGACGTATCGAACGACGGAATGGTTGTCGGCGGAGTCCTGGATTACGACAAATGGAAACCCGCCTATACAGATGCAAACGGCGACTGGCAGATCCTCCCTCTGAATGCCAATTTCAGCAACATCGGCTACGCCACAAATGTCAGCCCCGACGGCATGACAATCGTGGGTTATATGTCCGATGTCAATCCGGCGGACGAGAACAAAACCAACTATCCCTGCAAGTGGACTAAAAACGCCGATGGCGGCTGGGATCTTCATTCCTACAACAACATCACCCTTCCTACCCATCAGGGCTTCTTCACGACTTGCTTCCTTCAGAAAGACGGCAAGGAGATTATCGGCGGCTACGTGTTCACCAACTGGGGTGGCGTGACCAACGCGCTTCTTGTGGACGGCGAGCTCAAGATCTGGAACAAGATGGAGTGGCGTGAAGGACCATGGATTTACAAAGGCAAATATGAAGGTACCGATGAGAACGGAAAGCAGATCTGGCTCGACGATCCCAACGATCCCCGTGTGAACATGTATCCCGAGGCCTACATCGACGGTTTCTATGAGGGCAACGGAGGTACAGAAGATATGTTTGCTGGTGGATTCTTTGACTGCGACTGGTACGGTAATTTCTTCGGACAGCGTACCCAGGTGCGCGATGTCAAGGAGGATGGAACCGGTCGTCTTATTAACGGAGCCACTATCTACAGCCTCAAGGATGAAAAGTTCACGGATTACAATGAGGAGAGTACTGACGGCAGATATAGTTCGTTCAGCACTGGTGTCGGGACTGGCTATGTTTTCCTCCCAGGCGACAATGTGCTTGTCGATGGCGAGACTGAGTCCATGACTGAAAAGTGGGGCTTTGCACCATCATATGCCATCACGGCCGTGATGAAGCATTCTGAAAACGGCAAAGTGCTTGGCGGTATGACCCAGGAGCTAAATCCTGCTACCGGTGAGATGCAGTACTGTCCTTTCTTCCTCATACTCGACGAGCCTCTCGTTGAGATCTCTGCAGTGGAGAAGGTGGAAGGTGAGATCTCTAAGGTGGGTATCTCTGCAGAACCCGGCATGATCCGCGTGTTCGGTGCTTCCGAAGTGGCCGTATATGACCTCAACGGTCGCCTTGTGGGCAATTCCGCAGCCAACACGGTGGCTCCCGGCATATACGTGGTGAAGGCCGATGGCGTCACCCGCAAGGTCGCTGTGAAATAAATTCTGATAACTTTTATATTCCCCTCTCATGAAATCAAGAGGAATAGTAACTTTTCTTATGGCGATGCCGGTGTGCTTAGGCACATCGGCCGCCATCTATTTTAGCGAGAACTTTACCTCTGGCAAGCTGCCGAATACAATAAATGTTTCTGACGAGGACGGAATCGCTTATGATACCGAGGTATATGGCGTAGCTTTGCCGGAGGACGGATGGATGGTGTCGTCTGTCGGCATCAGAGGCTTCGCCGCGGTGAGTCCTACGCGGAGCCTTGAGGCGGGATTGCAGAAGAACCGCCTCAGCACGGCCTTCTTCAAAGTCGAGGAAAAGGGTGCTGTGCTCCGTTGGGCCGGAAAGTCGATCCTTCCCGCTATCGCCGAGAGGTATCTCGTGCAGGTGACGGAGGAGGGTTCCGGTGGCTTCAGGACCATAGCCGAAGTCCCCGGCGAGAATTACGAATGGACTTTCCACAGTGTGTCGCTCGATGAATTTGCGGGGAAGAAAATTTCAGTCTCGTTCGTCACCGACAGTGGCGACGGCTATATGATTGCCATCGATGACATCATGGCCGGTGTGCCGGACGACACATTGCTTGTGGCTGAAAACGAGACGCCGGTCTATTATGGCGGTGTCTCAGAGGCGGTCGTAAGGGTGAAAGTCACCAATTTCGGCAAGGACATCAATATCGATTCGTTTGTCTGCAGGAATGGAAGCGACAATGTAGGCGAGACATCTTACAGGCGGAAGCTCCTTCATGGCGAAAGCACTTTTGTCGATGTGATTGTACCTCTCGAACAGAATGTACGCATGCAGTACACGGTATATGCCGTTGATTCCGAAACGGGCAAGGACGTGCGGCTCTGCACCGGCGACCTGTTCGGCAGCGCCTACGAAAGAACCGTACTGCTTGACAAGGCTACCGGCATGTGGTGCAACAACTGTCCCAAGGGCATACTTACTGCCAACGAGATGAAGCGTCGGTTCGGCGACAATCTGGTCATTGTCGAGACACACGCCAATCCTGACCGTCTCGAGTGTCAGGAATACTGGCCCGGCCTTAAGTTCTATGCCGTGCCGTATATGATGATCGACCGCAACCGGCAGTCGGCCGGTGAACTTGACAATAATTTCGACAGGCAGCTGTGGACTCCGGTGAAAGCGGAGATTGTGCCCACTTCCTGCGACGTCACGGACTATAACGCGGAGGTCGGGTTCAAGGTGCGTTTCGCCGATGATACCGACAATGCCTCCGATCGCTATCGCATCGGGTATGTGGTGACGTGCATCTCGTTCTCCGATGAAGTAAAACAGATTTTTTATCAGCTCAACAGCCTGACCACGCCTAAGTACGACGAGTATTATTTCCTGCCTTCGACAATTCCTTCGCGTCTGGTGGATTTCCATGACGTGACGGTAGAGGGTTCCAAGGCTTTTACGGGAATTGAAAATTCTCTTCCCGATTCGTTCAAGGCAGATGAATATGCCGTTTCGTCGGTAAAGGTGACATGTCCTGATATGCTTGACCGCATGCAGGACGGGCGGCTGGTGGCATACGTGCTCGACACGGAAACAGGCCGAGTGCTCAACAGCGCGGCTGTCAGCTTCGACGGCAGCTGGTCCACCGGAGTTGATGAAATCGGCGGCGACATGCCGGCGACAGCCCCCGTCAGTGTCAGAAGGATGCCGGATGGATGTTTCCGCCTCGGACTCGGCGCCGAAGAGACCGATTTCCTTTTCGAGCTGCATGATATGGCCGGAGGGCTTCTCTTCTCGCAGAAAGGGCGCGGAGCAGGATCTGTCGATGTCCATGCCGACGTTCTCCCCGGCGTGACTGTCGCCACGCTCCGGACTGCTGTCGGAGCGGTTTCAGCAAAAATAATCACAAAATAAATACAGGATTGAATAATATAGTGAAAAGATATGTTATAGCCGCTTCTGCGGCACTACTGACGGCAACGGGCGTAATGGCGCATTCGGTGGCTTTCTCGGAGAATTTCGACGGTGACTATACCGTGAATTTTCCAGTACGCGTAGGTCTGAACAGCAATTTATCCATCAAGAACTTCCAGACGTTGTTCATGGATGGCAACGGCGTGACCCAGCCCTGGTGGCATCTCCGCGACTCCAATGCCGCGACAGACCGCTTTATCGGTTCGCATTCAGCCTATACACCCGCAGGAACGGCCAACAACTGGCTTGTGACCCGGGCAATCGAGATTCCGACGGAAGGCTACAATCTCACCTTCGACGCACAGTCATGTCTGCTCCGGGCGGATTACAAGACGGTGAACCGCCTCAGCGACCTCTGGGTGTACATTTCGGAGACTCCTTTCGACAAGGAGAATCTTCCCACGGAGCCGGTGGAGCATTATGTCGATATCCCTTTTGGCAAATATCTCAGCGACAACGAGAATGATTTTCAGAATTATTCGATAAATCTCGACAGCTATGCGGGCAAGACAATATATATTTATTTTGCCAACCTCAATACTGACCGGGACATTCTCCTTCTTGACAATATTCTGGTGCAGCGTCTGGACAAGGCCTCTGTCTCTCTTTCCGCTCCCGAATGGGCGGTGGATGGTGAGTTCGAGGTCGAGGCTACGGTGAATTGTACCAGCGATGGCGGCATCAGTTCCTGGAAACTTACCTTCACCGATGGCAATGGTAAGGAGGAGACCGTGGACGGCGAGCCTCTTGATTTCGGAATGTCGGAGACTGTCAAATTCAGGTCTTCGGTAAAGGCCGACGGGAAAACGGAGTATACAGCTTCCCTCAAGGTGGCTGATTCCGAGCCGATCATTGCCGAGGGTGTCACCAAAGGAATGGCATTCATGCCGAACCACCGCGTGCTCATGGAGGAGTCTACCGGACTCTGGTGTGGCAACTGCCCCCTCGGAATCTTCACTATGGAGAATCTTCTTGCCGACGAGACGATGAAGGACATGGTGGTTCCCGTGAACGTCCATATCCCCGGAAGCAAACCCGACTACATGTATCCGCCGGTGGGTGAATACGCAGGCATGCTCGCCCTGGAGGTGGCGCCGATGGTGCGTCTCGACCGCGACCCCTCGCCAATAGGTTATTCCAATGTGGACGCAAGTTATGATCCGTCGAACGACAAAACCATGGCGGGACGCATACGCCTGGAGCATGAGAAGGTGACCTTTGCCGACATCGCTCTGGCTGCCGACCTCCAGATTCAGGGCAATGACACAACGGCCGTGAACTGCACCGTCGAGGTGACGCCGGCAATCACTCTCAAAGGCAATTATAAGATCGGCTTTATTCTTGTCGAGAACAATGTGGGTCTGGACGACAACCGCTACTGGTGTCAGGAAAACTACTACAGCGGAACCGGCCTGATGGGAGTCTGGAGCGACCTTCCCGGAAGTCTATACAGCTTCAGATATCATGACGTGGCTCGCGGAATCTGGGGATATCGCGGTCTCGATGGAAGCCTTCCGAATCAGCTCGACATGGGCAAGCCCGTGAAATTCAGCAAAACACTCGAAATTCCCGATACTTATGAGGAACTTGAGTCTGGCGCTCAGAAGGTGGTTGTGTCTCCCTCGGTCAAGGTAGGTGACTGCATCGTGGTGGCTTATCTGTTCGACGGCGACGCCAACCGAGTGCTCAATACGGTAGCTATTCCTCTTTCGGAACAGGCAGAAGACCGCTATACGGCAGCTGAGTATGCTGAAAAGCATGGATATGTGGGCATTGAAAATGTAATCGACGGCGAGACGGACGCGGAGCCGGTATATTACAACCTGCAGGGACAGCGTGTCGAGAATCCCGGACGCGGAATCTACATCATGCGCAAGGGCAGCAAGACAGAAAAAATCGCATTATAATCAATAAAGCCGGCGACAGAAGGTCTTTCTTATCCTTCTGCCGCCGGAATTGTTATTTTATTTATTAATTATCAACCAACAACAACAACCGGTATGAAGAAAATTTGTACAGTATTGTCATCCGCATTCTTCGCGGCAGCGGCGTTTGCAGGATCGACAACAGAGTTGGCTCCATTCACAATGGATCCTCCCGGTGGTCTCGTAGAATCACTGCAGACGTTCAAAATGACCATGCAGCCTGAAAGCGGGGTCTCGGAACTTGGCTTCAACGCCTATTCCATTTATATTGAGAAAAATGGACAGCGCGTGGCCACGGCTTCAAGCTACAAGTATGTTTTGGGAACGAGTCCCAGACAGTATGAGCTGGCTTTCTCGCAGAATATAGTCGAGGGGGGGCGGTACACGCTTGTGATGCCCGAAGGCTCGGTGAGCAAGTATGACTCCGAAGGTTCAAAAACATGGAGCAACACTGTTCAGTATGAGTACGACTACACGATCGATGCTCCCGTCCGCGAGGAGATTCCTTTCTCGCTCGCTCCTGCTCCCGGCTCCACTCTGCCCATCCTCAATGCTCTGAATCTGGATGTGATTCCCGGTACCGAAGTCGCCGGACTCTCTTTCAAGAGCAATTTCTGGAAAATTTACAAGGATGGCGAGGCCGTATATGGCAATTTCAGCTACAAGAGGCTGGACGAAAAGGAAAACGGACTTACATCCTCTTTCATCGTTTCATGCACTCCGCAGACTGCTGACGGTGAGTACAGGATCGAAATGCCGGCCGGTTCAGTTGTCATGTACAATGCCGAGAATCAGGAAATCGGTACGAACTCTTACGCATACGAGTTTACATATACCGTAAGTTTCGATCCGGCAGTGGATGCGATCCCCGAGTTCACAAACACATTCTTCACCATTGATCCTGCTTCAGGCACGCTTGACAAGCTTGATACATTCAATCTCGACCTCGTCGTGCCGGCTTCCCACGCGGGCTACATTTCATGGGGCGCGAAGAACTGGTATGTGACAAAGGATGGCGTGCGTGTATGCGGCGTCAACCAGCCGGTGCAGGTTGAAGGTCCTGAGTTTACTGTATCCCTTGAGACTGCCCAGACAGAATCTGGCGTTTACCGTCTCATAGTCCCCGTCAAGTCTGTCAGCGATGGCTTCTCAGACTTGTCCAACGAGGAATGGTACATCTATGAGTACACTGTCGAGGGACAGACATCCGGCGGTGAACTGAATGACGATAATTATCCTTACTTCTCTATTGATCCGCTGGAAGTGAATCAGACAGAACTTACGGAGATAAAGTTGTATCCCAAGGATAAGTACACAGACATCAGCGCCAAAGGCGATATGTGGCTCAATAAGGATGGAGCCAAATTCTGTAACATCGGTTTTGACTACAAGTTTGCACCGGACTATTCCCGGGTAGAATACTTCTTCCTTTATTTCAAGGATGAGAATGGAACAAGAATAGATAAGATTACCGATCCGGGAGAGTATACTGTCGTTATTCCTTCGAAATCTCTCGAATACTATAGCGGATTGGGCTTTGTGGATATCGAGGATGAAATCTCTCTCAAATATGTCATCGCCGGCGGCGATGTTCCCCAGGTAGAGAACAAGTATTACACTTATTCTCCTGCTGAGGAAATCCAGACTTCGCTCACGACTATCGAAATCATGCCTAAGGAACCCTATACGGCGCTTGAAAGCTCTGACGCAAGTCTGATCGAAGTCCTTAAGGATGGTGTAAAGTTCTGCGGAGCAAAACTTACTACGGTATATAATGGCGGCAAAGAAGGCGTCAAGCTTTCGTTCAAGGACGACAAAGGGACTACTATTCCTGAAATCACCGCTCCAGGCGAGTATCTCGTCGTTATTCCCGCCGGTGCCATTTACTGGTATTCCGATACCGGGGATGGAGATGTCGATGTTGAGCAGACCATCAAGTATGTCATCGAGGGCACGCCTGTCGTTCCCGGTCAGGGTCTGATCACGTTCGATCCTGCCGGTGGCGAGGTCAGCGAACTCTCCATCATCAAGATGTTCCCCAAGGATCCCTATACTGGTGTGGATTGTATGGGTGATAATCCGATTATTCTGACGAAGGATGGTGCGGAATACTGTAAGGTAAGACTTGACTGGCAGTATACTTCCGATTTCCAGTCGCTGGAATATACATTCCTCTATTTCGTGAATGAGGACGGTGCCAAGATCGAGAAAATAACCGATCCCGGTGAGTATAAGATTACAATCCCGGCTGGAGAATTCATGGTTTACAGCGATTCCAGCTATGAACTCAACGACAGCGAGATCGTCCTCAGCTATACCATCGCCGCAGCTGCCGAGCCGACTGTTTATGACGCTACAGTGTCCAAGACCAATCCTATCAAGCTTAACCAGACAACTGACTTCGACGATATCCAGTGGGAGGCTTCGCAGATGGTGACCTTCACCACCAATATCAGCACTGTTCAGGTTAAGGATAACGTAACCGTGACATTCGCGTCCAAGGATGGCAGCTTCTCCACTACGGCCATGCTCGAGGTGAACTTCGGCAGTCAGATGAAGGCTGTCTTCACCGAGAAGCCCAGGTTAAACGGCGATTACACCATCACCATCCCGAAGGCATCCTTCGGTGACGAGGCATGGCTTGCAGACAACACCACGGGCCACTCCAACGATGAACTCGTGCTGAACTACACCTTCACGGGTCTCAAGGATCCGGCTCAGGCAGTTGAGTTCGATATTGTTCCTGTTACCTTCAAGCCCGCATTGGATCAGGCGACAGGTGACCTCTCGAGAGTGACCGTCACATTCGACCAGGCTCTTGGCATCTACGGTGGAGGTGATCTGGCAGCAGTCCTCTGGAGCACTGAGCAGGGCTACCGTGTAATGGCGTATGTAAGTGCAAGTGCGCCTCAGACCGAATTCACATTCGTATTCAATCCTGCACCTACCGAGGCCGGCAATTACCTCTTCAAGGTTGCTCAGGGTTCTCTTGGTGATGCCGACTATATCGCCAACGACCAGACCGGACACGCAAGTGCCGAGATTTCTCACGTATACGAATTCAATCCGTCGCTCGTTGGTATTCTTACCATCGATGCTGATCAGGTATTCGAAGATGGTATCTATACTGTAGAGGGTATCTGCGTTGGCAAGACCACACGCAACCTCCCCGCCGGCATCTACATCGCCGGAGGCCGCAAGATAGCCATCAAGTAAGAAACCCCAACACCTATAATAAAAAACCGGCGCTCCTTCTGTGAACTGCACCCCAAAAGTTAGACACAAAACTTTTGGGGTGCA
>ERZ777011.2284-NODE-2284-length-15888-cov-3.944736_pt1 | contig 15888 bp, 14 predicted proteins | sample MGYA00374964_ERZ777011 | MGnify/ENA primary metagenome ERZ777011 (study PRJEB29310, sample SAMD00008975) | mouse gut metagenome | study: EMG produced TPA metagenomics assembly of the Metagenome analysis of fecal microbiota from mouse which was promoted...
GACGGTGAGTTCGTCACCGAATACCGGGAGATCAAGCAGGGCGACCCCTGGCACACCCCCATGTGCCTTGACCTGGAGGAGCTTCGCCAGAAGCTGGGGGATATGTTCTGCCAGTGTTATGAACACGAGCTGCCCATCTACGAGCTGTAAAAAATCTTAACAGGAAGTGAGTGAAGCATGGCTGTCTATCGTGTGGAGCGGACGCGGGATTACACCGTCATGTCCAACCATCATTTGAAGGATACCGCCCTGTCGCTGAAAGCCAAAGGGCTGCTGTCCATGTTCCTGTCCTTCCCGGACGATTGGAATTACAGCACCAGGGGCCTCGCCGCCATCTGCAAGGAGGGCGTGGAGGCCATCGGCAACACCATCAAGGAGCTGGAAAAAGCGGGCTATATCGTCCGCCGCAAACTTCGTGGGAGCAACGGACGGATCACGGATACGGAGTATGTCATTTATGAGCAGCCCCAGGAGCCGCCCGCCCCGGATGCGGACGAGCCGGATACGACCCCACCGGGTACGGCCCAGCCAGATACGGGAAAGCCGGATATGGTGGACCCGGATGCGGTTGGCCCGGATATGGACGCCCCGCATACGGAAAACCCCGTCCAATTAAATAAATATCAATCCATTACTCAAAAATCAAATACTCAGCGATCAAATACTCATTCATTCCCTCCCCCTGCCCCCTCGCCGCAGGTTCCAGCGCGGCCCGTGGAAGGAATGAAGGAAATTTTTGAGAAGCGGGCTGATATTCAAGCTCAGATCGACTACGAACTGATCGTTATGCCCTCCAACCGGGCGCAGGTTGACGAGTTCGTGGAGATCATGCTGGAGGTTGCGCTGACCCGCACCCCCACCATGAAGATCGGGCGGGACGCGGAATATCCCACAGCTTTTGTCCAACAGCGTTTCAACCAGCTCACTTCGATTCACATCGAGAAGGTCATGGACGGGATTCGAGAGAACACCACCCAGGTCCGAAACGCCAGGGCTTATCTTTTGGCAGCGCTGTTCAACGCGCCCTCCACGACAGACAACCATTACACCATGCAAGTCAACCACGACCTGAACAACTTTGACGGCTAACAGGCCGTCTTATTTTTTACCCGGCCACCGGGAGAAAGGATCATGTCATGAAACGACCCCTTGCCTACATCACCGCCGCCTGGAGCGGCAACGACTGCGACAACACCGAGACCGCCGCCCGCTACTGCCGTCAGGTGTACGAGGCGGGCTACTCACCCATCTGCCCCATCCTGCTCACCGCCCGCTTCATCCATGACGGTATCCCCCAGGAGCACAAGGACAGCCTGGATATGGCGCGGGACTACCTGCGCCGCTCCCGCGTCCTGGTGGTCTGCGGGAAGCGGGTGGACGAGACGGTGAAGAACGACATCGCCACCGCTCAGCGCCTGCACATCACCGCCACCACCCTGGACGGCATCCTGACGGTGAAGGGCCAGGGGCGGTGTGAGAACAATCCCCGCTGAAAATCATCAAAAAGGAGTTTATCTCATGAAAAAGCGAATCGTGATGCTGTTGTGTACCGCTGTTCTTACCCTGGGCCTTACCCTGGCCCCCGCCATGGCCTCGGTCGGACCGTTCTACCCCATCAAGGTGGAGGAGTACACCTACGGCCCCCTGGACGAGCTGCGCATCAGCAAGGTGTACCAGCTCTCCCTTTCCGACGATCCCTCCGGCATCCCCACCGAGGACTTTGAGCGCGGCGGGCGGCGCTACTACCTGCTGGATATGATTAAGGAGGACGAGATCGGCGTGGACACCCAGGACTACACTGACACCATCACTGTGGACAGCGACACCAATGACCTGTCCGCCATTTTGAAGCAGTTGGACCCCCATCGGGAAGTGACCACCGAGGACGGGCACACCGGCCTGCTGGCGTTGGACTATACCTCCGTTACTGTGGAGGCCAAGGGCTACAAAACCAATACCCGCAGCCTGTCCGCCACCCGGACCTATCCCAACCTGTCCGACGCTGATCTGGACCTGATTCCCAAGACCGTCACGGACGGCGGCAAAACCCTGACCCTGGGCGCTGTGGAGTGGTCCGGCGGCGAGAATGGCTACTACACCGCCACCGCCTCTTACACCGGCACCTCCAGCACCCGCTCCGCCACCGGCTACACGGTATCGGCCAGCTACACTGGGCAGGTTGCCAAAACCGATTGTGAAGTGGTCACTTATACCGCCATCTTCGGCAGCGTGGAGCTGACCGAGGAAGAAAAAGACGAGGAAGCATCCAACCAGCCTGAGACCCAGGCCCCCGACACCGCTCTCACCAAGACGGACAACGGCCTGGACCTGCTGCCCATCCTGGGCTGCGTGGGTGGCGTGGTCGCAGTGGCGGCGGTGGTGCTGTGGGCCATCCAGAACAAAAGGACAGGAAGGAGAGAACGAACATGAAACGGCATCTGCATATTTTCTTTGTTGCGGCGGCACTCGCCGCCCTGTGCATCGCTCCGGCCCATGCGCTGGAGTACACCATCGAGGGCGCGGACGATTACCTGTTTGGCCGTCCCACCAGCGATGACACCATCTACGAGTGGGAGAATCCCAACGTGGACCGCTCCAAGAACACCGCTCTGATTCCGCCCGGTTTCGGCACCCCTACCAGCTACCTGCCCAACTCAGGGGAATACCTCACCCCCAATCTGGTCCCCGGCGCTCTCAGCGGCGGTCTGGTCAACCAGGTGGGCAGCGTGGGCAACCCTGACGGCGGCACGTCCACGAACACTACAGGCAGCGGCTACCCCGCCACCGACACCAGCATCTTCGTGGACAGCTCCGGCTTCCCTGTCGTGGACACCAGCGTGTCCGGCACAGGCGGACAGGCCACCGCGTTCACCGAAGTGACCAGCGATCTGTACTACAGTAACGGAAGCCTGGGCACCCTCAAAATCCCCTCCATCGGCCTGACGGTGGGTGTGTATGAGGGCACCGGCAGCGCCCCCCTGCTGAAAGGCGCGGGTCACTTTGAGGACACCAGCATCTGGTTCGGCAATATTTGTCTCGCGGGCCACAATCGCGGTGTGCGAAACGATTTCGGGAAAATCCACACCCTGGGGGCCGGGGACACCATCACCTTCACCACCGTGCTGGGCACCATGACCTACGCTGTGACCAGCGTGAGCAAGGTGGCCGTCACCGATGTTTCCGGCCTGTCCCCCACCTCCAACAACCAGATCACCCTCTATACCTGCGTGGAGGACCAGCCCGCCTACCGCTGGTGCGTGAAAGCCCTGGCCGTTTCGTGACCCCCGGCTGACATCCTCGACTTCCAGCGCCGCCTTTGGTATCCTATGAATGTAAACAAAAACACTTCATTCTTTAAGGAGGCGCGGGAATCATGAAAAGAACGCGGGAAATCATCTTTATGGGCATCGGCATCCTGACTGGCTTCGCCCTGTGCGGGCCTGCGGCCCAGGCAGCAGCCACGCTTACCGCCAGCCCCAGCAGTCAGACCTTCTACCTCAACGGCAGGCAAATCAACCTTACTGCCTTTGAGATCGGCGGCAGCAACTATGTAAAGCTCCGCGACATCGGACAGGCTGTGGACTTCGGCGTGGACTACGACGGGACCACCAACAGCGTCCATATCGACCCCAATTCACCCTATCAGGAGGAAATGAACCAGATTGCACAGACCACGCCCGCCCCCTCCGTCACCGCGTCCGTTCCCACAGACGGCTCCCAGTACATTCCCAAGAACGGGGACAAAATCGCCTGTGGTGACGGCACCACCTATACCGTCACCGACGCCAGCGGCTATGACGCGAGTATGTTCGCAGACGGTCCCCTGGGACCGCTGCCCACCGCCTCCTGCGATTGGAGCAGCTTCCCCTCCATCTCCCTTCCCCCAGCGGAAGCCCGCCACTTCTCTCTGCCGGACGGCGAGTACCTGTTTCTCCGCAACCTCTACGAGACCCGCCGGATGCAGTACGTCCTCATGAATCTGGCCGGGACCCACCCGGACACCAGCCAGGGCGGGCGGCTCCGCTACGGCTCCAAGGGCACCCCCTACGTTTCCATCGGTCTCACCATCCCGGACGATCTCACCGCACATTCCTTCTGGCCCTGGCGGGAAAGCGAGCTGACCAGCAATTTTAACTCCTGCCCGCCTGGAAAATACTATGTGGAAGCCTGGGACGTGTTCAAAAACGGCAAGTTCCTCTATACCGAGTACAAAATCGCAACAGACATCTGACAATTCAACAACCATCGACCAAGGGAGCGCCAAACGGCGCTCCCTTTCATTATGGGAGGTATTCATTTGAAAAAACGTTTGTTATCCCTGCTTCTTGCCCTGGTCATGGTGGCGGGCATGATACCCGCCGCCATTTCCCCGGCCTCCGCCGCCGACAGCGTAGAGGAAGCCCTGGGTGAGATCAACATCTACAACAGCGGCGTTGTCCTGGACTACCTGTGCGTCAACGGCATCGCAAAAAAGCAGCCCTATGACTACTACCTTTACACCAACTCCAAGGGTGAGCAGGTGGAGGTTCCTGTGTACTGCGTCAGCCCCACCCAGTACGGCGTTACCGAGACCGTGGGCGCGGGCGAGAGCATCAAGTACACCGCCAATGAGAAGTCCAAGGACCCCAAGATCATGGGCATCGTAGCCAACGGCTACCCCACCAAGTCTCTGGCCGAGCTGGGGGTAAACTCCAAGTATGAGGCGTGGTACGCCACCAAGACCGCCCTGTGGTGCTATCTGCTGTCCTCCTGGGACATCTCGGCCCTGTCGGTCAACCCCAACTGCTCCGATCAGGCCGCGGCCCAGCGGGTGCTGGCAGCGGTGAAAAAGGCATACGGCGGCATCGCCTGGACCTCCAACATGGAACCCGGCATGACCTGCACCCCGGACAAGTCCGTGGCCTACGATGTGACCATCGACGGCAAAGCCTACAAGCAGCAAATCTACACCGCCTCATCCCTGACCTGGGTGTGCGGCACCGACATCAAGGTGGGCTTTTCCAACCCGGACGACGCCCCTGCGGGCACCCGGATCGTGGACATGGACAATAAGGACATCACCGCCATCTCCACGGAATATGTCCAGGGCCAGGGCTACGTGGGCCAGTTCAAGGTGCTCTATCCCGCCGACGCGGTGAAGGGCAAGACCGGCTCCGTCCAGCTCTCCCTCAATGCGGAGGTCTATCAGTACGCCATTTTCTATGCCGTCTGCGCCGAGAAGAACAAGTACGGCAACCTCCAGAACTACATGGCGACCACCGACCCCACCACCCCCATCCGCCTCAACGCCATCAGCAGCTACTCCAGCGACCCGGACGCACCCGACATTCCTGATACCCCGAATACCCCCAATACCCCGGACACGCCCTCGTCCGAACCCGGTTCGCTCAGGATCGTGAAACTGGAAACAGGCACCGAGACCCCGCTGGCCGGGGCGGTTTTTGAGGTGGTCGGCCCCAATGGGGACACCATCGGCAGCTTTGCCACCGACGAGAGCGGGACTATTCTGCTCCCCGATGCGGAACCGGGCAATTATACCGTTTATGAGCGGTCTGCGCCCCGGTTTCACCTGATCTGTAAGGACGCCACCCAAAATGTTACCGTAATCTCCGGGAAAGAGGCCGAAGTGACCTTTTATAACGACCCTTACGGCTCTCTGCGGGTGGAGAAGTACAGCGACACCGGCGAGGGCCTGGAGGGTGTCACCATCCAGATCAAGCACATTGAGAGCGGGGCCACCCAGTCCGCCCAGACGGGGCCGGGGGGTGTGGCTGTGTTCGATCAGCTCAAACCGGGCGCTTACGAGGTGCGCGAGACCGCCGGAATCAAGGGCTGGATCGCGGACACTGAGACCATCCAGACCGTTTCTGTGGTGACGGGCGAAATGTCCACCAGCACCTTCACCAACAAGGAGCTGCCTGGTCTGCGCATCATCAAATATGATCGAACCACCATGGAGGTCCTGCCGGACGTTACCTTTACCGTCTGGCGCGACGGGGAACTGCTTGGCGACTTTAAGACCAATAATCTGGGTGAAATTCTGCTTACCGACCAGAAACCGGGTACTTATGTGGCGCAGGAAAAGCAGAGCGACGACGCCCACATCACCGTCACCACCGCCCAGCAGGTGGAGCTTCACGCCGGGGACGGCATCAAGCCGCTGGTGTTCTTCAATGACCTCAAACCCGGTATGCACCTCATTAAAGTGGACAGCTCTGACCTGTCCAAGCCCATCGCCAACGCCCGCTTCAAATTTGAGGCGGTGGACGGGAGCTGGGGTCCCGAGGAGCTGACCACCGGGGCGGACGGCACCATCGACCTGTCCAAGCTGCCCGCAGGCGCGGCGGTGGTGACGGAATTGGATTGTCCGGGCTATGTGATCGACGAGGCCCAGCGCATCATTGAGCTGAAGCCCAATGAGACGGCCCAGTTCGTGTTCACCAACAGCAAGAAGCCCTCCCTCTATCTGCTGAAAACCAGCTCGGATGGCACCCCGATGGAGGGCGTATCCTTCCGGCTGGCTAAGATCGAGGACGGCACCCATTACCTGGACCGCAAGACCTCGGCCACAGGCGAAATTTTGTGGGAGGGGTTGGAGCCGGGAGTGTATTCCCTGGTCGAGACCGCCACATTAAACGACCATATTTTGAGCATGAAGGAGCACCATATTGAGCTGTTCCCCGGAAAAACCAGCGAGATTGTGCTGGAAAACCACAAACGGCCCAACCTCTATGTCTACAAAAATGACGCGGACGATGGAAGCCCCATTGAGCACACGATTTTCACCGTCCGGGCGGCGGACGGCCATTCTGTGGACGAGATCGAGACTGGGCCGGACGGCTGCGCCGTTTTGGAGAACCTGCTGCCCGGAGTGTACGAAATCGCTGAAAAGTCGGTTCCATCGCCCTGGCTGATGGACGCCCCCAGCCAGTTGGTGACGCTGTACCCGGACCGAAACCGCACTGTGTATTTTGAGAACCACAAACGCCCGGTCATCGAGATCATCAAGGAAAATGCGGTCACTTTTGAGCGGCTGGCGAATGTGCCCTTCCAGGTCTGGTACGCCTCCAACAACACCAGCACCGGCGAACTGAACGACCTGGGTATTTTCTACACCGACGAGAATGGCCGCATTGAGCTGGACGGCACCAAAATGGGCACTCTGGGGCTGCGGGACGGCTGGTTCCGGGTCCAGGAGCTGGAACCGCTGAAAGGCTTCGCCAAAGCAGACCCGGACACCCAGGAGGCGTTTGTCCCCGCAGGTCAGGGCCACACCTTCCGCTTCCGCAACCAGCCCCTGTCCGCCATCTGCGTCTGGAAATATGACAGCGTAAACCCCAATGTTGCCATCGAGGGGGCGGTGTTCCAAATCCGCTACCTGTCCGGCAACACCTCCGGCACAGGCGGCACCGTGATCGGCACCTTCCGCACCTCGGCCAACGGCTCCTTCACAGCGACCGGGTTGGCAAAAGGCACCTACATCATAGAGGAGCTGTCCAGCGATGGCTCTCATGTGATCGACACGCCGCCCCAGACGGTCTACCTTTCCGGCGAGGAGCAAGAGGTCATCCAGGTCTATTTCGGCAACAGTCCCAAGGGCGGCCTTTTGGTCTCGAAGGTTGGGGACAAGGGTGAGCCTTTGAGCGGCGTTGAATTTTTGGTGACAAAATCCGATGGAACGCTGGTGGGCGATGCCAACGGGAAGTTTACCACTGGGCTGGACGGCACCTTCCTGGTGGACAACATCGACCCCGGCACGACGCTGGTCGTGAAGGAGACCCGCCAGAAGGAGGGGTATGTGCTGGACGATGTAGCCCAGACCGCCATGATCCGGGCCGGACAGACGGTGAAGCTCCAATTCATCAACCACAAAGCCGGAAATTTGGTGATCCATAAGCTGTCCAGTTTGGACAAGACCCCGCTTGAGGGGGCGCAATTCAAATTGACCTATGCCGACGGGACGGCATTCTCTTTAGGTAGAGAATTTTCAGCACAAGAAAAATCGCCGTCAGGCGTCAGGTCGATATCAGGCAGGCAGCTGCCGCCGGACGGTGAATCCTTGTCGGGGGGCGGGGTTCCGCCAGAGGGAGGCTCCCCGCCGCCGTCCTCGTCATCGTCAGTAATGTCGAGCCCGATGATAGGCGAATCATATCCGTCCCAATCCAGGGGGATCTTGAAACGGATTTTCTTCAGGACCAGACCGCTCGGCAGGACCTTCGGGTGGATCTCGATATTGTCCACCAGAGCGTGGACAATGAGCCTTTCCTCCTCGGCAGGGACAATGTCCAGCATATCAAGGTATGCGCTCGTGACCTTGCGAACCTGCTCCGCCGTAAGGTTCTCCCTGCCCGCGTTGTAAATCGCCATGGAGACCTGCTCGATCTTGTCGTCGAGGTCGGCGATGGACTGGGCGCGCTGCCGCAGTACGGAATGTAAATCCTCGTACATGGAATCGTACAAATCATCATCGGCGTCGAGCTCCGCGATCTTGCCCAGCAGCTTCGTCTTCTGGCGCAGCTCCTTCTTCCGGGCGGCCTGCAAGGCGTCCAGCTCGGCGTTCATCGCGTCCAGGTTGTCCGTGGTGCCCAAAGAAGCGACGATACGATCCGTGAAGTCCCGGTTGCGCAGGGCCTCCTGGATTACCTGGCGGACCTGGGCATCCAGCACTTCCTGTCGGACTTGGTGGACGTAGCCGCATTTCTTTCCGGAAGTCGTGAACCGGTTCTTACAGTAGTAATACCGCATGGGGGAGTAGAAGCCGCCGCCCTTCCTGGGCTTGCTGTAGACCCTGCCGAACATGGGGGACCCGCACTCCGGGCAGCGGATAAGCCCCGAAAGGATATGTACGTTCTTCGGTCCGTAGCGCGGCGCATGGTTGTCCGCGTACTCGCTGCGCTTCCGGCGTACCGCCTGCCATGTCTCGTCCGTGACTAGCGCGTCGTGCTTGCCCTCGAACAGGTCATACCCGTCCCGCAAGACGCGGTGGAACTCGTTCCGGGTGCCCTCGATTTTCTCGCTCTTACGCCGCCCATAAGCGATCATGCCGGTATAGACCGGGTTGTCCAGCACGGCCTTTACGAAAGAAGCGGAGATACGGCTGTACAGATTGGTCTGGCGAGTGTTCTTTGTATAGCCGTTTGCGTTGAGCCACTTGGCGACGCCCGAGTAGCCCAGGTCGGTGTTGGCGAACTTGTCGAAGATCATGCGGACCAGCTCGGCTTCGGATTCCTCGACGGCAAGGGCCCCGTTTTCGATCTTGTAGCCATACGGGGCCGGTCCGCCGTTCCAGGCTCCCTCGCGGGCCTTCTGGATACGCCCGGCCATGGTCTGGGCCTGGATGTTCTCGCGTTCGATCTCGGCCACGGCAGCGAGGACCGCAATCATCAGCTTGCCCGCCGCGCCCGCGCTGTCGATACCGTCATCGACAGAGAGCAGGTTGACGCCGTAGTCCTCCATGAGTTGCAGATTGTTCAGCACGTCGGCGGTGTTGCGTCCGAACCGGGACAGCTTGAACACCAGGACGTAGGATACGCCATCCGGGTTGCCGTTCTGGATGCGGTTCATCATCTCCGTGAACTGCGGACGGCCCGTGGTGTTCTTGCCGGACTTGCCCTCGTCGGAGAACTCGGCGGCCACGGCCATCTCCCGGTGCTTCGCTTCTTTGATGAGCCGGTTGCGCTGGGCGTCCAGCGAGTAGCCGTCCACCTGCATCTGGGTGGATACGCGGGTGTAGAGATAGCATTGCTGCTTCTTTTTGGGACTGGGCATTACTTCTTCCTCCCTTCTGTTAGGATTGGGCTTATATCAGGCTGTGAATGTTACGTCACACAGGCCGTCCCAATAAACCGTGGGGTGCTCGGTATCCAGGTACACGACCACGTTCCGGCCATCCAACAGGATGCAGACGCCGTCCGCATCAATGGTGATTTCCCCTATTTCATCGTCGATGCGGAAGCTGCGGGATTCATAGCTGCCGCCCGGGGTTCTGATGGCTATACAGGCAGCGTTGCGGGGGTCCTGCCATGCGTAGGGTAGGAGGTCCTCCTTCGGGGCGGGCCCGCTGTCCGTACGGAACCTGAGAGGGGGCTCGATGGGATAGAAAGCATCCATGGTCAGGTCAATGGGCTCACTGGCCGTACTGGTCTCCGAAGGGAAGATGCGGCTGGTGCTCTCCATAGCGATTACTCCTTTATACCGTGATGCCGCACCGCCTATTATGATCTAACGATCTATATAATATATATATCTGTCATAATCCTTTATAACGTGCGGCGGAAGATCGTTTTTCGTGCAAAACCATGTAAGCGACACTTCGCTACATTATAATTATATAATAGCTTCATCTTCTTTATAGACTGCGCCTGGCTTTAAGCCGGGCGCAGGTTTTTCTAGCCGCTTCTACGCATTATCACCGTTCTCCTGCTGAACTTGGTAACGCGGCAGTTCAGCCAGCTCCTTAATACGGCCGACAGCATGTTTTTGACCAACGCTGTTGAGCAGCCCAAAGGTTGATACAACATCCAGAATGCGGACTTGAACATCATAGGGATATGAGTTAAACATACTAATCAGATTATCTATCCGCTTGTTCCTCTGCGTAATTGCAGGATCAGGCTGTGACTCCTTATGCAGTGCGTGCTCATTCTCTGCTTGAGCGAGTATGTTCACCTTTACTTGCGCATTATGCGCAACAATTAAGGCGTTGAGTATATTTTGCCGTTCTGTTTCAAACGAATCAATTATGGCCTGCAAATCCTCATTTCTTTTCAATAACTCCTCTGTAGTAGCTCCTTCAATATTGCACTGTTTCATTTCTTTAGCACGATCAACAATTTTTTGTTGACGCTCTAAAATAATCTGCTGCTGACTCGGAACACCATAAAGCTCGAACACGGAGACGCCAAGGAAATCAGCAATATTTTGTACCTGTGCAGAACGAAGTTCCCGCTTATCAGATTCATACCGGCTGATTGTTGCCTTGGTTGTTCCTAGTGCATCTGCGAGTTCGGCCTGTGTGATTCCTTTGCTGTTACGTATTTGTTTTATGCGTTCGCCTACACTATCCATACATTACACTCCTTATATAGTGGCATTTTTGATGAAAACGGGGCTCTAAACGGAAAACTCATTTCATAGTGTACCACGATGTTACACAATTTGCAACAATTTTCAAAAACTTTTTGTTTTGTTGTTGACAACCTCGGGCTGGTATGCTATACTGGGCCTGTGAGTTGCAGAAATGGTAACAAGAAAAAAGTTTTCAATTTGGAAATTCATAAAAAAGGAGGTGTGGTCATGAAGATTGATTGTCTGAAAATCGAGATGGCCTTGGCAGAAAACGGCCTGAGCAAGTCACAATATGCGAGGCGCTGCAAAATTTCCCGGCAAAATCTGAGCACGATTTTGCGGCGCGGCAGTTGTGAGCCCGCTACCGCCGGAAAGCTGGCTAATGGACTCGGGGTGCCAGTCCGCGAAATCATTGAGCAATAAATAGGAGGTGAAACAATGTGAAAGAAAAGGACACACCGATGCGGCGTGTGAGGTGGTGGAGCGGACTGATCCCGAATGTGTACGAACAAATGGATCGCTTAAAGACCGTCAACGGGTCTGACAAATTAGTCTGGCCGAATCTCTGCTATCTTCCTATTGCAGCTGCCATAACGATCTTGAGTGATGTTTGCGGGGTGAGCGCTTCAGCGGCAAGTGACAACGCAGCAGATCTAACCGCTTGCTACATATGGAGCAAAAACAAAACCGTTTACTCCTTCGATAAAGATTTATCGCAGTTGCTCGCTACTCAGGTAGTTGATTTCAAAGACACAAGCATCCTCCCGGCAGAAGTTTTGACTCACCCGCCCCATCCGTGCACATTTATCGAAACGGACCTCTTCCATGGTTGCTGTGGCTTTTGGTATTGGATAGAGTATGATTTGTATCGGAAGGCGTTGGAAATCCGTATCCAATTTGTATCTTTGGATTTTAGAAAAACCTTTCCACATATGTTGCATCTGCTACCTGGAAAATCGCTCCGGGAGTGTTTGGATGATACTGAGGCGGAGCGTGCAAGGTATCAACCGTCGCGACTTATCGAAAAACCAAAAGATGATACATCCTGTCACAGTCTGCTGGTGGCCTTGCAATTTATCCTCTACTTAATGTCCGAAAATGCCGATATTCAGGATATTCCATCAAAAAAAGCTGTAAAAAACAGAAAGAGAAAGAAGGCTCACCGAATCTCGGACAAGGCGAATAAAGTCAATGAAAAGCTCGTCGGCGTCCGAATTGGAAACGCCATCAGAAAGGCAAGGGCTTCCAGTCACTCTTCTCCCCAGGGCAGCACAGGCTTCACGAAACGCCCTCACAGCAGGCGAGGACACTGGCATCACTACTGGGTTGGGCCCAGAGATGGCGAGAGATCGCTGATCCTGAAATGGGTCGCGCCGACCATCATCCACGAGAATGCGTTTCGCAATGACACGGTAGTTGTTTTCCCTGTCAAACAGTAACAATAATTGTGACACAAAATAGAGTCCATTCTTTTTAGTTTTCTTATGTATACTTGGCGCTGAAAAGCGTTAAGCATAAATTCGTTTGGGGTATGGCCCAGAAAGGAAATTTTACAATGAACATCAAAAGCATTGAAATGTCCCAGCACGACAAGGAAAAGATTTTTGGAGTGAAGGAGGCACCGAACTTCAGCACCGACGGCCTGGAGCTGCGCTACGAAGCGGAGCTCGGGCAGGAAGGGGAACCCCACTGTGTCAGACAGCAGGTGTTCCGCGATGAGAACGGCAACTATTTTTTGGCGATCAAGGGCGGGACGAACGGCGTCATGCTCAGTCTTGAGACGACGTATCAGTTCAGCGAGCCGGAAGTGCTGTTTCCGATTCGTCCGGAGGCACTGGCTCGTTGGGCTGCAATCAATCTGTGTGGTGAGGATTGCAGGCGTGCTCAGGAGGAATTCAAGAACCCTGAGTTCACCAGTTCCGAAACCGTTTGGCTGTTTCAACAGGGCAGCATCCACGAGGTACTGTGGAAGGTGGACGGCGACTTCTATATCTTGCTTTCCACGGATTACGACTATCCCTGCCCGGGCTACAACGTGCCCCTCGTCGATTTTGATGGAAGCTCCGGCGGCAGCCGTGACGACCTGTATTTCTTTTATATCATGCCCGAGACTGCCCGCCGTTGGGCCGAGGCCCGTGGCATGGACGAGGAGACCTGCCAGAAGGTTTTTGGTCATTGAGCGATGCTGTGAAATGCGGGGCGGTGATCATCCACCGCCCCGCATCAGCAAAACATCAAAAAATGAAAAAATCGAGCCGAAGCGGCCCCCAGGGCCGTCGCCAGGAACTGCCCCACCTGGCCTGAAGATGGAAGGGCAAGTTCAAATCAAAGGAATGTTGACTATGAAGGACAAGGACACACCGCTGGGCCTTGTAAGGGCCGGGAAGGGATTTTACGATACGATGGACATTATGAAGGCCGCTAAAGGTTCTCACGGGTTAGATTGGCCAAATTTCTGTGATCTCCCTGTTAGTGCAGTGACTTCCCTACTTTCTAAGAGGGGCGCAGACCCGTTAATATGCGAGCTAATAGCGGCGGAACTGACTGCGTGCTATATATGGAGGAAAAACAAAGTCCTTTTCGCCTTCGACAAAGATTTGTCCCATGCACTTGCTGCACAGGCAGATGATATCAAGGATACCGATATCCTCCCGACAGAAATCCTGTTGCACCCGCCTTATCCGTGTACGTTTGTCAAAATCTCAAATGTCATTAGTGGATTGTCTGGTTTTTGGTACTGGATCGATTATGAAATCGGCACAGGCAGAATAGGCCTTCGTTTTCAATTTGTAGTACATGACATGAAATATTCATTCCCAGTCATCTTCCATCTTCTGCCTGGAAAGACAATCCGAGAGTGCTACAATGTTACAGTAACAGAATTTACGAAGCACATGCCATTACAGATTATAGAACTGTTCAGAGATTATTTTAACACGGAGCTGCACTATATATTGGTGGCCCTGCAATTCGTCCTCTACTTGTCCTCGGGGAACGCCGATGTCCAAGATGTCCCTCAACCGGCCTCGAAGGTTCGGAAGAAGCCCGGCCAGATTTTGGACAAGGCGAGCGAGGTCAAGGAGAAGGCTGTCGGCGTCCGGATTGGCAGCGCCATCAGGAAAGCTACGTCGCCCAGCCGTTCTTCGTCCCAGGGCGGGACGGGGACAACGGTGCGCCCGCACAGCAGACGTGGACACTGGCACCACTACTGGACCGGGCCTCGGAACGGCGACAGGGAGCTCATCTTGAGATGGACTGCGCCGACATTCATACATATGAACGAGTTCCGCAACGACACCGTGGTTATTCACCCGGTCAAGCAAGAAAGACACGCTTTATGAGGACATGACCGCTACCAGCACCGGGAGATCAGCAAGGCGGCTCTGGCGCGGGAACTGGGTGTCTCCCGGCCCACGCTGGACAGGCTGTTTGACGTACATGGAAAAAACGAAAAAATTAAGCCGAAACGCCCGTTTGGGCGTCGCCAGGAACTGCCCCACCTGGCCTGACAATGGCAGGGCAACAAGACCGCACCAATCAGCAACATCTTTTGCAGAAGGGCCTGAATCACTATTTTTTGACAAGGAGGATAAGAAATTTGAACCAAAAATTGAATAGGGGAGGTGGCTTCCATGGCATGGACCAAGAGCAAGATCTTCCGAATAGTCACTGACGACACCATAGCTAGGCTGCTTCCCACCGACACGCCGGAGAAAATCAGCGATGAGGCTACCCAGGATATCGAGGGCCTTACCATCCTGGTGAATAGGCTCCGGGGCAAGGGCCGCCACCTGCGCCCCCCGGAGGTCCTGCCCAACCTCGTCATTGCCAGGCTTATGGCGGCGATGTTCCCCATCCGGCGCGTTGCCTGCGCCGGACTGGAGGCGGACGAGAAGCTCGACCTCTTGTGCTTGTACCAGGAGGACGGCCCTGACGCCGGCACCTACATGGAGAGCGAAAACGAGCTTTACAAGCTCGCCATTCGCTACAATGTACAGCTCACTGAGAAGGACTTCAAGGAGGTCTGCCGCTGCCTGCGGGACATCGTCCCCCGGGTGGCCCGCACCATGGACCCGGGCCTGGTCGCCGTCAACTAGCCGTCAACTATGTATATTGTTATACACGCAAAAAGTGATAAAAAATACCGGAATCAGGAAAAACCCAATTCCGGTACTCATGGACACCGAGGTCCTCAGTGGTCTTGTTGCCTATGGTCACCATCGGGGCGGGCGTACAGCCCGCCCTATCTGTCTGTGTCCCGTATCCTTGGGTGTAGCCCCTCCTAATTCTGGGTCCCACCCGTGTACCTCAGCCCAGCAGAAAGCCGACAAAGCGCTTCGCTCCAGTTACTACGGCGACCAGGGCCGCCAAGGCGATAATCACCGGAGCAATCGAGAGCAGCCGGGGGATCAGGACGATGGCGGCGGCACCGATGAGCACACCCTTGACAATGGGGCCGAGATATTCGGCGATGCAGGTAGCGGAAAGAGCCAGGAAGAACGTCCCGAGAATAGGGGCAGCACCGAGCAACAAAACGTAAAAAAGCATAGTAATACTCCTTTGTAACTTTCATTTGTTTCACGATTCCTCTGCGGTGGGCAGCCAGCCCGCCGCCTCCATGTCTGATTTTCCCGGCGTACCTGATCAGAGCCCCGACGTGCGGGCGCCAGCCCGTGCGGGGGCGCGTGCCATGCGTGGCGTCGGGATGCTCTGACTTCTCCTGATCGTCGCCCCCATCGCACGGGCATCAGCCCATGCGGGGGGCGTGTTGCTTTCCATGTCCACAGGTAGGTGGTCCGGCGGCAGCCGGGCCCCGTTCTT